>ERZ773099.2576-NODE-2576-length-12364-cov-25.313429_pt1 | contig 12364 bp, 10 predicted proteins | sample MGYA00511120_ERZ773099 | MGnify/ENA primary metagenome ERZ773099 (study PRJEB29015, sample SAMEA2738012) | human oral metagenome | biome: human oral; feature: human-associated habitat; material: dental | place: China | collected 2104 ... | reverse complement strand
GTCCATCGTCTTCATTTTCTTGGCCATGTTACTGCTCCCCTCTCAATGGAAATGCACGTGCATTCCCCATAAATATTAAAATATAACCACATGAGCAAAGAATTTGTCCCCTCACATTCTTTTTGATAAAAAGAATCAAAAAGAATATCTATGGAGGAATACTGATTCCATACTTTCTGTTTATTATACAACGGAACATGGGGCTTGTAAACAGGATAGGCTTTCTCAGTATTGGAAAAGACAGTATTTCCCCATTGTTTTTTATGATAGGAATATCTAATCATCCTATCAAAAAACGAGCTGCCATCAGCAGCTCGTTTTTCCAAGCAAAGGATGTTCCGTGGGTCTAAGATCACGCACGCGTATGAGATGGAGCGCCTCTGAAAGATCGATGTCGCGTCGGTTCTTCCCCTCCTCATACACATAAACAGGTGTGTCAACGCCAATTTCACTCGCCGGCATATAGACATACTCATCGGTCATCCGATCACCGAAGATAATACCGCGCAGCAGCTGCGCCTCGCGTATCAAAACATATCCCTCCGCCAGAGCATATAGACAACGGTCGTCGATACACAGGCTGCAATGACAACCACGCGCATAAATCCGAGCGGGTCACCTTCGTACGGCACAGGCACGTTCATGCCAAAAAAACTTGATATCACCGTCGGGATTGCAAGGATGATCGTGATCGCCGTCAAAAATTTCATCACGAGGTTCAGATTGTTCGAAACAATCGAAGAGAAGGTATCGGCGAGACGTGCAAGGATGGTGCTGTACATCTCCACCATCTCACGCGCCTGCTTATTCTCGATGATAACGTCCTCAAGGAGATCCTCGTCCTCCTCGTACATCTTGAAGATGTGGTGCAGCGTTGTATTTGTACGCAGACGCATGAGACGATCCAGCACCGCGCCGTTCGAGCGCAGCGCCGCGTTGAAATATGTCAGCCCCTTCTGCAGCTGCAGAAGGCGCAGGATTTCACTGTTCTTCATATCGTGGCGCAGACGATCCTCGATCTCCTCGGAGAGTTTACTGATCTGACGCAGATAGCGCAGGTAGAACACATCCGACTTGTAGAGAATCTGAAAGAGGAAGCGCGTTCGCTTGTACGTGCGGAAAAGCTTTGCCGTGCGTTCGTTGAACTCCGCCATTACGGGTGTTTCCTCAAGACAGACCGTAATGATGTGCTCGTCCGTGAGAATGATCGCGAGCGGCAGCGTATCGTAGCTGTCCTCACCGCGATAGACGGGCACATTCGTCAGGATCATGACCGAGTCGTCCTCGACATCCGTATGCGAACGTTCCTCATCGTCGAGCGCAGAGCGCAGGAAGTCTGGGTCAACCTCTGTGAGTGTACTGACGACCTTCAGCTCGTACGGCGTTGGATTGACAATATTGATCCATGCACCCTTCGTGAGTGTCTTGAGGGACAGCTCCTGAAGGGGACCGGATTCCATTGATTTATAGATTTGCAGCAATGGTGGACGCTCCTTTCCGACCGTCCTCTCCCATCACCGCAAAGTGCAGAGGTGAAGAGAGGACGGGATAGATATGTTGGGGTCAGGCTGCAAAGGTGTATCGTCCACGCTCTTCACTTCCTTTCGAAAATAATTCTCGTAAAATGACCGAATGAATTGTAACGCATAATGTGCTGCTTGTCCAGAGCCACAGAAAAAAATCATACATTAAAACGGAAGTTCACCACATCGCCGTCGCGCATGACGTACTCCTTGCCCTCCAAGCGGACAAGCCCCTTGTCGCGCGCCGCCGCCACGCTGCCGAGTGCAACGAGATCATCGTAGTTCACGATCTCGGCGCGAATGAAGCCACGCTCGAAATCCGTGTGAATTTTCCCCGCTGCCTTCGGCGCCGTCGTCCCGCGCGTAATCGTCCACGCACGGCACTCATCCTCGCCCGCTGTGAGGAAGGTCTGCAGCCCGAGCAGGGCAAATGCACCGTGAATGAGGCGATCCAGTCCGCTCTCGGAAAGCCCCAGATCCTCAAGGAATACCGCTGCCTCCTCTGCGTCCAGTTCTGCAATCTCCTCCTCAAGCCGCGCCGAGACCGTCACCACCTGTGCGCCCGTACGTGCCGCGTATTCCTTGACCGTCTGTACGTGCGGGTTCTCCGCGTCCGCCGTCGCCGCCTCGTTCTCGCCGACATTCGCGATATAGAGGATGGGTTTGCGCGTGAGGAGGTTCAGATCGCGCAGCATCGCCTGCTCCTCATCCGAGAGTTCCACCTCGCGTGCCGGCTTTCCCGCATCGAGTGCTGCTTTCAGTCGCTCAAGCGCCGCGTGCTCCGCCTTTGCGTCCTTGCTGCCCGATTTGAGCAGCTTCGTCACCTTCGCCATGCGCTTCTCAACGGCTTCGAGGTCGGCAAGGCAGAGTTCCGTCTCGATGATGTCAATGTCGCGCAGTGGGTCGACTGCACCCTCGACATGCGTGATATCCGTACTTTCAAAGCAGCGGACAACGTGCGCCACGGCATCCACCTGGCGGATGTGTTCGAGGAATTTATTGCCAAGCCCTTCGCCCTTCGACGCTCCCTTCACAAGTCCCGCAATATCGACAAACCGGACGCTCGCAGGTGTCGTCTTCTTGGAGTGATAGAGATCGGTCAGCACCTTGAGGCGCGCATCCGGCACCGCCACCACACCCACATTCGGCTCAATCGTGCAGAACGGATAATTCGCTGCCTCTGCGCCCGCCTTTGTAATCGCATTGAACAGCGTACTCTTGCCCACGTTCGGCAGGCCGACGATTCCAACTTCCAGATTGCTCACGTTTATTCCCTCTTTCACTGACCGAAGTCATGTTATATTCTTTCAATAAAATAAATATACTCGTTATGTTATAGCAAAAAAAGTGATGAAGGTCAATCATTGTGCGCCATTCACCACAGGGGAAGCATACTTTTGGCTCTATGATAAAAGTTACGGACAAAAGAAGATGCAGTACTCCTAAGCAAACCCTAGTGGAGCAAGCGGCGTAGAGTGTGCGACCCGCCCCCTGCGGATTTTAATCGTTCAAGCGCAGCGCGTTTGGAATCCGCAGGTATTTAGGCGGACGAGCACACGTCCGCTTGCGTAACGAGGGTTCTGCGTGGAGTACGCATCGCGCATCCGTAACCGTTGCCATAGACCCCATCTTTTCTTATGTGCATACCTGCAAATGTCACAAATGCTACTTCCCTTTTTGAAATCTTGTGCTATAATTTGAAGTAATCGGGGGTTCCCCCTTCACTGTCAATTATCTTCATCATATAGGAGGTCATCATGGCAATTACAAAAGATATGAGCATCGTTGAGATCGTTCAGACGTACCCTGACACCGTTGAGGTTCTGATGAATGCGGGCATGGGCTGCCTCGGCTGCGCAGCATCGCATTTCGAGAACATCGAGCAGGGTGCAATGGCACACGGCATCGACATCGACGCGCTCATCGCCGAGCTCAACGCGACGATCGGCGAGAAATCTGCGGCACAGTAAGCATACCAGCAAAAGAACCCCATTCGTGGATATTTCCATGAATGGGGTTCTTTGCGTCATGTATGTCGTTCCACCGTAAACCGTGCAAGTGCAATCGGCTCTTTCGGCTGGATGCGTGCCTTCTCGCGTGCAATCGCAATCTGCTGCTCTGCCGTATCGATGCCCGCAAGGTCGGGGAGGAGCAGCCCGCGCCGATTGTCCGCAACGCTCTTGACGATCACGCCGTAGATCTTCGGGTCGAGCTGTGCCGCCGACTCGATTGGTTCGGGGACACTCAGCACGTCTACCGAATAGACCAGACGGTTCAATTCATGCTCATCAATCGGCTCAAAGCGCCCATCGTGCGCCGCTGCCGAGACAGCATTGTAGAGAATCTCCTCGGCAAGACTCTGCTGCGCAGACAAAAATGTCCCGATACAGCCGCGCAGCTTGCCGTATTTCTTGATCGAAACAAACGCACCCGCGCGGCTCTCCGTCAGCTCCTGCGGGAGTTCCTGCGGCAGCTGCGCATAGCTGTGTGTCCGCACAAAGTGCTCGACACTCATGCGGGCAAGGCGTACGTAGTCGTCCTCCGCCGCACGCAGTTCGGCAATCACCGCATCCTCGGAACGCTGCAGCTGCGCCGCAAAATCGTTGCTGTCATCACGCCCCGTGACGATAAAGGAAGCAACTGCATAGCCCACGCCAAACGGAGCCTCGTAACTGTGCAGCCGTGCATCCACCGCTGCGCAGTTGAGCGCGCCCGCCAGTACCCACAGCCCGTTCAGCCCGCAGTGTCCTGCCGTCTCGGCGAAGCTGCCCGGAATCTGCAGGAGCGAGAGGAAATCCCCCGTCTTTAGAAACGCCGTGCAGAGTTCGTCAAACTCCGCCCCCTCGGGCGCAAAGCCGTTTGCCCCGCCCTCCGTGAGGCGATGCGAGAGATCGCCACTCGCAATGCAGACAGTACGCCGCCCAAGCCGCTCCGCCATCGCCGCGATGCACTGCCCGAGCAGGGCATGTGTATGCGCGGGCAGCCCCGCAATACCGATGCGGACAAATTTGGTCGACGCAACCCCCAGATATTCACTCAGAAAGAAGAGCGGAATCATTGTGCCGTGATCGAGCGATGCGTCCTTTTCTCCGAGCGTTCCCGCAGGAAGCTCCTGTTCGGATGCAACAGAGGACAGCACACGCACAAAATCTTCGTCGTACTCGATTCCTACCGACAGTTCGGGATGCCCAAATGCGGAAAAGTTCCCCTCTGCCTCCGCCCCCGGCGAGATGTGAAAGAAATCATCGTACGCCGTCGCGTGCGGACTGATGATGACGACCGTATCGGGGCGCAGCTCTGCCGCTGTGCGCATCGTCTCATGATACGCCCGAACGGTTGCGGCAATCTCCCGCTCCCGCCCCACGCCAATCGCAGGAATGATGAGCGGCGGATGCGGCACATGATATGCGGCAAGGATGGACATTACGATCACTCCCCATAGAAAAAAAGCCGACTGAAAAACAGTCGGTCGAACTGCACCAGGCGTGCAAAATATACGATATGGTGCGGATGAAGGGGGTCGAACCCATACGCCTTGCGGCACTGGATCCTAAGTCCAGCGCGTCTGCCAATTCCGCCACATCCGCATGGGCAGGAAACACTGATAAACTCAGCAACCGTATTCTATCACGACCGCACAGACCTGTCAATCCGTGCATTTGACCACGCGAGAACTGCCGTGCGCATCCCGTCCACATCCAGAATTCCGTGCGCAAAGCCGCGCCGCACAAGTTCCGTTGGAAGGAACTCATCGTATTTATCGAAGATCGGAACTTCATCGGGATAGAGGAGCTCCATCGGGTCGAACGCCTCCGCCGCCTCCTCCGCAAGTACACAAAAGAACTCTGCGGGCGTCACCTTCATCGTAAACTGCATGAAATAGGGGCGCATGGACGCAAAGCCGCGCAGCCCGATCCGCGCACCGCAGCGGATGCGCAGAAAGCGCTCAAGTGCAAGAAAGGCATAGCTGCCGAGCCACGGCAGAAGCGCGTACATCTCTCCGCCGAGCGGGATGAGCACATCCTCCGCTGCGTGTGAGTGCCGCGCGGTATCGCGTGCCTGTGCAAGGCGTGCGACGACATTTTTTAGCAGATAGGACGGTATCAAATCCTCGCGCAGTACCTGCCGCATCCGCTCAAGTATGTGCGTGTGGATATCACCGGGACATTCGCCGAAATAGGCGGGCACATTTCCCTTCACCATCTCGCAGTAGACAAGGTGATGCTTGCGATCCACCTCAAGCACGCGCCAGACGTGCCCCGCAATGGCAATTTTTTCCCCGACGGGCGGCGGCGTGACAATCGTTCCGATCTCCTGCGACTCACAGCGAACGGTATACTCCTCGTTCTCCTGAAAGACCCCGTAGAAGCGAAAGGATCGCACGACGCGCTCCCCCGCAAGTCCCACGATCAGTCCGCCGCGCTCCGTCTGCTGTAGGTGTTCCTGTGCAATCAGGTGGCGCAGGAGCACACGATAGTCTTCCTGCGTAATCCGGTGAAAGACGTGCAGGGAGAGCACGCGATCCGCGAGCGCACGCGGAGAGAGTTCTCCGCAGGACGCGGCGACGCTCATCGTCTGGTGATAGAGGAGGCTGAACGGCAGTCGGTCAAGGCGCGGCGGCTCGACCCATCGCTCCTCAAGATAGAGCTGGATGAGCGCAATCCCCTGCAGGAGCTTCCACGGAATCGTTGCGGGCAGGAGCGCACGCGCCTCGGGTGCGTCCTCACGCACGACGAAGTGCATCTCCTGCGGCTGCCCGCGCCGCCCCGTGCGCCCCATGCGCTGCAGAAAGGACGAGACCGTCCAAGGCGCATCGATCTGAAAGGCGCGTTCGAGGCGTCCGATATCGATGCCAAGTTCGAGCGTCGCCGTCGTACACGTTGTAAAAAGACTGTCCTCATCCTTCATACGTGCCTCTGCCGTCTCACGGAACGCAGCGGAGAGATTGCCGTGATGGATGAGGAAGCGATCTGGCTCATGCTGTTTTTCGCAGTAGGATCGCAGGGTCGTCGTCACCGCCTCGCACTCCTCGCGCGAGTTGACAAAGACGAGACATTTCTTCCCGCGCGTATGCGCAAAGATATAGCCAATCCCCGGGTCTGCCGCCTCAGGCGGCGTATCGGTCGGCACATCGGGCGCAGCCGACACCATGATATCATCGCGCCCCTCCCCCGCCTGCGTGTCGCGCACATAGAAATGCTCAAGGGAAAGCCGCCATCTGCTCCCCTTTGCCTCGATCTGCGGCACAAGCGTCCTGCGCCCCGTCCCCGCCGCGAGGAAGTCCCCCGCGCTCGTTGGGTCGCCGATCGTCGCCGAGAGACCGATGCGGCGCGGCTGCACGCCCGCGATGCGGGAGAGCCGCTCGATGAGGCAGAGCGTCTGCCCGCCGCGATCGCCGCGCAGAAGCGAATGAAGCTCGTCAATCACGACGAAACGCAGATCGCCGAACAGCTTTGGAATCGCTGCATGACGATGCAGCAGCAGTGCCTCCAGTGATTCCGGTGTGATCTGCAGGATGCCCGACGGATGCTTCATCAACCGCGCCTTATGCGTCTGCCCCACATCTCCGTGCCAGTGCCAGACGGGAATGTCCGCCCTGCAGCACAGCTCCGTCAGGCGCTCAAACTGATCGTTAATCAGCGCTTTCAGAGGGCCGATGTAGATACAGCCGACGGAGGTCGGCGGATCCTCGTGAAAGAGCGTGATGATCGGAAAGAACGCCGCCTCCGTCTTGCCGGATGCCGTGGAGGCTGTGAGCAGGACGTGATCGTCCGTCCCGAAGATCGCCTCCGCCGCCGCAATCTGGATGCCGCGCAGGTGCTTCCAGTCCTGTGCGTAGATATAGTCACGCACAAAGGGCGCATAGCGTTCAAATACGCTCATAACTCAAACTCCGCAAACTGCGCGCTGATCTCCGCACCCTCCACTTCGTTCTGCGCATACGAAAATTCGTCCGAACCAAGCAGGTCGGCGAGTTTCAGGCTGGGATTCTGATAGATAATGTCGAGCACCTGAATGAAGTCGCGGATGACCTCACGCGGCGTAATATGCGTATCTGCACCGATCCGCCCAAACTCGATGCGGATGAAGTCCGCGAGATCATCCTGCGTAACGATCTGCTCGTATTCGTAGAGCTGCGCATGAATGGCGGCAAGTTTCTCCACGAGAACGAGCATCTCCTCATGCGTGAGCGGCGCGAGACGTATCACGGGCGAGAGCAGGTCGCGGTGTTCCCCCGCAAAGCGTCCCTCTGCAAGCCGTGAGCGCAGCGCCTCGTAGCTGTAGACACCGCGCCGCGTGTCCTCCATACAGGCAGGCGTCCCGCAGAGAATCATGCCGAGATACTGTGCACGCCCCTGCATTGCATCGTTATACATCGTGAGGATCTTCTCATAGTTGTACTGACGCGTAACGGCATGCGGGATCTTGTAGATGTTCACCAGCTCATCAATGAAGATGAGCATCCCCGCATAGCCTGCCTGCCGCAGAAAGGCGGCGAAGAGCTTCAGATACTCGTACCAGTCGTCATCCGTGATGATGATGTTCACGCCGAGATCGTGCCGCGCCTCGGTCTTCGTCGTGTATTCCCCGCGAAACCAACGCGCAACCTGCGCCCGCTTTTCATCATCGCCGTCGCGATAGGCATGGTAGTAGAGGGTCAGGAGGCGTGTAAAGTCGTAGCCATGCACAAGATCGTTCAGCCCGTAGATGAGCGCGGCAATGCGCCGGTCAACGGCAGCGGGAAAATTCGGATCCTCGGGCGCGATGCCGCCCTCCGTCACAATTTCCTGCTGCACGCGGCTGATCCAACGGTCGAGGATAAGCGTGAGCGCACCGCCCTCAGGGGTCGTCTTTGTCGCCATATTGCGAATGAGCTCGCGGTACGTTGCAAGCCCCTGCCCGCGCGTCCCCTGCAGACGGCGCTCCGGCGAGAGATCGGCATCCACGACGACGAAGTTCTTCGCCATGACATAGCTGCGGATCGTCTGCAGGAGGAAGCTCTTGCCGCTGCCGTAGCGCCCGACAATGAAGCGAAAGGACGCGCCGCCGCCCTCGATCATCTCCACATCGGAGAGCAGTGCCTCGATCTCGCTGCGCCGCCCGACCGTGATATACGGCAGACCGATGCGCGGCACAACCCCTCCCTTGAGCGCACTCACAAGCGTCTGGGCAATGCGGCGCGGGATTTTCTTCGATTCATTCGCTGCCATTCAGATACCTCGCTGTCAGGTCATCTCGATAATCAGCCACAATAACGGGCGGATCGCCCACAATCACCGTGTCCTCGAAATCATCATACAGTTTCTCATTGACTCCATCGACGAGGACGGAGAGGAGCAGCCCCTCCGCGCGTACCCATGAGAGTGCGCTGCCGTCCAGCAGATCACAGAGCAAACGGCGCTCTGCCGCACTCAGCCCCACATCATTCGCAGCCGTCAGCGGAGTGACCGACACATCATCTGCAACGGACGGCTCCATCCGCGGCACGGGCGCCGGAGTCACAGGCAGCGCATCCTCCGAAGCGAGCTGCTCCGCCTGCGGCACAGCCATCGGGGAAACCTCTTCCTCCTCCACGATCAGCCGCTCCTGCGTCACATCGGCATCCGCACGGATGCGTGCCAGCTGTGAAAAATCAAGATGCACGCGGCGCGCCTCTATCGCCCTCTGCTCCGCAAGAAAAGCGGTGATCTCCTCATCAATTATTTTCGCCTGCCATTTTTTCAGCTTTGGCGGCTGAATCGCCGTGATTCCAAAATGTGCACGCAGAGCCGCATCCACACCGCGCAGGAGTGTACCAATCCGCTGCGCGGCACGATCCGCCCGCTCGTAGGAGTGCAGCGTCCAATATCCACCCACGCACTCGTAGTACCGCAGCGCATGAACCCGATAGATGCGGTCCTGTTCCTCACCGAACGGCTGAAATACGGCAGACGAAAAAAGATGGACGGACGTACTCTGCGGAGCGGCGATGAGATCGTCAAAGAAGCTGACCTGTCTGTGCTTTTCATAGTAAGACACAATACGCTCCAGTATCCGGAGCACAACGGTATTCGTCTCATCTGTATGTGTACGGTAGAGTTTCGACCGCTCCAGCCGATAGGAGGAAAGAAGACAAACAGCCTCCATGACCTCCTCTTTTGAACGCTCCTCACGGTGCAGCAGCGTCAGTATGGCATCATCCATGCTCCGCCGCGCTTCCCACGCTGCATTCTTCGCAAGGAGCGCGGGCGGCAGCCCATAGTAGATGATGAACTCATCCTCCCAGTCCGAGATGTACCGCCCCATCTGCGGATCAAGCGCGCAGTATGCGGTACAGAAGGCATCCAGCTTCTCATAGCCGTCCTGCGCGTCCCTGCACCCGATGAGATGCAGGAGTTCATAGACGTAGAGAGAGGCATAAGACATCCCCCGCCTCTCAATCTGTCCTCGCCGTACCGCCGTCCGCCATGTAAAGTATCCGCGCAGCTGTGCATCCGAAAGCGAGTCATACGTTGGAAAATACTGATTGACTGTGCCATTGTAAACGTAGTCGTCCTCATAGCTTGCCATCAGCCGTGCCTGTTTCAAAAAGAGTTCCGAACGTGACTGCCAATAGTCCTGCGAGGTTGTAACGAGTGAGCGCATGGCAAGCAGCAGCTTCGGTGTCGGCGGCTTGGGCGTCGGCGTGGGCGCATTTGGAATCTCTGTATCGTGGTAAACATGCCTCGTAAGACGCTGCAGAATCTCTGCTGCCCATCCGTTCCCCATCGCACACCTCCGTCCGTCTGTTCGATATACATCTCTTATTTTACTACGAATCACCAAAATAGCAAGTTCATGCAAGAAAATACGCCTCCTGCCGGGCAGCAGGAGGCGCATTTCGATAGAGAGAAAGAAATGTAGGGAATGTATGTGAATTCCGCGGAAGGGAAGGCCGCAGAATACGCACCGAAAGTCAGAGAGTATGAAAGCATATCTGCATTCTTAGTATCTCTTGCTTTCGTGAATAATATAACGGAATCGACTTAGAAAGCCTTGTGAAGGGTGTTAATGTTCGATTAGCTAAGGAGTAGACTATCATTAGCAAGTTCACTGCCCGCCGCCTGCTCGAACATGGAGAGGAGGTCGCGCGTTGTGAGTCCCTGCTTTTTCTCCTGCGGCACATCGAATAGGATGCGCCCTTCGTGCAGCATGATGAGGCGGTTGCCGTAGCGGAGTGCATCCTTCATGTTATGCGTAATCATGAGCGTTGTGAGCTGATCCTCCGAAACGATCTGCTGCGTCAGCTCGAGCACCTTTGCCGCCGTCTTCGGATCGAGCGCCGCCGTATGCTCATCAAGCAGCAGGAGATTCGGCTTCACAAGCGTCGCCATAAGCAGTGTCAGCGCCTGCCGCTGTCCGCCCGAGAGCAGCCCCACACGCGAGGAGAGGCGCTTTTCAAGACCGAGTTTGAGACGTGCCAGCTTTTCACGGAACACATCGCGCATCTCGCTCGTCGACCCCCAGCGCAGCGTCGGCGTCTCACCGCGGCGCGCCGCAATCGCAAGGTTCTCCTCGATCATCATGCGCGCCGCCGTCCCCATCATCGGGTCTTGAAAGACGCGCCCGATGAACTTTGCGCGGCGGTGCTCCGGCCACTTTGTAATGTCCTCCCCCGCAATCGAGATCTTCCCCGTATCCACGGAGATCGCGCCCGCAATCGCATTCATCAGCGTGGACTTGCCCGCGCCGTTGCCGCCGATCACCGTGACGAAGTCGCCGGGGTTCAGGTGGAGGGTAATGCCCGAGAGAGCCTTTTTCTCCGTGATCGTTCCCGGATTGAACGTCTTTCTGATATCCTCTATGTGCAGCATTACTCTGCCCCCTTCTTCATCGCGTGATACTTCGACTGTATCAGAGGCAGCGAGAGTGCAATCGCCACGAGAATTGCAGTAAAGAGCTTGAGGTCATTGGGCGGCATGCCGAGCTGCAGCACGATTGCAATGACTGCACGGTAGACGACGGAGCCGAGCACGACGGAGATCAGCCAGTTCTTAAAGCTGCGCGTGCCGAACAGTACCTCGCCGATGATGACGGACGCAAGGCCGATAACAATCGTGCCCGTCCCCATGCCAACATCCGCAAAGCCGTTGCTCTGTGCGACGAGCGCGCCGCAGATCGCAACCATGCCATTTGAGAGAAGCAGCCCGAGGACGATCATCACATCTGTATTCACACCATTTGCGCGGATCATGTGCGGGTTTGCGCCCGTTGCGCGAATTGCCATCCCCAGCTCCGTGCCGAAGAACCAATAGGTGAGGAGAATGGCAATGACAACGACGACCGTACCGATGAGCAAAATATTTGTCGCGGTATCCAGCCCCCATATATTCCATTCGGTAAAAAGCGTTTCCTGTTGGAGAAGAGGAAGGTTCGCCTTGCCCATGACACGCAGATTGATGGAATAGAGTCCAATCATCGTCAGGATCCCGGCGAGCAGCGCGGGAATCTTGAGTTTCGTACAGAAAAATCCCGTAACGACACCCGAGACACAGCCTGCCGCACAGGCAACAAGAATTGCCGTAAGAGGCGTATGCCCTGCTATGAGCATCGCGGCAGAAACGGCGGCGCCCAATGGGAAGCTGCCCTCAACCGTCAGATCAGCAATGTCCAAAACACGATAAGTCAGATAGACACCGAGCGCATAGAGTCCCCAAAGAACTCCCTGTGCCGCCGTCGCAATGACGAGATCCATAACGTCACTCCCTATTAGTCCGAAAAAAAGCGGACACGCTGCGTGCCCGCTCCGCTGTGTTCGTCTTACTTAGGAAGCACTGATAAATTCAGCCGCGCCATCTTGACGCATCTTTTTTGCCCGTACT
>ERZ773099.2575-NODE-2575-length-12366-cov-9.151409_pt1 | contig 12366 bp, 13 predicted proteins | sample MGYA00511120_ERZ773099 | MGnify/ENA primary metagenome ERZ773099 (study PRJEB29015, sample SAMEA2738012) | human oral metagenome | biome: human oral; feature: human-associated habitat; material: dental | place: China | collected 2104 ... | reverse complement strand
AGCCGCCTCAGCCTCCTGCGGCTCAGCCGGCGTGACCACCGTATCGGCCCCCGCCTCGCCAGGAGCAGCCACGGGCTCGGGCTCAACCGGCTCCACAACCTCAACCTGCTCGGGCTCCACGACCCCAGCCGGCTCGGGCTCAACCGGCTCGACGACCTCAGCCGCCTCAGCCTCCTGCGGCTCAGCCGGCGTGACCACCGTATCGGCCCCCGCCGAGCCGGCAGAAGCAGCAGCCGGAGCCTCCTCCGGCTCGGACACCGGCCCCTCCGCCGTCGTCTCCGGCTCCGCCTCGGCAGGAGCGGCCACCGTATCGGACTCAACCGGCTCCACAGCCTCAGCCTCCTCCGGCTCAGCCTCCTGCGGTTCGGCAGGCGTGACCACCGTATCGGCCCCAGTCTCGGACACGCTCGGCCCCGCTCCAGACCCAGCAGGCGCGGCCACCGAGTCGGCCCCCGCGCCGCCGGGTGCGGCGCCCTCGTCGCTCTCCCGCGTACGCGGGCGTCGCACCGCTCCCTTCTCGGGAGAAACCGGCACGGATTCTTTGTCGGCCTGCTCCTTACCGGGAGAGGTCGATGCTCCGCCGTCGTCGACGTCGGGCTCGAGCTCCTCGCGATCATCCTGCGGTGAGGTCACCGTGCTCCTGTTCCGAGGTGGTGCATGTGCGTAGCGAGGCCGTGACGCCCCGGTGTTCAGAATAGTGACGCCCGGGCCCGGAGACCCCGGACGTCACCAGAGAGCATAGCGGGCGCCCCTCAGCGCTCGCGGCGCTCCTTGATCTTGGCCGCCTTGCCGCGCAGCTTGCGCAGGTAGTACAGCTTGGCCCGGCGCACGGCACCGCGGGTGACGACCTCGATCTTCTCGACGGTGGGCGTGTGGACCGGGAAGGTGCGCTCGACGCCGACGCCGAGGGAGATCTTGCGGACGGTGAAGGTCTCGGAGACGCCCTTGCCCTGGCGGGCGATCACGACGCCCTGGAACACCTGGGTACGGGTACGGCTGCCCTCGACGACCTTGACGTGCACCTTGAGGGTGTCACCGGCCTGGAAGTCGGGCACGTCGTCGCGCAGCGAGGCGGCGTCGATCTGGTCGATCAGGTTGGTCATTGCTCTCTCCACGCCCGTGCCACTGGTCATGGGCGCTTGGTCGGTGGTGCCGCGACTCGTCTCGGGATGGACCCGATGCAGTGGCTGCACCGTTCTCGATCGCCCGCAGGTCCTGCGCGTGAACATCTCCCCAGTGGCAGAGCGTGTCCGAGGCCCGGAGGCGGAGTCAGTCTGCCACAGCGCGCTGTGACGCTGCGAGAGAGTCGGGGTGCGAGTGCCCGACCTCACTGCCCCCGTGGGCGGCCGCCGCCCTCTACCGCTCGTCCGTCACGGGAGTGGGCGCAGTGGTCGGAATCGAGGTCGCCGCGGGCACACGGGAGAAGGCCTCCCGCCCGTCCCCCAGGCCCGACCAGCGCCCGACAGGCCAGTACACGAGTCTCGCTATGCCGACAATGTTGTCGGCCGGCACGAAGCCGCCGTGCGCATCCGCCTGGTGCATCCGGGAGTCCGCCGAGTTCGACCTGTTGTCGCCCATGACCCACACGTAGCCGTCGGGGACGGTGACGTCGAAGGCGACGTCCGAGCCGGAGCGGCCGGGTTTGAGGTAGGGCTCGTTGAGGACGACCCCGTTGACGCTCACCGGGCCGGTGCCGTCGGCGGCTATATGGTCGCCGGGCAGCCCGATCACCCGCTTGACGAGGTGGTGCCCCGCATCCTGCGGCAGGATGTGCAGCAGCACCAGCACGTCCTGGACGACGCGGGCGACTCCGGTCGGCTCGGGGTCGGTCAGCCAGTGGTCGGGGTCGGTGAACACGACGACGTCGCCGTGCTGGACGGAGTCGGCGTCATACAGGGTGACCAAAATGCGGTCGCCCGAGTGGAGGGTGTTCTCCATGGACCCCGAGGGAATGGTGTAGCTCTGCACGATCAAGCTGCGCACGACCGCGATGATCGCCAGAACGGCGACCAGGGTCAGCAGCCTGCGCAGGAACGGGTGGGACTCCCACGCCTCGCCGAGGCTGCGCGGCCGCCTGGAGCGGGCGCCCGAGGCGGCGTGCCCCGGGGCATCGACGCCTGCCGTCCTCGCCGTCTTGGTGCTCGGGGTGCGCTCAACGCTCATTGTGGACCTCCTGCGGGTTAAGGCTCATGACCACGTCCCGGCAGGTCTGCCCGCCGACGTCGTAGGTACGCGATCCGAGTAGGCGGAAGCCGCGGCGCCTGTAGGCCTTCTGCGCCCGGCGGTTGCGCTCGTGGGTGCCGAGCCACAGGGTCGTGGCCCCCATGGCCGCGGCGTCGCCGATAGCCCTGTCCAGCAGCGTCGCGGCGACGCCGGAGGAGCGCAGGCGGGCGTCGACGTAGACCTTGGACAGCTCGGCGGCCAGGCCGGCGGAGCCGTCGGCACGCGGGGAGACCTCGACGGCCTCGGGCCGCGGGTCCATCCCGGCGAGGGGTGCGCCTGCGGAGTCGGGCAGCTCGGCGAGCACGGCGCTGTAGCCGATGAGCTCTCCCGGGGCGACGGCGTCGACCGGCCCGGCGCCCGCAGCGGGCCCGTCCGGCGTCAGCCCGCCGGGCAGCTCGGCGACCATCAGTGCCACGCGCGGGTCGGCCTGCCAGGCGGCGAAGCGCTCGGGGGTGAGACTGGCCGCGATGTGGGCGGCGATATTCTCCTCGGAGAGGAAGGCCGGGCAGGCGTCGGGGAAGGTGCGCGCCGCCAGGGCGGCCAGGGCCCGGGCGTCCTCGGCCCGGGCGGGCCGCACGACCAGCTCGACCGGTCTGCGGGCGGCCACGGGCACCGCCCAGCCGTGACGGGCCAGGACGGCGCGGTCGTCGGCGTCGAGGTCCTCGGGGCGCAGGCGCTCGATCATGTCGGGGCGGCGGGCGGCCGTGCGGGCGATGGCCTGGTCGCGGCGCGCGCGGGCGATGCGGGCGTGGTCGCCCGACAGCAGGTGCGGGTCGGAGGCGGCCAGGTCGAGGCCGCGCCAGGCGACGGGCCGGGTGTGGACGGGGTACTCCAGCAGGCCCGCCGCGGAGTGGGACTCCTCGACGACGGAGGCGGGGTTGCCCAGCACCCCCGGGCGCAGGCGGGCGATGGCCTCGATCATGACCAGGGCCGCAGCCTCGCCGCCGCTGAGCACATAGTCGCCGATGGACAGCTCGTGCACCTCGACGCCGGCGGCCCGGTAGTGCTCGGCGACCCGGGCGTCGATGCCCTCGTAGCGCCCGCAGGCGAAGGCGATCTGGTCGGCGCGGGCCAGGTCCTCGGCGGTGCGCTGGGTGAACGGCCCGCCCGACGGCGTGGGGATGACGAGAACCTGGCGGCCCGGCTGTCGACCCGGTGCCGCCGGTGCGTCGACGGCGGGGGCGCCCCGGCGCTCGGCGACGGCTCCCCGGGCCTCGGCGGCGCCGGCCGGCAGATCGAGGACGGCGTCGAGGGCCTCGCCCCACACGTCGGGCCTCATCACCATGCCGGCGCCGCCGCCCAGCGGAGTGTCATCGACGGTGCGGTGGCGGTCGTGGGCCCAGTCGCGCAGGTCGTGGACGCACAGGTCGATGAGACCGGCGCCCGCGGCCCTGCCGATCAGGGAGAGGTCCAGCACTCTCAGGTAGTCGGGGAAGATGGTGACGACGTCGAGGCGCAGGGGTCGGGCGCCGGGCGTCGCGGGGGCCCGGGCCATCAGCGGGCCTCCTCGGTCTGGCCGACGCCGGGGAAGAGCCCGCCGGGAGGGGCCAGGGTGATGGTGCCGGCGTCGGGGTCGATCTCGGGGACGAGCGCCTCGACGAAGGGCACGGCGATCCTCTCCCCGTCCGGGGTGCGCACGACCAGGCGGTCCTGGGCGACGCCGGGCTCAAGGTCGACGACCTCGCCGAGGTGCTGGGTCTGACCATCCGACAGGGCCTCAGGCACGACCCGGACGGCCCGCAGGCCGATGAGCTCGTGGGCGTACCAGGCGTCGTCCTCGGCGCTGTCGGCACCGTCCCGGTCAGCGGTGCTCGTGTCGACCAGCAGGTGCGCGCCGCGCAGGGCCTCGGCGGCGGTGCGGTCGCCAACCTCCTCGAAGCGGGCGAACCAGCGGGCGCCGTCGAAGCGCAGGCGCGCGACGGTCAGATGATCAGGCACGGGGCCGGCTGGGCCCGCGTCCCCCCGGGGAGCCTGCACGGGCAGGCTGGTGCCGGGGGCGAGTCGGCCCTCGGGGTCGTCAGTGCGGATGTCGAGGCGGACCTCGCCCTTGAGGGCGTGGGCGGGCCCGATGACGGCGACGGTGAGCAGCACAGGGCAAACCTACCGCGCGCACGGCCGCGGGCGGACCCGGGTACCGGACCGGCCCACCGGCGTCGAGATAGACGTTTTCGGATGAGGTAGACGGTGTCACCGCCGATCTCATCCGAAAATGTCTATCTCGAGCCCGGCCGCTGGCGGCCGCGGCCCTCCGGGGCGTGGCGCGCGGGTGCTAGTGGCGGTCGGTGTCGATGACGTCGACGCGTACGGGGTCGTCGGCCAGGGCCCCGATGATGGTGCGCAGGGCGCGGGCGGTGCGGCCCGAGCGGCCGATCACCCGCCCCAGGTCGTCGGGGTTGACGCGCACCTCCAGCAGGTCCCCGCGGCGCAGGGACCGGCAGGCCACCGTGACGTCCCCGGGATGGTCCACGATCCCGCGCACCAGGTGCTCCAGCGCGTCGGCCAGCACCTGTCAGGCCCCCTCGGCGCCGGCCGGGACCCCGCCCACCGGCTCGACCCGATCGGCGGAGGCGGCCGAGGCCGCCTTGCGCCTCTCGGCGTCGTCGGCCGCCTCGCGCACCGCCGCGTCCCGCGCCGCCGCCGCCGCGGACTCGTCCCTGACCCTCAGCCTGCCCTCGGGCACGGGCAGGCCCTTGAACGCCTGGTAGTCCCCGGTGATCCTCAGCAGGTTGTGCACCGTGTCCGACGGCCGGGCGCCCACACCCAGCCAGTAGCGCACCCGCTCCGAGCTGATGCGGATCAGCGAGGGCTCCTGCACCGGGTCGTACAGGCCGATCTCCTCGATCACCCTCCCGTCGCGCTTCTTGCGCGCGTCCACCACCACCACCCGGTAGACGGGCGCGAACTTCTTGCCGATGCGCTTAAGACGAATCTTGACTGCCACTTGAGTAGAGCTCCTGACTTCCCACGATAGACACGGCGCACGCCGACCTACCGGTGGGGTCAAGCAACAGTCCCTCGACGCGCGCCTAGCAGCACGACCACGCCCGGGAGAGGGACCGCACACGGCCGCACAACCCAACCATCATGCCAGACCAACAACCCCACCTGCCAGCGAGGTCGGCGCCTTCCGCTCAATCAGCGGTGCGAGATCTCCCACGTGCGCACCGGTGAAGAGGGCGCGGCGTCGTCGGCCGGTGGCTCGTCCGCAGGCGTGCGCCGCGCCGTCGTCGATGGGGGTCTGGAGGGGTGTCGATGGGGGTCTGGAGGGAGCGCGACCAGGCGTGCCGCGCTTGTCGCACCGTCGGTTATGTGGTTAACTACTCCTGTGATTAACCAAGAGACTTTCGAGGAGGTGCACTCTTGAGACGCTTCGACGGCGCCACCCCCATCTACCTCCAGATCGCCGAGGAGATCCGCTCCCAGATCCTCGGCGGCGAGCTGGCCGAGGGGGCGCGCCTGACCTCCACCACCGAGTACGCCGCCCGCTACCGCATCAACCCGGCCACTGCGAACAAGGCCGTCGCGCTCCTGGTCGATGAGGGCCTGGTGGTCAAGCGGCGCGGCATCGGCATGTTCGTCGCCGACGGCGCCCTGGCCGGTCTGCGCCGCAGCCGCCGCGCCGCCTACGCCGACGGCGTCCTCCACCCCGCGCTCGACACCGGCCTCGCGCTCGGCCTGAGCGACGCCGAGCTGCGCGACGCCGTCGCCCAGTACCTCACGACCCGTGCCCGCAAGGAGACCCGATGACCGCACCTTCCGACACCCCCGATGCTCCCGACGCCGTCCCCGGCGGGCCGGCCATTGAGGCGAACGACCTGACCTACCTCTACACGAAGAGGGACGAGCCGGCTCTCGCCGGGCTCACGCTCACGCTGCGCCCCGGCACCATCACCGGCCTGCTGGGCCGCAACGGCTCGGGCAAAACGACCCTGCTGTCGCTCGCTGCCGGTCTGCGCCGCCCCACCGCCGGGAGCCTCGCGGTTGCGGGGCGCCCCGCCTTCGACGACGACGCCACCATGACTGCCGCGGCCCTCCTGGGCGGACCCCGCTGCCTGATCGAGGACGTTCCCATCCGCCGGTCCCTGGAGCTGTGGGCCGCGACCCGGCCCGGCTGGGACGGCCAGGAGGCCGCCCGGCTCATGGAGGTCTTCGAGGTCCCCCTGCGGACCCGGCCCTCGCGCCTGTCCCTGGGCCAGCGCAGCGCCCTGGAGGCCGTCGTCGCCCTGGCCTGCCACTGCCCCGTCCTGCTTCTGGACGAGATCCACCTGGGCATGGACGTCGTGGTGCGACGCCGCTTCTGGGACGAGCTGCTGGCCCTGTACCTGCGCGAGCGGCCCACCGTCGTCGTCTCCTCCCACCAGGTCGATGAGATCGAGGACCTGCTGGAGGACGTCGTCGTCCTGCACCACGGCCGTCTGGCCGCGGCGGGCACGGCCGATGAGCTGCGTGCGGCCCACTCCCGTCCCGGCCGGGGGCTCGCCTCACTGGCCGACGCTCTGATCGACCTCACCAGCGGCGCCGACCTCGCCAGCGGCGCCGACCTCGCCAGCGGCGCCGACCTCGCCGACAGCACCGAAGGAGAACTCTCATGACCGCTGCCATCGTCGCCTCTTCGCCCGAGCCGCCCCGCCCGTCGCGCCCCGGTCCCGGTGCGGACCGGGCCGCGGGCGCGCGCGCCTGGGCGCTCACCCGTATGGCCTTCCGCGAGCTGGTGCCCGTTCAGGGGGCGATCCAGGCCCTGGGTGTCGTGGTAGTCACCGGCCTTCTCGCCGCGCAGGCCTCTGGCCTGATCGCCGGGTTACTGACCCTCGGTGGAGAACCTGTGGGTGTCTTCAGCCTTAGTGCCTACGGCCTGACCGCTTTCGCCGTGGCGCTCTACGCGAGCTTCACCCACGGGATCGTCATGGCCGCGCGCACTCCGGCGCTGCTGCGCGCCGGCCTCACGCGCGGGGCGGTCATGACGTGGCTGACCTGCACCGGGCTGCTTCTGGGCGCGGCGTCCACGGCCGTCTGCGGGCTGCTGACGATTCCCGACGTCGTGCTCGACGGTCGGATCGAAGGGGCTGACCTCATCATCGTCCCGCAGGTCGCCGCGCTGGCCGCGCCGGCGGTTGCGCTGTCCTACCTCGTGGGCGCCTGCATCGCCCTGCTCTTCCTGCGCCGGCCCTGGTGGGTGGGTGTGATCGCGATCCTGGTGGGTCTCAACGCGGTGGGCGCCTGCGCGGAGCGCGCCGTCACCCAGTGGGGCACCCCCTGGGCGGCCCTGTGGATCACCCTGGGTGCCGCCCTGGTGGCGGGCGCGGGCCCGGGAGGGGCGTGGCTGCTGCTGCGCCGCTACGAGCCGCGGAAGTGAGCCGACGGCGCGGGCGGCCGGGCAACTGCCCGCGCCGCCTCCGCGCTCCGGGCGCCGGTGTCTTCGGACGCCGGCGCCTCCTTCGTCGAGATCGGTCCGGTTCCGGCTCGAGATCGGTCCGGTTCCGCGTCGAGATCGGTTCGCCTCAGGGGCGGCGCACGGAGGCCTCCAGGCCGTCCATGAGAAGCTCGATCACGGAGCGGTAGTACCGGTCTCGAGCAGGTGCGGAGGACTCGGGCGGTCCGAGGAACTGGGCCGCCATGTCGCCGGCGAGGAGTGACATCCCGGGGCTCTTGTCGGCAAGACTCTCGAATCCGCTCATGAGCTCTGCGTGATCGCGGAGGCCGGCGTCCTCGTGGCGGAGCTCGTCATCCGCCGCGGCAATCGTCATCATCGCCGTATTGAACAGAACCGTGTATGCGTATGCGGTCTTCTCTCCGAATCCGCCTTGTTGCAAAGAGGCAATACCGGCGTCGACGACGGGGATCATGCTCGGGAATATCGGGCCGTGCAGCAGCAGCCATCTCGCTGTCCCGGGGTAGGCCGCCAGGGCCGGCCGTGCCGGAAACAGCGCCGCGCGGAACCACTCTCGCCACGGCATCATCTCCGTGGGGAAGGTGACCGCCTCGAGCACCCGCTCGACCACGTGCCGGCGCAGGAGCTCTTGTCCGCCGACATGGTGATAGATGGTCGGGGGCGTGACGTGGAGGCGCTTCGCGAGATCGCGAAGCGACCACGACTCGAGCCCCTCCCCTCGGGAGGCCTCGACGGCGGCGTCGATGATCGCTGCGGGTGTCAGCCCGTGATGGTAGGCCGTGCCGGTCGTGCTCGTGGCTGTTCATCTCCTCGGCTGACTGCTGGGGGCGGCGGCCCGTCGGCGGCGCCGGGTCCGAGGGTACCAACGCCTGCGTCCTCGGCGACGAGCCCGGGGCGTCGGTCGCCGGAGTGGAAGTGCCGCGGGCGGCGGGGGCGCTGACGCGACGCCACGCCATAATCTTAACAGTGTTATAGTGCGGATCGGGTCGCGTCGCGACCGCCATCCCCGGCGGCCCGGATAACGCCCTCATGCCTCAGTGAGGATATGCCTCGGGCTCCCCGCCCGTCTCGTCATGAAAGGACTGAAATGACAAAGGAATATTCTGCCGACGGCTCTGGCGGGTCTCGATTCTCGCTCGCGATGAGTGGTCGGGACCTCATGACGATCGGTATATTTCTCGCCATCTATATCGTGCTCTACTTCGCCATCACCATGTTCGGGTTCCTCAACCCGGTCATGATGCTGGTGACGCTCGGCCTGAGCATTGTGGTCGGGGCCATCCCGTTCATGCTGTTCCTCGCGCGGGTGAAGCACGCCGGGATGGTTGCGCTGTTCACGATTGTTCTCGGTATCCTGCTCCTGGTCATCGGATTCCCTCCGCTGTCGATCGGCATTCTGGTCGCCCTGTCGGTCGTCGTCGAGATCGTTCTCGCGGTGACCGGCTACCGGTCCCGCTGGGCCGGGGTCCTGTCCTACACGATCTTCTCTGTGTGGAATACCGCCCCGCTCCTTCCGCTGTTCTACGACCGTCAGGGCTACTTCAGCTCTCCCTCCATGTCGCGAATGGGGCCGGAGTACGCGGCGAGGCTGGACGCCTTCCTTTCGCCCGGGGTCCTGATCGGCTTCGATATCGCTGCGGTTCTCCTCGGCCTCATTGGCGGGGTGATCGCACTGAGGCTGCTGCGCAAGAACTTCGCCCGCGCAGGACTGGCGTGACCGCTCCGCCGGGGCGGGTCCGAGCCGAGACCGCCGCGCCTCACGAGATATCAGGACGGCGGCTCTCACAGTCCTGGCGGGCCACCGATCCGCGGACAAGCGTTGTTCTCATTGTCGTCACCAGTATCACGGTGATGGCGCCAGGGGGAGAGGTCTTCGTCCCAGCGGGTCTGGTGCTGGGCCTCCTCCTGGCCGCCGCCGACCGGGCATGGCGCCACCTCGGCGCGCTGGCCGCCGCAGCCTTGACACTTGAATTGCTTGCACGCGGCCTGCCGCTCCTGGCGCCCTCGATCTTCTCGGTGCTCGTCGGGGTCGTCTCCGCGTTCCTCCTGCGCTTCGTGGTCGTCTACGGCGTGGTTCTGCACTTCTTCCGCACCGGAACGCCCGCTGCTGTCACCGCGGCGCTGCGGGCGGCCCGCATCCCACGGGCGCTGACCGTGCCGATCGCCGTCGTGCTGCGGTTCGCGCCCGTCGTCGCAGCCGAGGCCTCCGCCGTCGTCGACTCGATGCGCCTGCAAGGGCTCACCGGCCGGCGCTCTGTACTGCGCCACCCCGTGCTGAGCATCGAACGGTTCACGGTCCCGATGATCGCCTCGACGCTGCGAGTGGGAGACGACCTGACCGCTGCGGCGCTGCTGCGAGGGCTCGGCTCGTATCAGCGACCGACCAGCCGTGTGCCTCCGCGGCTCGGGTGGCCCGATCTGCTCTGGGTCGCGGTCGCCGGCCTTCTCGCCGGGGCCTGCTGGATGGCGAGGGGCTTCATATGATCACGATCTCTCAGGCGACCTGGCAGTACACGGCGGCGGAGAGGCCGACGATGGAGGGCGTTGATCTCGTGATCGAGCCGGGTGAGACGGTCGTGCTGTGCGGGGCGAGCGGATCGGGGAAGTCCACTCTCCTGCGGATGATGAATGGGCTCATTCCGCATTTCCACGAGGGAACATTGTCGGGGCGGGTGACGGTTTCCGGCCTCAACGTCCGGAAGAGCGCTCTTGACGAGCTCGGGCGGCGGACCGGCACGGTGCTTCAGCACCCGCGGCGCCAGTTCTTCACCGCCACGGTTATTGATGAGCTGTCCTTCGCCCTGGAGAACTTCGGCGCCGCACCCGCAGACATTCGGGCGCGTGTCAATATGCTCATGCGCCGGCTCGGATTGCGCGAGATCATGGAACGGCCGCTGTCGCAGCTGTCCGGCGGCCAGCAGCAGCGAGTCGCCATTGCCGCTGCGCTCGGGCACGACCCGGGAGCTCTTCTGCTCGACGAGCCCAGCTCGAATCTGTCCGCCGACGCCGTCTCGACCCTGGCGGGCACCCTTGCCGAGCTGCGCGAGCGCGGCATCACTATTGTGATCAGCGAGCACAGGCTGCACTACCTCACCGGGATAGCGGACAGGTTCGTCCTTCTCGAACGCGGACGAATTGCCCACTCGTGGACCGCGCAGCAGCTCGCCGCCCTGGATCCGTTTGTCGTCGAACAATATGGCCTGCGGAGCATTGAGCCGCCCCCGCTGCCCGAACTCTCATCTGTTCCGGCAGCCGGGGCGAGCATTGCGCCGACGTCGGCCGGTGCGGCCGTCCGACCGCCCGCGGAATCCGGGAGCGGCTGCGGCGGCCTCCAGCTTGAGAACGTGCGCTGCGTGCTCAAGGGACGCACGGTCCTCTCCATTGACACGGCGTACTTTCCCACTGGGGCCGTGACCGCGGTCTGCGGTCCTAACGGTGCAGGCAAAACCACCCTCGCCCGTGTTGTTGCCGGACTGCAGACGCATGCCGGCACCATTCACCTCAACGGGGAGCCCGTCTCGAGACGGCAGCGGCTTCGCGTAAGCGGAATTGTCATGCAGGACGTGCAGCGCCAGCTCTTCACCGATAGCGTCCGCGCCGAGATCGAGCTCGCCGCCGCCCGGGCGGGGTCGTCGCGCACCGGCCCAACGGACGACGACGTCGACCGGCTGCTCGACGAGTTCGATCTCCTGCCGTTCGCCGATCAGCACCCGCTGGCGCTCTCGGGCGGTCAGCAGCAGCGTCTGGTCATCGCCGGCGTCCGGCAGGCCCGGGCGCGGATCGTGATCTACGACGAGCCCAGCTCGGGTGTCGACCGGCGCCACCTCGACTCGATCGCGCATGCCGTCAGGCGCAGCGCCCGGGAGGGGGCGGTGGTGCTGCTCATCACCCACGACGACGAGCTTCTGCAGCGTGCCGCCGATGTGCGGCTCGACCTGCGGCCGGCGGCGACAAGCGTTTTCACCTGACTGCCGCTGCGCTGGAGAACCGATCTCGACGCGGAACTCGACCGATCTCGGTGAGAGGAGGCAGCGGCGGAAGGTGACGGGGCCCGTCCGGTCCCCCGTGGGGGACAGTCGGGAACAAGCCGGTGCGGGCGGCAGCTGCGGCGGGGTCTCATGGATTCATGAGCACGGCAGTCAACACACCCCCAATCGCGTCGCACCCACCACAGCCGACGGCGACCCGGCCCCCGGCCCGCCGCCCCGTTCCCGCAGCCCCGAGCCCCGCGGGCGCCGCCCGGAGCGGGAGCCTGGTCGTCGCCACCGAGGGCCTGACCAAGGTCTACGGCGACTCGCGGGCGGTCGACAATGTGAGCCTGCGGGTGCCCGCGGGCGGCGTCTACGGCTTCCTGGGGCCCAACGGGGCGGGCAAGTCCACCACCATGAAGCTCCTGCTGGGGCTGACCCGTCCCACTTCTGGCACCATGAGCGTGCTCGGGCACCCGGTGGGTCCGCGCTCCCCGGTACCGGCGGGTGCCATCGGCTCCCTCATCGAGGGCCCTTCCTACTACCCGAGGCTGACCGGCCCGGAGAACCTCGCCATGGTCTCCGACTACCTCGGCCTGCCCCGTGGCCGCGTCCAGCACGCCCTGGCCACGGTCGCGCTGACCGGTCAGGAGGGGAAGCTGGTCAAGGACTACTCGCTGGGCATGAGGCAGCGCCTGGGCCTGGCCATGGCGCTCCTGGCGGACCCGCCCCTCATGCTCCTGGACGAGCCCACCAACGGCCTGGACCCGGCCGGCGTCGCCGAGA
>ERZ773099.2574-NODE-2574-length-12367-cov-3.182505_pt1 | contig 12367 bp, 11 predicted proteins | sample MGYA00511120_ERZ773099 | MGnify/ENA primary metagenome ERZ773099 (study PRJEB29015, sample SAMEA2738012) | human oral metagenome | biome: human oral; feature: human-associated habitat; material: dental | place: China | collected 2104 ... | reverse complement strand
TGAGCCGCACGGGCGAGGCCGGGATATTTCTGGTTGTGGCCGAAAGCGGCGTGGCCGCAGGCACACGGCGCATCGAGGCCGTTACCGGCTGGTCGGCCTATGACCGCATCTTGACCCAGCGTGCGGAGCAGGAGGCCCTTGCCGCCCTGCTCAAGGCCCGGCCCGGCCAGTTGGCCGAACGCGTGCAGGCCCTGCACGCCGAAATGAAGAAACTGCACAAAACTTCAGAAAAAGCCGCGCCCGCCTCCGGGGCCGACCTTGTTGCACAGGCCAGAAACGTCAACGGCATCAGCCTGCTCACCGCCCTTCTGGACGGCGTGCCCGTCAAGGCGCTGCGCGAAGTGATGGACGACGTGCGCTCCCGCCTGCCCCAGGCAGCCGTGGCCTGCCTGGCCACTGTTGAAGACAGCAAGGTGGGCCTGCTGCTCTATGTTTCCAAAGACCTGCACGGCTCCTTCACCGCTCCCGCCCTGATCCGGGACGTTGCCGCGCCCTGCGGCGGCTCGGGCGGCGGCAGGCCCGATCTGGCCCAGGCGGGCGGCACCAACCCCGACGGCATTGACTCTGCCTTTGCCGTCCTGCACAACAGCATTGCCCATTGAGGACACGCCATGATCGGCATCTCCAAACTGTACTGCGGCCAGGTGGAACCTTCCGACGCCTTGCGCTACGGGCGTGAGGCGGGCAAGCTTCCCTCCCATCTGCTCCAATTCTCCAAGGACAAAAAGCCCGTTGTGGTCTGGAACATGACCAAACGCTGCAACTTGAAGTGTGTGCACTGCTATGCCCACGCCGTGGCAGTGGACGGGCAGGACGACATCAGCACAGCCCAGGCCAGGGCCATGATCGACGATCTGGCGGCCTACGGCGCACCGGTCATGCTTTTTTCCGGCGGGGAGCCGCTGGTGCGCAAAGACCTGACAGAACTGGCCAGTTATGCCACCTCCCGCGGCATGCGCGCGGTCATCTCCACCAACGGCACCCTCATCACCAAGGACAAGGCGCGCGAACTCAAGGCCGTGGGCCTTTCCTATGTGGGCATCTCGCTGGACGGCATGGAAGATGTGCACGACAGATTCCGGGCTGTGCCCGGCTCTTTCAGAAAGGCGCTGGAAGGCATTGCCAACTGCCAGGCCGAAGGGCTGAAGGTGGGCCTGCGCTTCACCATCAACAAACGCAATGTGGCGGAAATTCCGGGTATTTTCCGCCTGCTTGAAGAGCTGGAAGTGCCCCGCGCCTGTTTTTACCATCTGGTCTATTCCGGGCGCGGCTCCGACCTCATCCGGGAAGATCTGGACCACGCCCAGACCCGTCAGGTGCTGGATCTCATCATGGACGAAACCCGCGCCCTGTTCGAGGCGGGCCACCCCAAGGAAATCCTCACTGTGGACAACCATGCCGACGGCCCCTATCTCTGGATGCGCCTGCAAAAGGAAGATCCCCGGCGCGCCGAAGAAGTTTTTGAACTTCTCCAGTACAACGAGGGCAACAGTTCCGGGCGCGGCATCGGCTGTATTTCGTGGGACGGCAAAGTCCACGCGGACCAGTTCTGGCGGGAGCATGTATTCGGCAATGTGCTGGAGCGCCCCTTTTCCCACATCTGGGACGACCCCTCCATCGAACTCCTGCACAAACTCAAGGACAAGAAAAAGCACGTCAAGGGCCGTTGCGCCCGTTGCCGTTTTCTGAACATCTGCGGCGGCAACTTCCGCGCCCGCGCCGAAGCCTGGTACGGCGACGAATGGGCGCAGGACCCGGCATGCTACCTTACGGACGAAGAAATCGGCATCGCCTGAAACCGGAGTGACGCTGCCCGGCGAAAAAGCCGCCGGGGAAAAATCGCATCTGTTTTCAGGCTCTTGCACAGGGAAACAACAATGACCACTTTTCATCGCGGCCGCCGCCTGCGCCGGACGCCCCCGCTCCGCGCCCTGACGCGTGAAACAGCCCCCCTCCTCGCCGAAGACCTGATCATGCCCTGGTTTGTGGCCGAAAGCCGGGATGCGGATTTTTGCAAGCCAATCCCCTCCATGCCCGGCCAGTTCCAACTGGGCTTGGGCCAACTGGAAAAACAGGTGGCCCGGGCTGTGGACGCAGGGCTGACAGCCGTGCTGCTTTTCGGCATTCCCGCTGTCAAGGACGAAAGGGCTTCCGGCGCATACGCCGAAAACGGCATTGTGCAGCAGGCCGTGCGGCTGCTCAAGCGCCGCTGGCCCGCCCTGCTGGTCATTACCGATGTTTGCCTGTGCGAATACATGAGCCACGGGCACTGCGGCCTGCTTGCCCCCGACGGGGAAGCGCTCAACGACCCGACCCTGCCCCTGCTGGCAAAAACCGCGCTCAGCCACGCGCAGGCCGGAGCGGACGTGGTGGCCCCGTCAGACATGATGGACGGCCGCGTTGCGGCCATCCGCCGCTGCCTGGACGATCACAATTTTGCGCATCTGCCCGTGCTCTCCTACGCGGTCAAATACGCCTCGGCCTATTACGGCCCTTTTCGCGATGCGGCAGAAAGCGCTCCGGCCAGCGGCGACCGCAAATCCTACCAGATGGATCCGGGCAATGCCCGCGAGGCCCTGCGCGAAGCCCGCGCGGATCTGGACGAGGGAGCGGACGCCCTGATCGTCAAACCTGCCGGGCCGTATGGCGACATTATCCGCGCTGTGCGCGAGCAGGTGGACGTGCCCCTCTGCGCCTATCAGGTCAGCGGAGAATACTCCATGATCCGCGCGGCGGGCATCAACGGCTGGATTGACGAGCAGGCCGTCATGCTGGAATCCCTTCAAGGCATCAAACGCGCGGGAGCGGACATGATTGTCACCTATTTTGCAGAAAGCCTGCTGCGGCAAGGGCTGGTGCGCTGATGCCCCCGCATGACCACGCGCACGCCCGCGGAGCCGCGCCCGCCGATGCCATGGCAGCGCCCCCGCGTACGCTGGAAGACGGCAGCCCCGCCTGCCGCCTCATTGCCTGGGAAGTGACCCGCTCCTGCAATCTGGCTTGCAGGCACTGCCGTGCCGAGGCGCACCCAACGCCCTATCCCGGCGAACTTTCCACAGCCGAGGCCAAGGCCCTCATCGACACCTTTCCCCAGGTGGGCAGGCCCATTGTCATTTTTACCGGCGGCGATCCCATGATGCGCCCGGACGTGTACGAACTGGTGGCCTATACCCGCGAGAAGGGGCTGCCCTGCGCCTTTTCGCCCAACGGAACCCTGATTACCGCCGAAAGCGCGCGAAAAATAAAGGACGCCGGTGTGGGCCGCTGCTCCATTTCCCTTGACGGAGCCGATGCCGCCAGCCACGACAGTTTTCGCGGCGTGCCCGGCGCATTTGCGGCCTCCCTGCGCGGCATCGAACACCTCAAGGCCGCAGGTGTTCCCTTTCAGATCAACACCACGGTGACCCGCAACAATCTGTCCAGCTTCCGGAAAATCTTTGACCTCTGTCAGCGCATCGGCGCGCAGGCCTGGCATATTTTTCTTCTGGTGCCCATGGGCCGCGCCGCGGGTCTGGCCGATCAGGTCATCAGCGCGCAGGAATACGAAGAGGTTCTGCACTGGCTGTACGACTTTCGCAAAAGCACCGACATGCACCTCAAGGCCACCTGCGCCCCGCACTATTACCGCATCATGCGGCAACGCGCCCGCGAGGAGGGCATCAGCGTAACGCCCGACAACTTCGGCATGGACGCACACACCAGAGGCTGTCTGGGCGGGACGGGATTCTGCTTTATCAGCCATGCGGGGCAGGTGCAGCCCTGCGGCTATCTGGAACTGGACTGCGGCAATGTGCGGCAAACGCCCTTTCCCCACATCTGGCGCACCAGCGAATATTTTCTGCAATTCCGTAACCAGTCCTGCTATCAGGGCAAATGCGGGGTCTGCGAATACCACAAGGTCTGCGGGGGCTGCCGCGCCCGCGCCCACAGCATGGACGGCGACCACATGGGCGAGGAGCCCCTGTGCTCCCATATTCCGGAAAAACTGCGCCGCGCGCCGACAACGGGAGGCAGGCCATGAACACGGAATCCGCAGTTGCCATGGTCACCGCAGCCCACCTGGATCAGGTGGACAAAAAACTTCTGGACATCATCCAGACCGATTTTCCCCTGACTCCGCGCCCCTATGCCGACCTGGGAAAAATGCTGGGCATTGCGGAGCAGGAAGCTCTGGATCGGGTGCGCAGCCTGCGGGAGCGCAAGATCATCCGCCGCCTGGGGGCCAACTTCCAGTCAGCCAAGCTGGGCTTTGTTTCCACACTCTGCGCGGCCAAGGTTTCGCCGGAAAAAATGGAAGCCTTCGTGGCCGCGGTGAACGCACAGCCCGGCGTGACCCACAATTACCTGCGCGAACACGAATACAATATCTGGTTCACGCTCATCAGCCCTTCCAAAGAAGCGGAGCAGACCACTCTGGACGCCCTCACCGCTGCCACGGGCGTGCCCATTCTCAACCTGCCCGCAACCCGCCTGTTCAAAATCCGGGCGGTGTTCCGCATGGACGGAGACGAAGCCCCGGCCTGATTTTATGGACGTCACGGACGCACCACCAGAGAAGCGCCAACGCGCAGATTTTTTTCGTCCACGCTGTTCCAGCGTTTCAGGTCTTCCACGCTCACGTTGTAGGTGCGGGCGATTTTCCAGAGGCTGTCCCTGTCCTGTACGGTATGGATTTGCCTGTTCCCGCCCGCAGTGTTTTCGGCCATCTGGCGAACGCTGCCCGCAGTTGCCGCGCCCTCCGCAGCGCCGGGAATGCGCAGCAACAGTCCGGCGCGCAGTCTGCGGGGATCTTCAATCCTGTTGTAGGCCTGCAAAAGCTCCGTATCCACACGGTACATGCGCGCCACAACGCCCAGGCTTTCGCCCGCCGCGAGGCGGTGCACCCTGCCGCCCTGATCCTCCGCCTGTCTGGAGCGCGCTGCGGGCACACCCGCTCCGGCCCCCTTGGGGGCGGGACGGGCAGGGCGGCTGTCCAGAGCGGCCACAGCCGCCGCAGACATGTCTGCGGAGCGGGGCACAAGAATGGTCTGGCCTGCGCGCAGGCTTTCCGCGCCGGGATTGACCGCGCGCAGGGCAGCGACGGAAACTCCCGTGCGGCGGCTGATTTTCTTCCACGAATCTGCGCCGGACTGCACCTGCACCGCTCCCCATCCGGCATACTGCCGGTTTTTCTCTGACGCGAGAAAAGCCTGCGCCTGCCCGGCATGTTTTTCGGGAACATAGACAAAGGTGGTGCGCCCCGTGTCCGTGATGCTCCGCTTGTGGTGCCTGTTGTGGGCGGCAAAGTCCTCCCGGCTCAGACGGCAGGCATCGGCCAGACCGGACAGATCGGTTCCCGGGGGGGCTGTCAGGCGCGCCATGCCGGGGCTGCCGCCGGTGCGCACGCCGTCAAAGCCCAGTTGCGGCAGATTGCGCATGATTTTGGCCACAGCCAGAAAGCGGGGCACATACTGCACGGTTTCCGCGCGCAGTTGCTCCTTGTCGTCCAGCATATGGTTGCGGGAGCTGGCGGCAAAAAAATCCCTGCTGCCCGTGCCGCGCAGGGCGCGGCCCAGCTTGCCTTCTCCGGCATTGTAGGCGGCAATGGCCGTGGGCCAGTCGCCAAAATCTCCATGAAGCTTGCGCAGATAGGCCGCCGCAGCCTCGGTGGAGCGCAGAACGTCCAGCCTGTCGTCAGACCACCAGTCCTGGGTCAGGCCGTACTGCTGCCCTGTCCGGGGCATGAACTGCCAGACCCCGGCCGCCCCCGCCGAAGAGCGGGCTTCGCAGCGGTATCCGCTTTCCACAATGCCCAGCCAGGCAAGCTCCTCCGGCATGCCGTGCGAACGGAACGTGGCCCGCACCTGATCCATATAGGGTTGCGCCCTCTGGGAGGCGGCGTGGATGACCTTGCGGTGCGTGCGCAGATAGCGCTTGTACTCCCGCTCCACATCCCGCATGGCCGCGGCGGAAAGTCCCTTGTCCACATGGCCTGTGGTGTGCATGGCCGCAATTTCCGTATGGTTCAGGGGCGGACCCGTGTCTTCTGTCGGCAGGGAAAAGCCGGACAATCTTGACGAGCCGCCGCCCAGTCCCGGCGCGCAGCCTCCGGCCAGCAGCAGACAGAACAGCAGCGCCAGCATGCTCCGCGCGGCCCCGGCTTGCCATTGGCCGGGAAGGCGCGTACACAGCCGCGAAAGCCATTGCCCTTTTCGTCCCTTCCCCACGCGGAGCCCCGTATGCATGATTCTTCCTCCGACATTTCTCTTTTGCCGGGCCTGAAGCCCGTTCTGGAACTGCTCGGCAGCGACCCGCGCCGCATTGACTGCGTGTTTTGCAAAAAAGGACTGCGCGGGCCGGACGCGCACGCCATCCAGACTCTGTGCCGACAGCACGGTGTGCGCCTGAACCTTGTGGACCAGGTTTTTCTGGACCGCCTGTGCGCTCCCGCCTGCGGGCAGGGGCACCGCCATGCCGTTGCGCACCAGGGTGTGGCGGCCCGTCTGGCGGCTACGGAATTCTGCGGCCTGGAACAGATGCTGGACGCGGTGCGCCACGCTCCGCTGCCCGTGATTGTGGCCTTTGATCAGGTGCAGGATCCAGGCAATGTGGGCACGCTCTGCCGCACCCTCTACGCTCTGGGCGGAGCGGGCATCCTGCTGCCGCTCCACAACAGCGCCTACCTCGGTCCGGCCGCGCGGCGCGCGGCGGCAGGCGCGCTGGAGCGCCTGCCCGTGGCCCGCGTGACCAATCTGGCCCACGCCCTGGACAGCGCGGAAGAAGCGGGCCTGACCATCTACGGCACAGGCGCGCCGAACTGCCCCGGAGCACAGGATATTTTTGCCGAACCCATGCTCCTGCCCGCCGTGCTGGTGCTGGGCAACGAAAACAAGGGGCTGCGCCCCGGCGTGGCCAAGCGCTGCGCCCGCATGCTGCACATTCCTCTGGCCCGCGCCTTTGATTCTCTCAATGTGGCCCAGGCCGGAGCCGTGCTTTTGGGCCTTGCCGCAGCGCGCGCCGGCACGCCGCCAACAATATTTTGACAAAATGTCCACCATGCTGCGCAACAAGCAAAAAGCAGACCACAAAGACTGCACTTGCACAGAAAAAGAAAAAATTTTTCCGTATCAGACACAGAAAAGCGTATCTTACAGCAGACTTTCCAGAGAAGATGCAGTATTGATTTTTTCTAGATTTTTTCTATGAATTGTTTTTGAAAAGCATACAGTGCGCATCATACAGACATTATACAGCAGAATCCGCGCATACGAAAAAATTTCACGCTGCGGCCTGCTGCCGCCCGAAGGCCCGCGCTTTACGCAGACCCTCCAAAAGAGTATGCTGCCTGCCGTGATCTGTTTTTTCCGTGCAACCATCCGTGGAAGAGGAGAGCATGAACCGACCGCGTGAAATCCATACCGGCGCGCTGTGCCTCGCCTTGCTGGCTGCGGCCTTTTGTTTCTGGAGCGCTGCGGGCAATGATCTTGGCCTGTGCGTGACAGGGGGGTGCGCCCTGTATCAGGACGCCACGGTGGCGGGTGTTTCCCTCTGGTGGGTGGGCAGCGGCGTTTTTCTTCTGCTGGGCCTTTTGGCCCTGCTGGGCGCTGCAGGCCTGGGGCGCGCCCTTTCGGCCCTGGCCCTGTTGGCTGACACGGCCCTTCTGCTGCTCATGGCCCTCACAGCCCCGTGCAGCAACTGCCTGGTGGTCGCTGTTTTTTTTGCTTTGCTGTACAGGAGCTTCCGCAAAACAGCCCTTTCCCGCGCACGCACGCCCCAGGGCGGGCGCTCGCTGCTGCTGGCCGCATGGCTCGTGCTTTTTCTGGTCAACCTGGGGGCTGTGGGCCGCTCCCAGGCCGGAGTCTGGGCCATGACAGACAATGAAGACGCCGCCGTGCGCGTTTTCTTTTCTCCCTCCTGCCCCAGTTGTCGTGACGCCGTGGCCGCGCTGTCGGGCCATGTGGATGTGGCTTTCTGCCCCCTGGCGGAAAACGATGCCGACGTGCAGACCACAGCCCGCATGCTGCGCCTTCTGGACGACGGAACCAGCATGATCGACGCCCTGCTCAAGGCCCGCGCGGAATCTCCGCAGGCCACGGCATCCCTGCACCCGGATATGCTTCTGCTGCGCTTCCGCATGCTGCGCAACAAGGCCCACGTCTTGTCTACCGGAAGCCAGACCGTGCCTTTTCTCGAGTATCGCGGCCTGCCCTCCATGCTGGCCCAGAAAAACCGTGAACGGGAAGAACAGCGCCTTGCCCCGCCCGCGCAGCCGCCTGCCCCGACACCCGCGCAGGCCCCTGCGCACGAGGACGCGCACCTGCCTGTGGAGCCACTGACCGCGGGCCAGTGCGGCGGTGCAAGCCCCTGCCCGTAAGGATCGCATGCGGCTGCCCTGCGCCTTCCCCCTGCTTCCGGAGCGCAAACGGTCTTGACGCCAAAGAGATTTCTCTCGTATAATAAAAAGTCCTGTCCGAAAAAATCCTTTGGGGATGGCATGAAAGCAATCGACGTGTTTCGCAAGCACAAGGGCGAAATTGTACGCCTGTGGACAGAAGCTGTCTTCGACACCTACCCTTTTGAAACAACCGGTTTTCTGCGCACGCGGCAGGATCCTTTTGGCAATCCCGTGGCCCACATGACCCGCGAGGCCGCCTCCGCCCTCTACGATGCGGCCACCGGCGAGCATGTGGAAGTGGAAAGCACCCGCAAGGCTCTGGACCGCTTTGTCAAACTGCGCGCCGTGCAGAAATTTCCCCCAAGCCAGAGCCTGGGCATTTTCAGCCTCATGAAGCCCATTCTGCGCGAACACCTGTTGCCCGAACTGCTGGAGCGGGGCGAGTTGTCCGCGTATTTCGACACCGAAGCACGCCTGGACAGCCTGACCCTGCTGGCCTTTGACATGTATATGCAGAACCGCGAGATTCTTGCAGAATCACGCATTACAGAGATACGCTCCCAGCACGCCCAACTGGCGCGCTGGGCGCAGGCCCTGGAAAACGGCCAGCCCCTGACGGCCAAAAACTGACAGGCCGCCGCGCCCGCGGCCGGACACAGCTCAGGCCCGCAGTGGGCTTTTGAGGCAACTTTAGTGGAAGAGAGGTAGGGAATGTTCAATTCATTGCTGCTGGTGCTGCTCATAGGAGCCGTTGCCTGGGCGGGATCGGCCATCGGGCTTGCCGGTCTGTTCGGCATTGCGCTCCCCTATGCGGCAGTGGTCGTTTTTCTTGCCGGCGTCATATGGCGCATGGTTTACTGGGCCAAATCCCCCGTGCCCTTCTGCATCCCCACCACCGGCGGGCAGGAGCAATCGCTGGACTTTATCCGGCAGGACAAGGTGGACTGCCCCAGCACCACCTGGGGCGTGCTGCAACGCATGTTCCTGGAGGTTTTTCTTTTCCGTTCGCTGTTCCGCAACACGCATGCGGAAACGCTGGAGCACGACCCCGTCAGCAACGGCCCCCGGACCATCTATTATTCCTCCAAATGGCTCTGGGCCTTCGCGCTTCTTTTTCACTACTGTTTTCTGCTGGTTTTCATCCGCCATTTCCGTTTCTTCATGGAGCCGGTGCCCTCCTGTATCCGCTTTCTCGAAAGCATTGACGGCATCATGCAGGTGGGTTCGCCCCGCTTCTTCATGACCGGCGGTCTGGTGCTGGTGGCCCTGCTCTTTTTGCTGGGGCGGCGCATCTTCAACGAGCGTCTGCGCTATCTGTCCCTGCCCAACGACTATTTCCCCCTCTGGCTGCTCATTGCCATCGTGGGCACGGGCATCTGCCTGCGCTATTTTGACAAGGCCGAGATCGCCCAGGTCAGAATCTTCATCATGGGGCTCATCCATTTTGCACCTGTGGCTGCCTCCGGCATCAATGCCCTGTTCTTCACGCACCTGACGCTGGTCTGCGTACTTTTGATCTACTTCCCCTTCTCCAAGCTCATGCACATGCCGGGAGTCTTTTTCAGCCCCACGCGCAACCTGCCCAACAATTCGCGCCGCGTGCGGCACATCAATCCCTGGAATCCTCCCAAGCAGTTCTTCACCTACCCCGAGTATGAGGACACCTACCGCGACGCCATGGCCGAGGCCGGGCTGCCGCTGGAAAAGCAACCCGAAAAGGCCGCCGAGTAAGGAGTTTCCGCTATGGCAAAATTACCTACGCCGCAAATGCTTGTCGCCAGCCGTCCGGGATTTCCCGAGCAGGACTGGCTTGACGTCAAGCCCGAATTCACGCCCGGCAGCTTCTGCTATCCGGCCAAGAAAGAGACCATGGAGCTTCTGCACATGCCCAATCCCCACGATTGGGATCCGGCGGAAGAAGACTGGAATCTGCCCGAAAACTGGGAGCAAATCCTCTGCGACGCCTTTGCCGACCGCCTGGAGAAACACCGTTCGCTCAAGCTCTTCATGGATATCTGTGTGCGCTGCGGAGCCTGCGCCGACAAGTGCCATTTTTTCCTGGGCACCAATGACCCCAAAAACATGCCCGTGCTGCGCGCCGAGCTTCTGCGCTCCCTGTACCGCCGCGACCACAGCATGCTGGGCAAGATTCTGGGCAAGAAAGTGGGCGCGCGCGGCTGGGACAAGGCCGTGGTCAAGGAGCTTTTCTACTATGCCTACCAGTGTACCGAGTGCCGTCGCTGCTCGCTGTTCTGTCCCTACGGCATCGACACCGCAGAAATCACTGCCATTGTCCGCGAGCTGCTGCACGAAGTGGGCTTGGGCACGCACTGGATCATGGATCCGGTGAAAAATTGCAGTTTCACCGGCAACCACTTGGGCATCCAGCCTCATTCCTTTGTGGAAATCGTGGAAATGCTGGCCGATGACTGCGAAACTGTCACCGGCATCCGCCCCAAGACCCCCTTCAACGAAAAGGGGCACGAAATCCTGTTCATCACGCCCTCGGGCGATGTGTTCGCGGATCCGGGCATCTACACCTTCATGGGCTATCTGCTGCTCTTCCACGAGTTGGATCTGGACTACACCCTGTCCACCTATGCTTCCGAAGGCGGCAACTTCGGTTCCTTCACCTCCTTCAACATGGCCAAAAAGCTCAACGCCAAAATGTACGCCGAGGCCGAGCGCCTGGGCGCCAAGTGGATTCTGGGCGGCGAGTGCGGGCACATGTGGCGCGTCATCAACCAATATATGGACACCTACAACGGCCCGTCCCCGGATCACATGAAAACGCCGGTTTCGCCCATTACCGGCACGACCTTCCACAACGCCGCATCCACAAAAATGGTGCACATTGCCGAATTCACGGCCGACCTCATCCACCACAACAAACTGAAGCTGGACCCCAGCCGCAACGACCACATCATCACTACCTTCCACGACTCGTGCAACCCGGCCCGCGCCATGGGCATGCTTGACGAGCCGCGCTATGTGCTCAAGGCCGTATGCAACAACTTCGTGGAAATGCCCGAAAACACCATCCGCGAGCAGACCTTCTGCTGTGGCGCGGGATCGGGCCTGAACACCGAGGAAATCATGGAACTGCGCATGCGCGCAGGCATGCCGCGCGGCAATGCCCTGCGCTACGTGCAGGAAAAACACGGCGTCAACCACATGGCCTGCGTTTGCGCCATTGACCGCGCCACCCTGCCGCCCCTGGCCAATTACTGGGCGCCGGGCGTCAATGTGAGCGGCCTGCACGAACTTGTGGGCAACGCTCTGGTCATGAAGGGCGAGAGCAAGCGCACCATGGATCTGCGCCAGGAAGACCTGCCCAACGTGGCGGAGGACGATGACGCGCCCGAGGCGCAGGGGGAGGGCCGGTAAATGTATAACGCCAAATTTGTCATCCTCGGGATCCTCATTTTTGTGGGTCTGTTCACCTCCCCGTTCTGGGCCGGCCTGCTGGGGAAAAACTACACCGAAACCGGCATTGTACTGCCCAAGAACGAAAAAGAGTGCGTCGAAAATGTGGACTTCATGCGCAACCAGCACATGCGCCTGCTCAATGAGTGGCGCGACGAGGCCCTGCGCAACGAAAACCGCGTCTATGTGGCCTCCAGCGGCAAAAAGTGGACTGTCAGCCTGCAGAATACCTGTCTGAAGTGCCACGAGAACTACAAGGAATTCTGCGACAAGTGCCATGTGGCCAACAGCGTTGATACCTATTGCTGGACCTGCCACATCATTCCTCAGGGGAGCAAGCAATGAACAAGAGCAGAAGAAGCTTTCTGAAAGTGGCGGGCATCTCCGCCTTTGCCCTGAGCGGCTCCGTGGCGGGTCTTTCCCTGGCTGGCGAGGCGCGGGCGCAGATCGCCCCGGGACGCTATGAGCGCGGGGGCGCGGCCCTGAAGGCCAAACGCTGGGCCATGGTCATCGACACGCGGCAGTTCCACACAGCCAAGGACTACCAGCCGCTCATCGATGCCTGCC
>ERZ773099.2572-NODE-2572-length-12378-cov-6.302929_pt1 | contig 12378 bp, 10 predicted proteins | sample MGYA00511120_ERZ773099 | MGnify/ENA primary metagenome ERZ773099 (study PRJEB29015, sample SAMEA2738012) | human oral metagenome | biome: human oral; feature: human-associated habitat; material: dental | place: China | collected 2104 ... | reverse complement strand
GTGGTCGTGAGCTCATCAAGGGCCACGCGACCCTCAACGACTTCCTCATGCTGGTTGACCCCGGCTGCGAGGTTGCCGTCAGCGGCACCGACATCGCCGCGGTCTGCGACCGCCACGCCGGCATCGGTGCCGACGGACTCGTGCGCATCGTGCGGACCACCGCCCTGCCCGGCGCCGGAGCCTTCGCCGCGGCCGTGCCCGAGGCCGAGTGGTTCATGGACTACTACAACGTCGACGGCTCCGTGGCCGAGATGTGCGGCAACGCCATCCGCTTGTTCGCCCACGTCCTGGACGTTGAGGGCCTGCGCCCCATCGCCGACGGCGAGTCCGTCACCGTCGGCACGCGCGGCGGGGCACGCACCATCACCCGCCTGGGAGACCTGTGGACCGTGGACATGGGGGCGACCCGCCTCACCCGCCCCTGCCAGGCGCGGGACGAGGGCTGGGACACCACCGTCGTCGTCCCCGGCCTGACGGGTGAGCGCGCCGCCCTGAGCGTGGAGACGCCCAGCCCCCACACCGTTGTCGCCCTGGGGGAGGAGAGTGAGCTCGAGGCGGCCGCCTTCGCCGGGCTGACCGACTCCGCAGCCCCGGTCGTCTACGACCCTCCTCCTGAGGCCGGTACCAACCTCGAGCTGGTTGTGCCACTGGGGGAGGAACCCGACCCCGACACCCGGGCGCCGGTCGGCATCGCCCGCATGCGCGTCCTGGAGCGCGGAGTGGGGGAGACCCCATCCTGCGGAACGGGCTGCTGCGCCGTCGCCGTCGCTCTCCACTCATGGACCGGCCCGGGCGCTCCCGAGGACTACCGGCTCCTCGTGCCCGGAGGAGAGATCGGGGTGCACGTGGGTGTCGATCCCTTGGCCGAGGACAGCACCGTGCTGCTGACCGGACCGGCCACCATCACCGGACGGGTCACCATCGCCTGACAGGCTGCCAGCCCGAGGACCCGCCACCCGAGCAGCTCCCGGACGTCGCACCGACGCCGCATCCGAGAAGAGAAGACCAACCACCATGACCCAGCCATCCAGCCGCACCGCCGTCGGCACCATCCTGCCGACCGGCCTGATGCTCTTCGCCCTGTTCTTCGGTGCCGGCAACCTCATCTTCCCACCCCTGCTGGGGGCCGCCTCAGGCAGGTCCTTCATTCCGGTGATGGTGGGCTTCATTACCACCGGGGTCCTCATGCCCCTTATCACCGTGGTAGCTGTCTCCACCTCAGGTGAGGGCATACTCGGCCTGGCCCGCAGGGTGGGGCCCCGGTTCGGTCTGATCATGCCGCTGGCGGTCTACCTGGCCATCGGTCCGCTCTATGCCATCGCCCGTGTCACCACGGTCGCCTATGAGCTGGCGACCCGTCCGGTGCTCGCGTTGTGGGGCCTGCCCGACTCCCGCCTGGCCCTACTGGTGCACGTCACAGCATTCATGGGCGTCGCCTTCGGCATCGCCCTCCGTCCGAGCCGCCTGGCCGACCGCGTCGGCCGCTGGCTGACACCCGCGCTGCTGACCCTGCTGGTCCTGCTGTGCGGGGCCTCCGTCCTCATGGCTCAAGGGGTGGAGCGCGAGGCCATCGAGCCCTACGCGAGCGCGCCCCTGACCACTGGGCTGACCCAGGGCTACCTCACCATGGACGTCCTGGCTGCCAGCGTCTTCGGCATCGTGGTCATCACCTCCCTGCGTGAGCGCGGACTGACCTCTCCCAAGAGGCTGGTACACGGCACCATCCTGTCCGGAGGCATCGCCGCGGCGCTGCTGGGTCTGGTCTACATCGGCCTGGCCGTGCTGGGTACCCGCACCCACGGGGAGATCACCGCCAGCACCAAGGACGGCACCGAGCTGCTGCGCAACGCGGCCTCCTCGACGCTGGGGACCTCCGGCGTCGTCATCTTCGCCGCCATCGTCATCCTGGCCTGCCTGACCACCGCGGTGGGCCTGCTGGCCTCCTGGGCCGGCTACGCCTACACGGCCTGGCCGACGGTCTCCTTCAACCGGCAGCTCGCCGCCTGCGCCCTCGTCTCCTTCACCCTGGCCAACCTGGGACTGAGCGTCATCCTCAATATCGCTGGACCGTTGCTGAACCTCCTCTACCCCTTCGCCATCGCCCTGGTCGCCGTGACGCTCGTCAACGCCCTTGCCCCCGGACGGCTTAAGGCGGCCTACCGGTGGTGCGTCACCACGGCCGGGGTCTTCGGATCCGTCTCCGCGATCACCGCCGCCGGCTGGGACGGGCCCAGCAGGCTGCTGGCCCGCACCGGCCTGTGGAGCGACTCCACCGGCTGGATCCTGCCGGCGCTGATCGCCCTGGGCATCGGAATCGCCCTCGACGTCCGCTCCGGGGCCTGGTCCACGCCTGCGCCTGGGGAACCTCCCAGTCAGGTCCAGCACGACGTCGAGCACGCGGCGGCCTCACAGCTCTGAGAGGCGCTGAGGGCCCTGAGCGGCTCTGAGCGACACTGTGCGCGGTAGCCTCTGGGTGTGCCCAGCTCACCACCCCCGGCCCGCGATACGAATGCACCCGAGCACCAGCGGCTCCTGCCGACACTGCTCATCCCCGCCTTCGTCACACTGCTGGCCGTCTCCTCGGTCAACGTCATCCTCCCGGCCGTCTCCCAGGACCTGAGCGCGGGCACCGCCGGGCTGCAGCTCGTCGTCTCCGGCTACTCCCTCGTCTTCGGCGTCGTCCTCGTCCCGGCCGGTCGCGCCGGTGACGTCATGGGCAGAGGCCGGATCTTCGTCATCGGCATGATCCTGTTCGGGGTCGGCTCACTGGCCTCCGGGCTCGCCCCTGACATCGTCACCCTCAACCTGGCCCGCGTGGTCATGGGGGTCGGCTCGGGCCTGCTCAATCCGCAGGTGGCCGGCATGATCCAGCAGTACTACAGCGGGGAGTCCCGCGGCCGGGCCTTCGGACTCTTCGGTGCCGTCATCGGGGTCTCGGTGGCGGTGGGGCCGGTGCTCAGCGGCGGGCTCATCGGCTGGCTCGGAGATGACTGGGGCTGGCGCGCCTCCTTCCTCATCAACGTCCCGCTCGTCCTGCTCGGCGTCTGGGCCGCGCACAGCTTCCTGCCGGACTCCGCCTGGCGTCGCCAGGACGGTGGCAGCGCGGCCGGCCGGGACCGGGTCGACCTCGACCCGGTGGGCATGGTGCTGCTCGCCGCGGGCACGCTGCTGATCATGATCCCCTTCATGGAGGCCTCCGCGGGCGCCTGGGTCTGGGGCCTGGAGGCGGCCGGCATCGGCATCGTCTCAGCCTGGGTGGCGTGGGAGAGGCGCTACCGTGCTCGGGGCGGTGCGCCCATGGTGGACCTCAGCCTCCTGGCCATTCCGTCCTTCGCCTACGGCAGCCTGGCCATTGCCGTCTACTTCCTGGGATACACCTCGGTGTGGATCATCGTGGCCCAGTACGTTCAGGCCGGACTGGGATCAACCGCCCTGGCCAGCGGCGTCATCGGGCTCCCCGCCGCCCTGGCCGGATCGGTCGCGGCCGCCGTCGCCGGCCGCCGTGTCATCCGGGTGGGCCGCGTCATGGTGCTCGGCGGCATGGCTGCGGGCATGGCCGGCCTTCTGGCCAGCGTCGGCATCATCCACATGCACGCACGGGCCGGTTGGAGCCCCTGGTGGCTCACCCTCACGCTCCTGGTGCTCGGTGTGGGGCAGGGCCTCGTGGTCTCACCGAACCAGACCCTCTCCCTGGTCGAGGTCCCCCTGGACTATGCCGGGGCCGCCGGCGGTATCCTCCAGACCGGTGAGCGCATCGGCACCTCCATCGGCATCGCAGCCATCACGGGACTGACCTTCCGCGTCTCACACTCCTCAGGCTGGGACGCAGCCGCGCAGACGGGGCTGCTGGCCGTTGCGGCCGCCATCGCCGTGTCGGCCGTGGTCGCCGTCGTCGACCTGCGACTGGCCGCCCGACGACGTCGGTAGCCGCGAGGACCGAGAGCCGACTGCTCAGCCGTCAGCCGGCCCGTTTCGGTGAGCGGCGCACCCGCAGGACCCGGAAGCCCTTCGAGGACGCCTGTCGGATCACGTCCCAGCCCTGACCGGTCAGCCATGCCGCCAGCGAGTCCGCCCCCAGGTTCTTGAGCACCACCAACCAGGCCTCGCCGTCGTCGGACAGCAGCGCCAGCCAGGTCAGCAAGAGGTCATGCAGGGCCTCCTTGCCGATGCGCACCGGCGGGTTGGACCAGATGAGGTCCACCGACGTCGAGGTCTCGCGCAGCCAGGCGAGCAGCTCCTCGGCCGGGCGGACGTGCACGTTGTCCAGGCCCGCGGCCTCGGCGTTGCGGGCGGTCAGGGTCAGTGAGCGCTCGTTGACATCGGCCGCCAGGACCGTGGCCCCGGGGGCGGTGCCGGCCAGGGCCAGTGCGATCGGCCCCCAGCCGCAGCCCAGGTCCAGGAAGGTACCCGTCTGCGGAGGATCGGGGACGTGGTCGAGAAGGACCTGGGTGCCCTTGTCGAGACGGTCGGCGCTGAAGACGCCGGAGGCCGTGACCACCGTGTGCTCCACGCCGCGGATCATGAAGCGGTGGGTGCGCTCCTCGGCCTCGACGGCGGGGGAGGCGGTGAAGTAGTGCTCGCTCACGCGCGCCAGGCTACCCGGGCTCCGCTCGTCGACAGAGGGCGTAAACCAAGGCGGTCATCAGTCCGCTGCCCCCACCCTTTACCAGGAGAGGAGTGCCGATCTTGCGAGACGCGGCTTTATGGTAATACGATCGTGTTTCCATAGGGGAGCGGACAGTAGGAAGAGGGGTGTTGTCATGAGCCGATACAGGGCTCTCGCAAAGGCGCTCAGCGGCTGGGCGATCTGGACGTTGGGGCTGAATCTTTCGATAGCGATCGCACAGGCTGTCGGATCCAGGACTGAGACCGGACCTGCATTCATTCCCGTGTCTCAGGCAGTTCTGGTCGCATTGTTCGTCGTTCCCGCGATCGTGGCTTGTCGTCGCCTCCTCGACCGCAGGACTCTCGCCGGGATGGGCCTATCACGTCACTGGCCCGCCGCGGCCGCGACCGGGGTGGCCGTCGGTGTCGGGACCGGGGCTGTTGTGTGGACACCCGTGTTCTTGATCGGCTGGGCCCGGCTCGATCACCTCGAACCGGCGGCGCTCGCAACCTTCCTCGCAGTCAACGCGGTCATCCTGCTGCTGTACGAGGCATTGCCGGAGGAGATCGCGCTGCGCGGCTACGGGTGGTCGACTCTACGGGAAAGCTGGAGCCCGCTCGCGGCCACCATGACGATCACGGTTCTCTTCTGCCTCACTACGGCGTTGAGCAATCTGATTCGAATGACGTCAACGCTCGTTCTAGGGGGCGGAACGACGGGCTTCTCTCTGGCGCCGAGCGGTAACGACCCCTTTTTCTACATAGCTTCGCTGTTCGTCTTCGGCCTCACGCTGGTTGCGGCCCGACGGATCCCACTACCGGGTGCGCTCACCTCTGCGATCGCCTTCCATCTCACGTTTCTCACCATCAACCGCGTGCTTCTGGGCGGTCTTGGCTGGATCGACTCCGGGGTCGGGATCGAGTTCGCCGCGCCCGAGGTGGCCGGGCTCACCCTCGTGCACGCTGCGCTTGCCGGAACTGTCTTCATGGTGGTGCGGCGGTGGCTGGAACGCCGCACAGCGGTTGTATCGAGGCGGGTAGCCTGATGTGATGACGATGTCTCCGCTACCATCCGACCCCGTGTCGGAAGGTCCGGTAGCACATCGGAGAAGTCAACGGGAGGCGCCTCCGGGGCCGTCGCTCGGAGCGCTCCTCGGCTCAAGGTCGGGGCACCTGGCGCTGGCGGTACTCGTCGTCGAGCTGCTGGCGGGCATGCAGGTCTACCTCAACCAGACGGTCCTGCCGCTGCTGGCCACCGAGATGGGCGCCCGCAACGCCTACGGACTGGTGACGGCCGCTGCCCAGGTCCCCGCCTTCCTCACGATGCCCCTGGGCGGGGCCATGCTCACCCGCTGGCGGCCTGCCCGTCTCATGACCGCGCTCACCGCCCTGCTGGTGGTCGGCGCCGTCGTCGGAGCCCTCGCCCCGAACGTCGAGGTCTACGTCCTCGGGGAGATCCTGCGGGGTCTGGCCGCCGGGGCCCTGGCGACCGCGACCATGGGAGTCATGGTCGCCGGTCTGCCCGATGCCTGGAGGCGACTGTGCCTGGCGGGAGGATCGGGCATGTGGGTCGTGGCGGCCCTGGCCGGCCCCGTCTACGCCTCCGGTGTCAGCGCCTCCTGGGGCTGGCGCTGGGCCCTCGTGGTCTACCTGCCCGTGCTCATCGCGGCCCGCGCCGTCATGGCCGGTCAGATCCACGACCTCAGGCTGGACGAGGAGACGGATCACGATGAGACGGTCCCGTGGCTGCCCGCCCTGGCCATGGCCGCGGGCGTGGCACTCATCGGGGCGCTACGAGCATCCAGCCCCTGGTTCTGGCCCGGCGTCGGCGTCGGCACTGGGCTGGTGCTCTGGTCCTGCTCATGCGTCCTGCCGGATGGGACCCTGCGCCTGGTGCCCGGCCGGCGCGCGGGCATCGCCACCCTGCTGTGGGTGTGCGCCTTCTTCCTGACCCTGGACTACCTGGTTGCTCCCAGCGCCCACGACGTCCTGGGCCTGACCCCGACCCAGACCGGCTGGGCGCTCACCGCAGGCGGCATCGGCTGGTCGGCCGTCGCGATCGCCTGCGGGGCACGTCCGGCGCGTGAGCCGCAGGCCTACCGGCGTCGCACCATGCTGGCCGCGGTCTTCTTCGTGGTCGGAACCATGCTCATGGCGGTCACGGTCCTGGAGAAGGCGGACTGGTGGGGGCTGCCCGTGGGCTACGGCGTGGCCAGCATCGGCATGGGCCTGACCCACCTGGACACCATGAACCGCATCGTCACCGATCCCGCCGAGCCCGACGGCATCACTCACGCCCAGGCCGCCACCGCCGTGACGATCGCCGGTGCGGCCGGCGGCGCCGTCCTGGGGACGGCCACCACAGCCTTCGTCGCCCCCACCACGGTCGGCGTCGAGACCGCCCGGCTGTGGCCGACCCTGGTCCTACTCGCCGGGGGTCTCCTGATCACCCCGCTGCTGGCCCGACGCGCCGCCTGACCCCGGGTGTCTCAGGCCCCGGGTTCTGTGGAGGCAGTGAGTGCACGGAAGGATCACTGTCATGAGTGCACCGAGGAAGTATCCCGATGAGCTGAGCGAGCGGGCTACCTGGATGCCCGTCGGGACCCGGAGAGGTCCCGGGGCGTGATCCGTCGGATTGCCGACGAGGTGGATGTTCGCCCCGAGGTGCTGCGCACCTGGGGGCACCGGGACCCGGGAGCGAGTTAGGGCACCAGACCCGGCACCACCACTGACGAGGAGGGCCTCCTGTCGGCTCTGCGCTGACTGAGGTGCTGAGCTCTCTGCACAAACTCATCCCTCGAACGACAGCTCACGCATGCGGCTTGTCGTCCACACGGACGCAGCAAGGGCAATCAGTAGCTCCACAATGCTGATGACGGTAGGCAGCACGCCAGTCCCACCCTGGCTAAACCCTCGCACAAGTTCCACCTGGTAAGTCAGCGGGTTGACCCTGGCGATCAACCGCAGGAAGGTCGGGACAGAATCCAGCGAGTAGAATACGGGTGCGCTGAAGGTTAGAGGCATAACAATGACCGTAAGGAGGAAGTCCCGGGTTTGGTAGCTGCGAATCGCGGCGGCCACACAATAGCCCAGGCACTCCCAGAAAACCGCAGCCACGCATCCGCCTGTGACTACTAAGACACTAGTCATGACACCGAACCAAACGCCTAGGCGCGCACCTAACACCAGGATAATCACAGCCTGCCCGACAAAGGCAGCAATCCCGGGCGTCAGCATGCCGATCACGTAGGCGCTGGCAGAGATTCCTGCTTGGAGTTTAAACGCAGCCAAACCCCAACGACGCTCGGTAACTGTGCGTGCCATAATTCGACTCATGCCACTCAAAGCCTGCATGACAACGACACCGGGAAGAACCCATGCTAAGTAGCTTTCACCTCCAAGAACTGACGATAAACCAACACCGAGTAGTCCCAGGTAGGCCGCTGGCAGGACTGCGATCGCCACCCAGCGCTGCCGCGTATGCAGCTCAGCGCTGATCCATTCCAGGCGCAGAACGGTGGACAGCGCGTGCCACCATCCCGAACCTGGGCGTGAGATACTCCGGTCGCCTACCGGTAGTCCTGTCACCGGGATCCCTTCCTTCTTTCGAGGGCAGAAACGAAAGCCTGCTCCAGAGATACTCCGTGCCGGGTCAGGTCTCGCACCGCCCATCCTGCCTGCTCTATGTTCCGCAGCAGTGCGCCCAGCTCTTGCCCCACCGGCTGGGTCACAGCAAGCGTGATCCCGTCTTCACTCACTTCAACCTGTCTCCTCCCAGCACCATGGCTAGTAACGGCATCGAGGAGGGGCTGGGACGCCGGACGGGTGAGCGTAACGTTCACGACCTCGTGACGAGCGTAGGTGGCAACAAAGTCTCTGCGATGGCCATGAAAAAGCATGTGACCGTGGTCCAGCAGCACGACATCGTCTACTAACGGCTCAATCGCCGAGAAATCATGAGAAGAGATGACAATGAGTGCGCCCTTGTCCCGCGCGGTCTCCAACGTCCGCCTCAGACGTCCGATACTCGCTAAGTCCAGTCCAACCGTGGGCTCATCCAACAACATAATAGGCGCTTGCATCGCAAGGACCCGAGCAATCATAAGTCGTTGCTGCTGCCCACCAGAGAGGACTTCCGGCGTGGCGTCCAGTATCTCTCCGTTCAACTCCATCAGAGCCAGACACTCCTCGGCCCGCCGCCAGGCAGTACGTCCCGTCAGGCCTGATAATCGAGCCCCAAGCCACACGTTGGTACGCACCGAAACGAACCAGTCGATCATCAGCTGTTGGGAGCACCAGCCCACAAGAGTGCCGATCGGTACGACGCGTCCAGACGTAGGGGCGCGCACGCCCGCACAAACCTGGATCAGCGTAGACTTTCCAGCTCCGTTGGCGCCGAGAAGGCCGACAATCCGTCCTCCCGCTAGGTCGAGGCTCACTTCATTGAGAGCAGGAGTGTCTCCCGTGCCGTAGTCTACGGTGACGCGTTCAAGAGTGAGCCTTGGTTCTGGACGTCTATTATTACCTCCACTCAGTGCCATAACAATCTTCCGGAGTGAGGCCGATAGAGAGGAGAGCAGCCTCCAACCATGACGCCACCGGGAGGGGAATGAGACGGCTCCACTTACTGGTTCCCGTGTCAAGGGACCTAAGCCCTTCTTGGCCGACGCTGAGCATTAGTGCCAGCCGCGAAAACTGGAGGTAGTCACGGCATATGTTAAGTTTCACGAAGTCTGGGGGGGCTAAACAATGGTGTGGACCTCGGAAATCCCGGCTCGCCGTCCATGAGTGCGTCGTCGAGATCGATGAATCTTATGTGACCATCAGTTGTCAGAATAATATTGTCAGGACTGATATCGCCCAGCAGTACTTGATGCTCATGCGCAATGTGCATCACTTCCGGCATGAATTTGTTGCAAAAGTCGACTACTGTTTCTGGTGAATTAAAACTGTCTCTGCAGCTCCACAAGGAGCTCCCCTCAATATAATCAAAAGCAGCAAGCAAAGAACCGTCATTTAATTCAACAACGTCACGTACGGTCGGGAAACCTGGGCAGTCGCGAAGTCGAGTGTGGATGGCGATCTGATGTTGAAGTCGGCTAACCGCGTCTATGCCAAAATAATCCCGCTCAGCGTTAAGTCGAGCTTGCTTAATCATCACGTATGCGGAACGCTCCTGAAGTCGTGAATTTTCTAGGTCGAGCGCTTTGATGCGGACGCCAGCGCCTCGAATCGCAACGCACTGGAGGGCTACATACCTAGAAGGAAGAGGAGGAGAAGGAGATAAACCTTCGAAGAGTCCCGGATACTGCTGGATCAACTCTCTAACATCATTCTCGGAAGGAAGGTCGCGAGGCCATGACTCCAACCTTGCGCTCACGCAGCCACTTCCAGTAAGCCGGATATCTGTTACAGGGGGTGCGCCATAAATCCCTGCGCAGAGCTCACGCAGTAAACTTGACAACTGAAATACTGCGTTACCCTCATCAGGGTATATTGTGATTGTCTTTCCGGCTTGCTGATAACCCCACTTCCCAGCATTCAACATTTCGGCAGAGGAGAGCGATGATGTGACCTTGAAGCATACTCCACGCTCAATAAGGGGCTTTCCAATCTGGAGTACCACCTCAGTAAGGTCGTTCAAGCCGAGGCTCACATGAAACTTAGGAATCGAGTCATCACTTGATGAAGAGCCAAACTGAGTCCATTGATCCCACTGAAACACGGGTAACTCGAACTTGCGTGCTTCCAATATAAGGCTAGAAATAGTCCTTTCATATTGCATCTCTGCCTCAACTGCGTTAGACAATGGGGAGATGCTCGTCGTTGACACAAAATCCTCGCTCTACAAGAAGTGCTGTCACACAATGAGAATAAGCAATCGCATAAGTTCCCGGGGTTTCAATGCCGTCATAGCGTAAGAGCAGCGCTAACTCAGATGTCCTCCAACGTTGCGCAACGTTTACCTCGGCAGCCAGCAGAGCGAGCCGGTATAATGTCAGCCAACGACGTGCTCCTGACTGCTTGTGCTGAATGAACTCATTATATGCCCGGAGAACGTTGGGGTCTACTCGTTCATGCAACTTCAGGCGCTGCTCCTCCGTAAGAGTTATGCAGAGATCGCTGGTCGAAGGCCGAAAGTCAGATTCGCTCATACTTAAACTGACGTAGCATATCCTTCAACGGGAACGAAAGCGAGTGTCTTGTGGCGGCCGGACAATGCAATCTCGGCAATTTCTGGATTAAGGCCAATTTTTGACAACCCAGATATATCTCGAGAAATAACTGCATCATACTCCGCATCAGTCAAGCCGTAGCGTTTGGCGACAGCTTGGGGGTCGTTAAAATAGTCCTCAACAAGCGACAAGTCTTGAGTCATGTCGTTAATGAAAACGTCCAGTGTCGTAGTCATGTTGAACATTCCTCAGTCTGTTGTTCGGTGGTTAACGGGGTGATACCAGGATAGAATATTTTTCCTCTTCTGACAAGGGGGATACTGCAATTATTCAGGTGCGCTTGCTTTCTAAGTGTACTGGTCGGGAGGGTTGGTTGAGGGGGTGTGATCTGAGTCTTTGAGGTGAGGAGAGCGCCTTGGGCTGGTTGAGTGGAGGTGTTGCAGCTCCCCGTCAGCCAGACACGAAAGGTGCTCTCCTCATGTCCCACGCCAACGCAGCCCTGACCCCGCGTGCTCGTGTGAGGGTCGCCCGCCTGGTGGTTGAGGAGGGCTGGCCCGTCAGCGAGGTTGCTGCCCGGTTCCAGTGCTCCTGGCCCACCGTCAAGCGCTGGGCCGACAGGTGCAGGGCCGGCCAGCCCATGACCGACCGCTCCAGCCGCCCACGCTCGTGCCCTCACCGCACACCCAAGGCAGTGGTCAAACGGATCGTCTCGCTGCGCATGCGCCTGCGTGAGGGCCCCGTCCAGCTCGCTGCCCGCACCGGGGTCGCGGCCTCGACCGTCCACCGCATCCTGCGGGCCGCCCACCTCAACCGCCTGTCGTACACCGACCGGGCCACCGGTCAGGTCGTGCGCCGCTACGAGCACCCCTACCCCGGATCTCTTGCCCACGTCGACGTCAAGAAGATCGGCAACATCCCCGACGGTGGTGGATGGCGCTACGTCGGTGCGCGCCAGGGCGCGCGCAACCGCGCCTCCACCCCCGGCAAGGCCCGTAGCCCGAGCCGTAGACCGGTGATGGGCTACGCCTGCGTGCACTCGGTGGTTGATGACTGCTCCCGCGTGGTCTACAGCGAGATCCACGACGATGAGAAGGCCGGTACCGCCGTCGGAGTGCTCCAGCGCGCGGTGTCATGGTTCAGCGCCCGAGGAGTCAAGGTGGAGCGAGTCCTGTCCGACAACGGTTCTGCCTACCGCTCCCAGGCCTGGCAAGCCGCCTGTCAGCAGCTGGGCACCAAGGCCAAGCACACCCGCCCCTACCGCCCCCAGACCAACGGCAAGATCGAGCGCTTCCACCGCACCCTGGCCGACGGCTGGGCCTACGCCCGCCACTACACCTCCGAGACCCAACGCCGCCAGGCCCTACCCGCATGGCTGCACCTCTACAATCACCACCGACCCCACACCGCCACCCAAGGCCACCCACCCATCACCCGCCTAACCAACCTCCCCGATCAGTACACCTAACACACTTGAATGCAAAATTCATTCACCCCTTGCATTCATTACAGTAGCCGATTAAATTGTGGTGCCAAGCGGGGGAGCTCCCCGCTTATGGATCCGATTCGAAGGAGAATCCCTGTGGCACCCACCCGCCGG
>ERZ773099.2570-NODE-2570-length-12380-cov-5.691440_pt1 | contig 12380 bp, 11 predicted proteins | sample MGYA00511120_ERZ773099 | MGnify/ENA primary metagenome ERZ773099 (study PRJEB29015, sample SAMEA2738012) | human oral metagenome | biome: human oral; feature: human-associated habitat; material: dental | place: China | collected 2104 ... | reverse complement strand
TTTTATAGATATTGGAATTAAAAATGACGGACTTGTTCATATTTCACAAATTTCAAATAAATTTATAAAGCATCCGTCAGAAGTTTTAAAAGTAGGCGATATAGTTAAGGTTAAGATTTTAGAAATTGACCTTGAAAAACAAAAAGTCAAATTGACAATGAAGTAAGAAATGCGATTATTTGCATTTCTTTTTTTGCATAAAAATAATAGGACTATAAATAGCGATGTTATGTAAAATATTTATAAAAATGGTAAATTTGTTATCATAAGTTTTTTTATATTTTTATCAAGTTGTTAAATGTTTGAAAATCAACTAAAAAATTTTATAATAGAAAAAAATTATTAATATTGTCTATCTATAAGAAAAAAGTATTAGACTTATTCTTAATCCTATGATAATATAATATTGATTATATTTGTTTGCTAATTCGCAAAGTATTTTATCAAATATAAATATAAAAATTAAATAGGAGGTTTTGAATGGATATTCAAGAAAGTGTAAAACTTATCGATTCGTATTTAGATTTAAATCGTAAAGTTGTAGGTGTGAAGTTTTTTCACGATGAAGAAAGTTATGAAAATTTTGAAGTACCTGAAAGAGAAAGTAAAGTTACATATTGTAATGCTGTTAATTTAGCATCTAAAGGTTCAAACATAAAGGTAAGAAAGGTACATCAAGGGTGCCCAAACGGTGCGGTTGCTTTTGGCTTTAATCAAGCACCACCAAAGATGGCGTCTGGAGAAGCAAGATTTAGTAAAAATATTTATAATGATGTTAAGACATCAAAGAGTGTTTCTGATGATATGATATTTTTAAAAGACAAGGTTTATGGTATAGCAATAATGCCTTTAGAAAATTTTAAAGTTGAACCTGATGTTGTTGTTATGATTGAAAAGGCATATAACATAATGAGAGTTGTTCACGGATATTCTTATTTTAATGGATATTCTCCGGAAATGAAAACTGTTGGGTTACAAGCTGTTTGTCATGATCTTACAACTCTTCCTTATGAACATGGAACAATTAATATTACATTCCTATGTCCTGGAACTAGATTAATGGCAAATTGGCATCCGGATGAATTAGGAATTGGAATGGCTTGGAAACATTGGTACAATGTTGTTCAAGGAATTATGGAAACAACAAATCCATTTGAACGTAATATCAATAAGAGAAAAATAATTAAGAAGATGAAAGCTAATAATATGGATGATTCTGTAATTGAATTAAATAAAAATTATGATACAGGAACATATTTAGGTGGACCAATAGACAAATAGATAAAAAAAGTTAGGAGTTTCTTTTTTGAAATTCCTAACTTAAATATTATGAAATATTAGTAAAGGAGAATTTTATGAGTTTATTAAAAAAATTACCTATTCCTATTGCGGGATTGATTTTAGCTATGTTTGCACTTGGAAATTTACTACAATCCTATAGTAATGCAGTTAGATTAGGGATTGGAGCGATAGCATTTATTTTATACTTAATTTTTGTTTTAAAAATTGTGGTTTTGAATGGTAAATTAAAAACTGTTTTAGAAAATCCTGTTGCTGCTAGTGTTCTTTTAACAATTACAATGGCTACTATTTTACTTAGTAGTTATGCAAAGCCATATTCATCAGGTTTAGCTGTTGGATTTTGGTTTGTTGGTGTAATATTACATACATTACTTATAATTTGGTTTAGTTTGAAATTCTTGCCTAATTTCTCAATTAAAAAAGTATTTTCATCTTGGTATATAGTATATGTAGGTATTGCAACAGCAAGTGTTACTGCAGGTGCTGCCGGACAATTAAAATTAGGACAAATTTGTTTTTGGTTTGCATTAGCTTCATATTTTATTTTAATACCTGTTGTTTGTTATAGAGTATTTAAAGTTAAAGAAATTCCTGAACCTGCCAAGCCAACTTTTGCAATTTTATCAGCTCCTGGTTCACTTGTACTAGCAGGATATTTGAATACTTTTCCTGAAAAGAATTTTACTTTCGCTGCTGTTTTGTTTGGATTTTCACTATTTTTCTATTTAGTAGTTTTAGTGAATTTACCAAAATTACTGAAATTGAAATTTTCTCCTGGGTTTTCAGGATTTACATTCCCACTTGTAATAAGTGCAATTGCTACAAAATTATTTAATGGATATGTTACAAAATTATACGGAGCTAATTCAGCTTTAAAATTATTAGTTAATTTCCAAGAGATAATTGCAACATTAATTGTGTTATATGTTTTTATAGGATATATGAAATTTTTATTTGAAAAAGAAAACTAAAAAATTATTAAAAATTACTTGACTATTTTATTTATATATGGTAAAATATTCAAGTAATATGATGAATGAAGTAGAGTACTCGCTCTCACCTTGTTACTATTTTGTTTCAGGTTTATGTTAATAATTTAAGTTTTGTAATTATTATGGCGAGTTTTTACTCGCCGTTTTTTTGTGGAGGTGTTATTATAAAAGAGCTTTTAATTAATGAAGAGATTAGAGCAAAAGATGTTAGATTAATTGATGCAGAAGGTAATCAAATTGGAGTTGTTCCAATTTCAAGAGCATTGGAAATGGCAAATGAAAAGAAATTGGATCTTGTAAATATTTCTCCTAATGCTAATCCACCGGTTTGCAAAATTTTAGATTATGGAAAATATAGATATGATTCTTTAAAGAAAGAAAAAGAATCAAAGAAAAAACAAAAAGTTATAAATGTTAAAGAAATTAGACTTACTCCGAGTATTGACAAGCATGATATAGAAGTTAAGGCAAAACATGCAAATAACTTCTTAAAAGCCGGAGATAAGGTAAAAGTTTCTGTAAGATTTAGAGGTAGAGAATTGGGACATACTGATATTGGTAAGGTCGTTTTAAATCAATTTAAGGAACTTACTGAAGAATTTGGAAATGTAGAAAAAGATTCCGTAATGGAAGGTAGAAATATGACAATGTTTTTATCACCAAAACAAGATTAATAGGAGGTTTTAGGTATGGCTAAAATGAAAACACATAGAGCGTCAGCTAAGAGATTCAAGAGAACTGGTACTGGTAAAATTAAAAGATTTAAGGCATATAAGAGCCATTTAACAAGTAAAAAATCACCAAAGAGAATTAGAAACTTAAGAAAATCATCAGTTATCAGCAGTGGAGATCAAAAAAGAATCAATCATATGATTCCTTAATTATGGAGGTAAAGAGTAATGGCAAGAATAAAACGTAGTTTAAATGCAAGAAAAAAACATAGAAAAGTATTAAAACAAGCTAAAGGATATTATGGTGCGAAGTCAAAATTATTCAAAGTTGCTAACCAAGCAATTATGAAATCAATGACTTATGCATTCATTGGAAGAAAGAGAAAGAAAAGAGATTTCAGAAGCTTATGGATTGCAAGAATTAATGCTGGAACAAGACAATATGGTTTAAGTTATAGCAAATTTATGTATGGACTTAAGAAAAATAATATTAATATGAATAGAAAAATGCTTTCTGAAATGGCTATAAATGATCCTGAAGGATTCAAAAAATTAGTTGAATTAGTAAGATAGAGAGATGTCCCTTCATAATTGAAGGGATTTTTTATTGTGAAGCAACAAGGTTCCCGGGCACCCACCCGATGCAAAGCATCGTGGAAGGGTGGGGTTCTCATTGGAGGTTATATTGAAAGATTTTATAAAACAGCTAAAAGATAAGCTTGAAACAAATCCACCTGCGGTTTTAACTTTAGGTTTTTTTCTAATTATAACCGTTGGATCAATTCTTTTGTTTTTACCTTTTTCATCTAAAAACCTAAATTTTACAAATTTTTTAGATTGTGTATTTATATCAACTTCATCTGTTTGTGTAACAGGGTTATCGACCATAAATATCACAAATGAATTTAATTATATTGGGAAATTTATTATAATGCTCTTAATTCAAGCTGGAGGCTTGGGTTTTATGACAATGGCTACCATGGTAGCAATGATTTTAGGTGAAAAGATAACTTTGAAAGATAGGCTTGTAATTCAGGAACAGATGGGGACAACAAGACTTACAGGAATGGTAAGGCTTATAAGATATGTGATTTTTTCAACTTTTATAATAGAAGGATTGGGAGCATTTTTGCTCTGTTTTACATTTGTTCCAAAGCTAGGTTTAAAGGGAATTTTCTATTCTATTTTTCATTCCATATCAGCTTTTTGTAATGCCGGTTTTGATATTTTGGGTGAAAATAGTTTGGAAAGTTTTAATACAAATCCATATTTACTTCTAGTTATTTCTTTTTTGATAATTTTAGGTGGACTTGGATTTAATGTATATATTGATATAAATAATTATAAATTAAACTATAGAAAATATTCTTTGCATACTAAGATTGTTTTGGTAATGACTTTAGGATTACTTATATTTGGGACAATTGCATTTTTTATTTTAGAATATTCCAATGTAAAGACTTTGAAAAGCTTTAACCTTTTTGATAAAATAATAAATTCGTTTTTTCAGTCTGTAACTACCAGAACGGCGGGATTTGCTTCTATAAATCAAACAGGGTTTACTGAATCTTCAACGATTTTAAGTATATTTTTGATGTTTATAGGGGGTTCACCCGCAAGTACAGCAGGCGGGATAAAGACTACTACAATATTTTTATTAATTGTAACTACTATTTCTTTTATTCAAAATAATAATGAGATAGAGGTTTTTAAAAGGAGAATTTCTTTTTCTTTAGTTAAAAGGGCAATAGGTATTTTTGTTATATCTATATTATTGGTCAATGCTGTAGTTTTTGTTTTAACTCTAATAGAAGATTATCGTTTTATAGATTTGCTTTTTGAAACTGTTTCAGCTTTTGCAACCGTTGGTCTTAGTAAGGATTTAACTCCGCATTTGAAAGATATTACAAAAATGATTATAATTATATTGATGTTTATTGGAAGGGTAGGACCTCTTACAATTATTTTTTCTTTTTATAAAAAAGTTAATAAGAAGAAATTTAAGTATTCAAATGGAAATGTTATTGTTGGATAGGAGATATTATGAAACAAATTGTTGTTTTAGGTTGTGGAAGATTCGGAATGAGTTTAGCCATCACCTTAGAAAGACTTGGAAATGAAGTAATGGTAGTAGATAAAGATGAGGAGATTATAAATTCCATTGCGAATAAGGTTACTCATGCCATAGTTTGCGATGTTAGTGTTGATGGAAGTTTAAAGGAATTAGGGCTTACAAATTTTGATATTTGTGTTGTTGCAATAGGTTCTGATTACAAAACTTCAATTATTGCAACTGTTGAAGTTAGAGAACTTGGTATTCCAAAAATTATTGCCAAGGCTACTGACAGTGTTCAGGCTATGGTTCTTAAGAAAATAGGAGCTGATAGAGTTATTATTCCTGAAAGAGATATGGGAATAAGAGTAGCAAATACTATTAGTAATTCAAATATTTTAGATTCCATCAATTTGTCTGATGAGTATTCTCTTGTTGAAATTTCGCCAATTGCTGATTGGGTTGGAAGATCAATAAAGGAATCTGAAATTAGAAACAAACATCATGTAAATATTGTCGCAATAAAAAATAAGGATGGTTTGGAGATAAATGTCGGAGCGGACTATGTTATAAAGGATAGTGATATTCTTCTTGTTGCAGGAAGAAATGACCGAATTGGTAAGTTGGTATAGGATGGAATTTAAAATAATAGATAGTAAAGAAAATAAAAAGTACAAATTATTTAAAAGTCTGTATTTGAAAAAGAATAGAGATAAATACAAATTATTTTTATTAGAGGGCAAAAAACTTTTATTAGAAGCAATAAACGAAAATCTAAATATTGAAAATATAATTTGTACTGAAAAATTTATTGAAAACTTTGATTTTAATGAAAAATATCTTGATAATATTACAATTTTATCTGAAAAATTATTTAAGAATTTAACTGAACTTACAAATTCTGAAGGAGTTATTACTGTTGTAAATTATATTGAGGATAAAAATATTTCTTCTAAAAATATAATTTGTTTAGAAAATGTAAGTGATCCGGGAAATTTTGGAACAATAGTTAGAACTGCAAATGCTTTTGGAATTAAGGATATATTGACTATAAATTGTGTAGACAAATATAATTCAAAAGTTTTAAGGGCAACTATGGGTGCATTGTTTAGAACAAATATTATAAATTGTGATATTGATAAAGTAAAAGGGCTTCAAAAAGATGGTTATAGAATAATTTCTACTACTTTAAGTGAAAATTCAAAATTTTTAGAAGATTTTAATTTTGATGAAAAAAATATTGTTGTTATGGGAAATGAAGCAAATGGTGTTTCAGATGAAATGCTTAAAATTTCAAATGAACATTTAAAAATAGATATGGATAATTCAATGGAGTCTTTAAATGTTTCAATAGCAGCTGCAATAATAATGTATAAAATATATAAAAATTAAAGGAAGTGTTTATAAGCACTTCCTTTTTTTGTACTATATATATTTTTTTGTACAATTTTTAAATTATTTTAATCTTGCCAATGCACCAAATGGATCCCATGGTTCAAGTTCTACAATTTCTTCGTCAAGAGCTTTTAACCATTTTTCATCAACGTATTTTTTGTCAACCATTACTTCATAGTTGTATTCGTCGAACCATTCATCAGACATTGAAAAAATACCTTTATCTCCAACTGTATCTCCCCAAGAGTTTTCAACTTGCCATTCTAATGGTTTTCCATTTTCATCAAGATTTACTCCTGTAAATACCATTGCATGAGTTAATACACTTTCATGATAATCAAGTCTTTCAGCTTTTGTAAAGTTTTCTAAAGTAGGGAATATGTCATCATATATGAACATATCTAAGTCCATAATTCCTTTTTGTTTCTCCAAAAACTTAATTACATCACAACCAAACCATACAGGTTCTCCGGCTTTAATTGATTTTATAGCACTTTCTTTCAATACTTCTATAGGAACATTTACGTATTTTATTTTGTCTGCTTCTTTAATTGTTCCTAAGAATTTTACAGTGTAAACTTTTCCGTAAGGTTTGTCATCGGTTGGAGCATTGATTAAGCTTACTTTATCTTTTAAATTCCAACCAACATACTTGTCGAAAAATTCTTTAGGAGTAATATTTGATATTCTGTGGAATTTTTCGTCTTTATCTCTGTATTCATAGGTAAAAGTTTCAGGAACTTCTCCTAAACATTTAGTTAAAATATTGTAAACTGCGTAAAGAGTTTCATTTTTTAAATCTTCAATTTCTTTTAAAGATTTGCCTGCTTTATGAAGTCTTCTCATATCACAAGCAGCTTTTCTAAGATATTTAGTTAGTATTGCTTCCATATCTCTTGTGTTTGAAGAGTGGAATGTTTCAGGCATGATTCCTTTAGGAACAACACCATATTTTTCTAAAAGACCTTTAAACATATCCCATTGACCGCCATCTTGCACAGGAGCAGTTAAAAGATGAGAAACAACTCTTGAATCTGTTTTTTCGTCTAACGTTTCAATTATACTTTCTAAAAAGAAGTTTGCTTTTTCAAGTTTATCCCAAAATAGAGTATATGTTTGAGAATATTCCATAGTCTTTAAGTTTAATTTTTCCATAGTAGAAACTCTGGCAACATTTAATGCAGAGAACATCCAACATCTACCACTTGATTTTTGGTTTGTTATTTCACCTTTTTTTGTAATATCGGAAAATTGAAAATCGTGTCTCTTATAGACTTCATGATTTGTAGATGCTTCATTTATACCGACTTTTGAAACACTTGCAGCTACAACCTTATTTGTTTTACAAGAATTAAATCTTTCTTTAAATGACTTAAGAACTTCATTTGTTAATGCCATTTGTATCACTCTCCTTAAAAAATTTTTTTGTGAGAAACCTCACAATTACATTGTAACATAAAATTATAATAAATAAAAGATAATTATTATCAAAAATGATAAAAATTATAAGTTTTTAAATATATTATATATTAAGATAAAATAATAAGTAACCTAAAAAATGATATTATAACAATAGTTTTTTATTATAAATATTATAAATTTTTAATAGTTTTTAAAATATAGAAATAGGAAATATTGGACTAAAAAAATTCTTGAAATATTGATAAAATGGTAATAGATCATATTAATCGCTATAACATTAGAATAATTGCAGATAATTAAAAAGGAATGTTTCCTGATAATTACAGGGCACATTCCTTAAAGTAATTAATTTATTTGTATTATGAAAATCTAATATTAATCATTTAAGAATTATTTTAAAACTTCTCTTAGTTTTTCAAGAATATATTCATCAATTGGTTTTCCATCAATAAATGCATTTTCTCCATCCGGTAACATTATTCTAAAGAAGTTGATAATTAAATTTCCGTCAACTATATAGTAATCATCCAAATGTAATGGAGCAATATATACTTTTAAAATCTCTTTATCATTATTTGGAAATTCTTTGTTTAATTCATCAATAAGATGATTTACATTAAGAACTTTTATAGGTTTTGCCATAAGTTGTGGAAGCTCAAGGTCTTCCATCATCCACATATTGTTATTCCAAAATCTTTTTTCTTCTTTAGTAGCTGTAGAAAGTAATTCTCTGTTTTGAATAGCAGATAAAACTCTTCTAACTGATTCTTCATTGAAATCGTTAGTTTTAATAGCTTGTAGTGGGTATTGTTTAGCAACATCAACAAAAAAGCTTTCAGCAACTTTTTCTTTTTCAGCTAATGCAGTCCATAAGTATAACATGGATTCGATAGTTTCTAAGTTTAATTCAATTTGTTTAATCATATAAGCCTCCGATAATTATGTACTTTAATTTACAATAAATTTGTAAATTAAAATTTTAAATTTTTTATATTTTACCCAATGTAAAATATACTATAAAATAATTGTAAACTTTTTTTATAAAAAAATCAATAGTTATACAGTTTGGTTGTTGTAAAATTTGAAAAGTTCTGTTATACTTGTACAGTAAGTTAGTAGGAGGGATTAAATATGAATTCAAGTAAGATTAATAAAATTTTAATTACGACATTAGGAGCTATTTTAGTTTCAGCAGGAGTTTACTTTTTTATGGTTCCATATAATTTGACAATTGGGGGAACATCCGGACTTTCAATAGCGCTTGCAAAGTTTTTTCCTAGTGTATCTGTTGGTACGTTCCAACTTGCAATAAATGTAATTTTGTTTATTTTAGCTTTTTTATTAGTAGGAACAGAATTTGGGGGACTTAGTATATACGCTACAATTGTATTGTCACTTTCACTTATAGGTTTTGAACAATTGTTTCCTAATATTCAACCTTTAGTTGATACTGCATTTATGAGTATGGTTATAGGGGTTGTTGTTACTGCTGTTGGTATAGCTTTGACATTAAATCAAAACGCATCTACAGGTGGAACTGATATTGTTGGAAAAATTTTGAATGAGTATTTTCATATAGATATAAGTGTAGGACTTTTTATTGCAGATTTTTCAGTTGTAGTAATGGGTTATGCGGCCTATGGACTTAATGCTGCATTGTATGCAATAGTTGGTATATTATTTAATGCAATTGTTATTGATAAAGTTCTTACAGGTTATAAAACTAGGATTAAATTATATATCCATTCTCAAAAATGGGAAGAAATTAATGATTATATACTTCATGTAATTAATAGAGGCAGTACACTTTATGAAGTAAAGGGTGGATACTACAAGAGTGAAAGAGTTATGATTGAAACAATTCTTACAAGACCTGAATATATTAAAGTTATGAATTATATAAAAGACTTCGACAGTAAAGCATTTGTAAATGTTTTAACAGTTAGCGAAGTTTCAGGAGAAGGATTTAGCTATCTTAAAGAAGATAATAAAAAGGTATCAAAAGGTAAGAAATAATACTATAAGAATAAAAATTTAAAACTGTTATGAATATTTGATTCATAACAGTTTTTTTGTGTGAAAGTAACAGGAATAATTGTTAAAATTCAATTGACTTTTTTAGAGATTTTGTATATACTATATTCAGTATTTTAAATAAATGTTTAAAACAAAATCTAGTTAAATTTTAAGTTTTTATATGTTTTAAATTTTTACATAGGAGGGGTTATGAAAAAGAAATTTTTATCAAGAATTTTTTTAGTTTTGTCTTTGCTTATGTTAAATGTATTAGTTTTAAATAAGTATACAGATAAAGGCATTGTCGTTGCAGAAGGCTTTAATGGATGGAAAGAAGAGGTTAATGAAAAGTATTTTTTCCAAAATGGTAAAAAATTTACAGGTGAATATCAAAATAAATATTTTGTAGATGGAAAATATGCTAATGGAGTATATAATGGCATCTTATATAAAAATGGAGATGTTTCAACAAATGTTTATTTAGATGGAATTTTTTATGGTTCTGATGGAAAACCTGCAAATGGTTGGCATGATGATGGGAAAGCATGGTATTTCTTTAAAGATGGTAAAAAATATACAGGAAAAGCTGTAGATGGAAACGGTGAGATGTATTTTATTAATGGGAAATATGCGAATACTTATGTGGATGGATTTTTTTATAAGGATGGAAAACTTGCTAATTGGTGGTGCGATGACGGAAATGCATGGTATTTCTTCCAAAACGGTAAAAAACATAATGGTTATGGTGTAGACGGAAATGGAAAAAGATATTTTTCAAACGGAAAATATGCCAACGGAATATATAATGGGAAATTATATAAAAATGGTTTGGAGTCAAAAGGAAATACTTATGTAAATGGGATTTTTTACGGATATGATGCAAAGCCTGCAAGTGGTTGGTATGATGACGGAAATGAATGGTTTTTCTTCATGGATGGTAAAAAATACACAGGAGAAGCCGTAGATGGAAATGGTGAAATGCTCTTTATAAAAGGAAAATATGCGAATACTTATGTAGATGGAATTTTTTATAAGGATGGGAAGCCCGCTAATTGGTGGTGTGATGACGGAACTGATTGGTATTTTTTCCAAAAAGGTAAAAAACATAAGGGCTATGGAATAGATGCTAATGGAAAGAGATATTTTTTAAACGGAAAATATGCCAATGCTTATATAGATGATATATTTTATACTGAAGGAAAAATTGCAAACTGGTGGTGTGATGACGGAACTGATTGGTATTTTTTCCAAAAAGGTATAAAGCATAATGGTTATGGAATAGACGCTAATGGAAAGAGATATTTTGTAGATGGAAAATATGCCAATGGAATATATAATGGTAAATTATATAAAGAAGGTGTAGAATCAAAAGGACAAACTTATGTAAATGGAATATTTTACGATGAAAATATAAAACCTGCAAATGGTTGGTATGATGATGGAACTGCATGGTATTTCTTTAAAGATGGTAAAAAATATACAGGAAAAGCCGTAGATGGGAACGGTGAAATGTATTTTGTGAAAGGAAAATATGCAAATACTTATATAGACGGACTTTTTTATAAAGATGGAAAACTTGCAAACTGGTGGTGTGATGACGGGAAAGCATGGTATTTCTTTCAAAGTGGTAAAAAACATAATGGATTTGGAACAGATGCAAATGGAAGAAGATATTTTGTAAACGGAAAATATGCCAACGGAATATATAATGGCAAATTATATAAAAACGGTTTGGAGTCAAAAGGAAGAACTTATGTAAATGGAATATTTTACGATGAAAATATAAGTCCTGCAAATGGTTGGTATGACGACGGCTTTGCATGGTATTTCTTCAAAGACGGTAAAAAGTATACGGGAAAAGCTGTAGATGGCAACGGAGAGATGTATTTTATAGAAGGAAAGTATGCTAATACCTATATCCAAGGAATTTTCTATGGAGAAGGTAAGATTGCAAATGGTTGGTATGACGACGGAAATGCATGGTACTTCTTTGTGGATGGTAAAAAACATACGGGATTTGCAGTAGACAGCAACGGAAAGAGATATTTTGTAAAAGGAAAATATGCCAACGGAAGATATAATGAAAAATTATATAAAGATGGTTTAGAATCATCAGGAAATACTTATATAAACGGAATCTATTATGATGGAACTAAATATCCTGCAAATGGTTGGCATGATGACGGATATGATTGGTATTTCTTTAAAAACGGAGAAAAACATACAGGATATGCAACAGATGGGAATGGACAAAGATATTTTGTGAATGGAAAATATGCTAATGGATTTTACGACGGAAAATCTTATTTAGATGGAGAAGAAGTAGGTTTAGCTGATTCTGATTGGTATGTTTCAGATGGTGTTTGGATATCTAGAGATACAGGTAGAAGTTGTTATGTAAATGGTGACTTTATAGTTATAAGTTTAAGCGATCAAAAACTATGGCTTGTTAGAAACGGACGTATAATTTCCAGAATCGGTATAGTAAGCGGTAAGCCTGTAAGTCCTACTGTAAGAGGAAATTTCAGA
>ERZ773099.2569-NODE-2569-length-12381-cov-12.985721_pt1 | contig 12381 bp, 10 predicted proteins | sample MGYA00511120_ERZ773099 | MGnify/ENA primary metagenome ERZ773099 (study PRJEB29015, sample SAMEA2738012) | human oral metagenome | biome: human oral; feature: human-associated habitat; material: dental | place: China | collected 2104 ... | reverse complement strand
GGCGCGCTGGGGCTGGGACGGCGTCACCTGGTAGGGCGCCTCGGGCGCAGTCGGCGCCGGGACCGGCGCTGGGGCCGGGTCCGCGGGCCCCTGGGCGGGGGCCTGCGTCGGGTCGGGCGCGGCGGGGGGCGCGGGCTCCCCCGGGTCGGACTGCGCAGCTGCCCCCCCGGACTGGGAGGGCACCACGAGGCCGGACTCGCGCGTCGACTGGCCCGAGCCGCTGGCCAGTGCCCGCAGGCCGAAGAATGCGGCGATTCCGACAGCGGCGATGGCGCAGATCGTCCATACGATCCTCATGCGTTCTGACACGTGTGCTCCTTTCAGTACTACCAGGGTGGCGTGCGACCATGAGAATCCCGTTGCCCCCGCATGAGGGGATTCTCATGAAAGCGGGGGCGGCGCCCGCCGGGCTCACTCCTGCGGCACGACGGCCCTCACCCCGGACTTGTCGGCGGCGAGCACGAGCCCGGGCGCGACGAGGGACGGCGGGTCCGACGGGCCCGCGGAGGCCACGTCCACGGGCCTGCCGGTGGCGAGGTCGACCAGCACGGAGGCGCCGATGGCCAGGACGCGCCCGTCGGCGCTGAGCGCGGGCCGTTCGGGGAGCTCGAGCCCGAATCCCCCGAGGACGAATGCCCCCGGCCCCCGGTCCTCCGACAGGTCGATGGTGGTGGAGGCGCCCGCGGGGGAGGCGTACTCGATGTGCGCGCAGTCCGCGGGTGTGAGGGCCCCCAGGGTGGGGGAGGCGTCGGAGTCGCGGTAGTAGGCGATGGCCTCGTCCAGAGCAGGCGCTCCCGCCCAGACCGGTGCGCTCGCGTCGGAGCACTCTCCCTCAAGGCGTGTCGAGATGGGCCAGTGGGCCGCGTCGAAGGCCCCGGCGGGCGTGCCGTCCGCCTGGAACGCTGTGATCCGGGTGTCCCCGTGGCAGGCGATCAGCCATCCGTCGCGGGCGCCCGCGCGCCAGCACGGGCCGGTCGAGCCGTAGCGGCCCTCGTTGACCCGGCCCGTCCGGGCGTTGACGAAGGACGCGGTCCCCGCGCCCCCGTCGAGCCAGATCCACTCGTCCCCGCCGCCCAGCGCGGTGCCGCGCATCGTGTGCCCTTCGAGACCGGTGGAAGAGGTCCACACGACCGAGCCGTCGGACTTGCGGGCCGAGCACTGCCCCGGGCCGGGGTCGCAGGCGACCAGGAGCCCGTCGGCGGTGACGGCCAAGTCGTTCAGCCGGCGCCCCGGGCCCTGCGAGCGCATCCACGTCAGGGACACGATCTGCCCCGTGCGCCCGTTGATGGCGTGGCCGTCGGCGAAGAGGGTGCTGCCCACCCACACGTCCGCCTCCCCGGCGCCGATGGCGGGGGAGTCCGTGATCTGCACGGTGTGGGCCCACAGCTGGCGCGGCTGCGCTCCGCCGATGTCCCAGCCCTTGATCGTGTTCTGCCAGGCGTTCGCGCCCTGGAGGGTGATCAGGGTGGTCCCGTTCGCCGCGTAACGGGTGGTCTGCTCGGAGTCGCCCCGTTTGATCGCGGGCGCGTCGATCGTCCACGCCTGGCGGGCCCCGTTGGACCAGGAGCCTGAGGGGACGGGGGTGCGCCCCGCGGGCGCCGCCTCCCCTTCGAGCGCCCAGGGCAGTGCCCCGGACTCCACGATGCCGGACTCCTGCTCGGCCGGGTCGCGCTGCTGTCCGCCGTCCGGCGGGCGCGCCAGCCAGAAGAGCGCGAGCACGGCGAGCACGGGCGCGCCGACCAGCAGGGGGACGACCGCGCGCCAGCGACCGCGGGGCGCGGGGCGCGCGGGGGGATCGGGCACCCAGGTGTCCGGCGAGGCGGGCGGCGTGGTCCACGCTCCCCCCGAGTCCGGGGCCGTCCGGTCCTGCGGCCGCGGGCCTCTGGGCGCCCCCGGGCCGGAGCGCCCGTCCGCCTGGTGCTGTCCCTCGGGTGGTGTGGGCATCCCCGTCCTCCTCACTGCCCCGGCCGGCGCCGTCGCCCTCCAATGCTATCGGCGCGGCGGGGCTCGCGGGGCCCGTCCGCCTCCCGGGCGCCCGCATCCGCGAACGCGCATCCGGGGCGCTGCCCCGGCCGGCGCCGTCGCCCTCCAATGCTATCGGGGCCGCGCGGCGCTACGCTGGGGGAGTGGCGGACACGAACGAGCTCTCCCTGGCGATCCCCGGCGTCGACGGCGGCGCCGGCGTCTACGCGCCCTCCGATATGGACAGGATGGTCCACGAGGAGGCCAAGTCCTCGGCGCGCACCGACTTCGAACGGGACCGGGCCCGGGTCCTGCACTCCTCCGCGCTGCGACGCCTCGGCGAGAAGACCCAGGTGCTCGGCCCCATCAGCGACGACTTCGTGCGCACCCGCCTCACCCACTCCCTCGAGGTCGCGCAGGTGGGCCGCGAGCTCGGCAAGGAGCTGGGCGCCGACCCCGACGTGGTCGACGCCGCGTGCCTCTCCCACGACCTGGGCCACCCCCCGTTCGGGCACAACGGCGAGCGCGCCCTCGACGGCCTCGCCTCCCGCATCGGCGGCTTCGAGGGGAACGCCCAGACCCTGCGCGTCGTCACGCGCCTGGAGCCGAAGGTGATCGCCCCGGACTCCACTCCCGCGGGCCTCAACCTCACGCGCGCCACCCTGGACGCGATCTGCAAGTACCCGTGGGTCAAATCCGGGGGCCCCGACCTGGCCAAGTCGACGCGCAAGTTCTCGGTCTACGGGGACGACGCCCCTGCCTTCGCGTGGATGCGCCAGGGGGCCCCGGCGGGGCGCAGGTGCCTCGAGGCCCAGATCATGGACCTGTCGGACGACATCGCCTACTCCGTCCACGACGTGGAGGACGCGATCGCGACGGGCAAACTGGCCCCCGGGCAGCTGCGCGACGACGCCTGCGCCAGTGCCGTCATCGACTCCACTCTGGGCTGGTACGGCCCCGCCGTGTCCCGCCCCGACCTGGAGGAGGCGCTGGGCGCCCTGCTGGCCATGGAGGACTGGCTTGGGGACTACGACGCCGGGTACGCGGCGCGCTGCCGCCTCAAGGACCTCACGAGCGAGCTGATCGGGCGCTTCTGCTCGGCGACCGTGCGCGCCACCCGCGACGCCTTCGGGCCCCAGCCCCTGGGGCGGTACCGCGCCGACCTGGTGGTCCCCCGGGCCACGCGCGCCCAGATCCAGGTCCTCAAGGGCATGGCCGTCCACTACGTCATGAGCCCACGGGAGAGCGAGCCCGTGTACTACCAGCAGCGCACGCTGGTGGCCGACCTGGTGGACGCGCTGTACGAGGCGGGGGCCGACGCCCTCGAACCCGTGTTCGCCCAGCAGTGGCGCGCCGCATCCTCCGACGACGTGCGCCTGCGGGCCGTCATCGACCAGGTCGCCTCCCTCACCGACGTGTCCGCCTCCGCGTGGCACGCGCGCCACTGCGGGATGCTCTCCAGCCAGTTGTGAGGGGCCCGGCAGGGCCCGCGCGTGCCCGGCGGGCGCGGACAGTAGAATCGTCCCCATGGCCGGGCTCATACGCAAAGACGACATCGAAGCAGTGCGCAACGCTGCCAGGATCGAGGACGTCGTCGGCGACCACGTCACGCTCAAGCCCGCTGGGATCGGCTCGCTCAAGGGCCTTTGCCCCTTCCACGACGAGAGGACGCCCTCCTTCAACGTGCGCCCCGCCGTGGGGATGTTCCACTGCTTCGGGTGCGGGGAGAGCGGCGACGTCATCAGTTTCGTCCAGAAGATCGACCACCTGCCCTTCGCCGAGGCCGTCGAGGCGCTGGCCGCGAAGACGGGGATCACCCTCCACTACGAGGAGGGGGGCGCCCGGGTGCGCACCGAGGAGCCGGGCAGGCGCGGGCGCCTCGTCGACGCCCACCGGATCGCGGAGGAGTTCTACCAGTCCCAGCTCACCACCCCCCAGGCCGCCAAGGGCCGCGAGTTCCTGGCCGGCCGCGGGTTCACCCAGGCGATGTGCGCCCACTTCGGCGTGGGCTACGCCCCCCGCAGCTGGGACGCCCTGATCCGCCACCTGCGCTCGCGGGGCTACACGGACCAGGAGATCCAGACCGCGGGGCTGGCCTCCCAGGGGGCGCGCGGCATCTACGACCGCTTCCGCGGGCGCCTCGTGTGGCCGATCCGCGACATCACGGGGGCCACCGTGGGCTTCGGGGCCAGGCGCCTGGACGACGACGAGGACTCGCCGAAGTACCTCAACACGCCCGAGACCCCGATCTACAAGAAGAGCCAGCTGCTGTACGGCCTCGACCTGGCGAAGAAGGCGATCACCCAGGGGCACAGGGTCGTCATCGTCGAGGGCTACACCGACGTCATGGCCGCCCACGTGGCGGGGGTCGACTGCGCGGTCGCCACGTGCGGGACCGCTTTCGGCCCCGAGCACGTGAAGATCATCCGCCGCCTGCTGGGAGACAGCGCCGACCCCGCGGCGGGGGTGGTCCTGGCCAGCGGGCGCGCCCACGGCTCCGAGGTCGTCTTCACCTTCGACGGGGACAGCGCGGGCCGGAAGGCGGCGCTGCGCGCCTACGGGGAGGACCAGAACTTCGCGGCGCAGACCTTCGTGGCGGTCGCCCCCGGTGGGCAGGACCCCTGCGAGCTGCGGCTCAGCCAGGGCGACCAGGCCGTCGTGGACCTCGTGCGCTCGCGTATCCCGCTGTTCGAGTTCGCGATCCGCTCGGTCCTGTCGGGCGTGGACCTGCGCTCGGCGGAGGGCAGGGTCGCGGGGCTGCGCTCGTCGGCGCGCATCGTCGCCCACATCAAGGACCGCGCGCTGCGCCGCGAGTACGCGCGCCAACTGGCGGGGTGGCTCGGAATGGACACGCGCACAGTGGACCAGGCCGTCCACGCGGCCTCGCGCCGGGGGCCGGACGGGGCGCCCGGGCGGCCCGGAGCGCCGACGATGGCGGGCGCGGGCAGGCCGGGCCCCTCCCAGGGCAGGGGCGCGGGGCCGGAGGACCCGGTGGGCCGCGTCGAGCGCCAGGCCCTGGAGGCCGTCCTCCAGCACCCGGCCCTCGTCATCGGCGCCGGCTTCGACGAGCTCGACGGCGAGGCGTTCACAGTGCCCACCCACCGCGCGGTCCACGACGCGATCCGCGCCAGCGGGGGCCTCGACGAGTTCACGCGGATCCTGCGCAGCGCCGAGGAGCGCTTCGGCCCCGGCGAGGAGGCCACTGCCGCCGCCACCCGGCGCTTCGTCTCCCAGGTCCTGGAGGCGGCGGGGGACTACTTGGCGCCCGCCGTCTCCCAGCTGGCGGTCGCGCCGCTGCCGGTGGCCGACCACGAGCGCCTGCGCTCCTACTGCCGCGGCGTCGTGGCGGCGATGGTGCGCGTGGACCTGACCCGGGGCCTGGGCCAGGCCCGGGCCGCGCTGCAGCGGATGGGCGAGGACGACCCGGGCTACGCCGAGGCGTTCAGGGAGCTCATGCGGTTGGAGCAGCGCAGGCAGAACTACACCGAAAGGGATTGAGAAATGGCTGAAGTCGAGAGTTTCACACTGGACCACACGGCGGTCAAAGCCCCGTACGTGCGCCTCATCGGCGTCCAGACGGGTCCCGCGGGCGACCGGATCTCCAACTTCGACGTGCGGCTGGTCCAGCCCAATGGGAACGCCATCCCCACGGGCGGCCTCCACACGATCGAGCACCTGCTGGCGTCCTTGCTGCGCGACCGGATCGACGGGGTCATCGACTGCTCGCCCTTCGGGTGCCGCACGGGCTTCCACCTGCTCATGTGGGGCGCCCCCTCCGTCGAGGAGGTCGCCGCCGCGCTGGTCTCCTCGCTGCGCGCGATCGCCGAGGACGTGGAGTGGGAGGACGTGCCCGGCACCGACGAGCGCTCCTGCGGAAACTACCGCGACCACTCCCTGTTCAGCGCGCGCGAGTGGTCGCGGGCGGTCCTGGACCAGGGGGTTTCCGTGGACCCGTTCGAGCGCAGGGTGCTGCCCCAGTAGGGCTCGAAACGGACTGCCCCGGCGCCCTGCCACGGGAGGCTCCTGCGCTGTCCCAGTAGTGCCGCCGATGGGGGGCCTCCCCCCGTGCTCCCCCCGGGGAGGACGGGGGGAACAACCAGGGTGCCCCCCTATGGCCCCGGGGCCCCGCAGTCCACCACACTGGGAGTGTTCGCACAGACCAACGAGAAAGCACTCCAATGGCCACACACGCACTCCCCGTCCCCGCGCACGCCGCCCCCCGGCCGCGCATCGGCGTCAACCAGTACTGGATCAAACTGGCGATGGCGGCGCTCATGGTCCTCGACCACCTGCCCCACGTCCCCGGCCTGGTTCCAGCCATGTGGATGGACGTCTTCCACGTCGTCACCAGGTGCGTGGCCGTGTGGTTCGCCTACGGGGCGGTCGAGGGGGTGCTCTACACCTCGAACATGCGCAAGTACCTGACGCGCCTGTGGGTGGCGGCGGCCGTCATGGCGGCGGGCAGCTTCGCCCTGGGCCAGCTGCTGGCCACCCGCGACGTGCACATGTACGAGAACAACATCTTCCTCACCCTGGCCGTCGGAACGACGCTGCTGGCCCTGGTGAAGCGGGGGGCCGGCGCCGCATGGCACACGGGCGCCGTCGTCGGCGCGCTGGCGGGCTCCGTCGTCGCGGCCATGTTCCTCCCCATCGAGGGTGGCCTGCCCGTCCTGCCCTTCATGGTCATCACCTACGCGCTCTACACCCGCGTCGTGTGGCGCGACCTGGCCTACCTGGTACTCGCGGCCGCGATGTTCGCCCTGGCGTGGCAGCCCTACGACACGTGGCAGGCCACGGTGTCCATGCTCGCGCAGAACTCGGACTTCATGCTGGTCCTGGTGATCCCCGTCCTGCACCTGTACAACGGCGAGCACGGCCCCCACACGCGGTTCTCGAAGTACTTCTTCTACGTGTTCTACCCCGCGCACCTGTGGCTGCTGGCGCTCATCGCCTACTTCCAGGCGGCCTGATCGGGCCCGCTCCAAGCCGGCGCCCCGCCCCCCGCGGCTCCAAGCGGGAGGCGGGGCGCCGCTCAGTCGAGGCCGACCGCCTCGCGCGCGCCCGCCTCGAGCGCGTCCGCCGCGCGACGGCCCGCCGCGTCCAGGGGGCCGGAGGCGGTGAGGACCGAGAAGAGGCCGCGCCCTCCGCGCCGCACCCACGCCGTGATGGTCGTCCCGTTGTCCGCCTGGCACTGGGTGTGCAGCACGATCGAGCGGTCGACGTACTCGCCCGCGTGGCGCATGAACTGCTCCGGATCCCCCTCGGTGCGCCCGGTGAGGGGGCGGCGCGAGGGATCCACCCACTCCAGCGCGAAGAGCTCGCCCTCCGCCTCCCAGCGCGCCCGCGCCACGTCGTACCACGGGAACAACGCGGGCCCGGCCGCGTCTGCGGCCTCCCCGCTGCCGGCCCCCGCCTCCCCGCTTCCGGCCCCCGCCTCGGAGGGGGAAGGGGCGGGGAAGACGTAGAGCCCTGCCCTGGCGGCGGCGAGCCAGCGCCCGTCGGCCAGGGCCAGGGCGGGGGAGCGGCGCTCGCGGGAGGGCAGGGCGGCGGTCAGGGAGTCGGGCAGCGTCGTCATGCGCCGATCGTATCCGCTCGGCGGGGGCGCGGGCACGACCACGCCCCTGGGCTGGCCGGGGCCCTGTTGGTCTCCGCTCCCGGCGGGGGCGCGGGCACGGCGTCGTCGCGGACGTTCGTCTGGTGGTTGTTCCGCTCCACTCCCGGCGGGGGCGCGGGCACGGCCCTTGGCGCACGTGAGAACGTACGTTACAATCGGCACGAGGAGGGGAGTGCCATGACTACCGTGACAGCCACCGCTGCCCGTTCGGACCTCTACCGATTGATCGACGCCGTGAACGAGGATTCCAACCCCATCACGATCACCGGTCGCCGCGGGAACGCCGTGTTGATCGGCGAAGACGACTGGTCCGCCATTCAGGAGACCCTGTACCTGCAGGGCGTTCCCGGAATGGCGGACAGCCTGAAGGCGGCCGCTCGGGAGGACCTCGACGACGCCGTCGACGACGTGCAGTGGTAGCCGTGTGGCGCGTCGTTTTCTCGAAGCAGGCCACGAAGGACGCGAAGAAGCTCTCCTCGAGCGGGCTCAAGCCGAAAGCCCAAGCGCTCATCAACCTGCTCGAGGAAGACCCCTTCGCCGCTCCTCCCCGCTACGAGCGCCTCGTCGGGGACCTGTCCGGGATGTACTCCCGCAGGATCAACATCCAGCACCGACTCGTCTACGAGGTCTTCGAGGAGGAGCGCACTGTGCGCGTCCTTCGAATGTGGACTCACTACGGGTGAGCCCGGGCCCGCCGACGGGCGGTGGGTGTCTTCCCGCCCCGTTCCGGCCAGGATGGCCGCCCCGGACCCGTCGACCAGGGCCAGGGCGGGGGAGCGGCGCTCGCGGGAGGGCGGGGCGGCGGTCAGGGAATCGGACGGCGTGTCATGCGCCGATCGCATCCGCTCGGCGGGAGGGCGGCGCGGACGGTCCCCTGTGAGCCGGATCGGACGTGAGAACCTCCACAGGGGCGGCCGGTCGTCGGCCACATGCCGAAATGTGCGCGCCACAGTGCGGACGGCGGCATACCCTGGCTCCGTACTCGCGCACAACGACAACAGGAGGCCCCATGGCATCGACGCAGCACACCCCCACGGTGCTCGAGGCAGCGGCGGACCAGGCGCTGCCCGCAGCCGACGAGCTGGCCGGGCGCTTCCCGCTGACCCCCAACCCGGCCCCCGCCTCGGAGCAGGAGTACTCCGACATCATGGGGAAGCTGTCCTTCGGGCGCAAATTCACCGACCACATGGCCCACATGCGGTGGACCCGGGACGGGGGGTGGCAGGACCGCGGGGTCGTGCCCTACGGGCCGCTGGCCCTGACCCCGGGGACCGCGGTGCTCCACTACTGCCAGTCGGTGTTCGAGGGCATCAAGGCCTACCGGCACGCCGACGGGTCCGTCTGGACCTTCCGCCCGGGCTACAACGCCGCCCGCATCAACCACTCGGCCCACCGCCTCGCCCTGCCCCAGATCGACCGCGGGGACTTCGTGGCGTCCCTGGTGGACTACGTGCGCGCCGACCAGAAGTGGGTGCCCGGCGTGGACGGGGCCTCCCTGTACTTGCGCCCCTTCATGTTCGCCTCGGAGGAGTTCGTGGGCGTCCACCCCGCAGGCGTCGTCGACTACTACGTCATCGGGTCGCCGTCCGGCCCTTACTTCACGGGCGGTTTCGCCGGCGTGCCGATCTGGGTGGTGCGCGGGTACCACCGGGCGGGCCCGGGGGGCACCGGGAGCGCGAAGGCGGGCGGCAACTACGCGGCGTCGCTGCTCCCCCAGATCGAGGCGGAGCGGCGGGGCTTCTCCCAGGTGTGCTTCTTGGACACCTACGAGGAGAAGTACCTCGAGGAGCTGGGCGGGATGAACATGTTCGTCGTCATGGCCGACGGGAGCGTGAGGACCCCGGAGCTGTCCGGCGTCATCCTGGAGGGGTGCACGCGCAGCGCGATCCTGCGCCTGCTGCGCGACGACGGCGTGGGCGTGTGTGAGGAGAGGATCGCCCTCGACGACCTGGTGGCGGGCATCCGCTCGGGGGCCGTCGCCGAGGTGTTCGCATGCGGAACGGCCGCGGTCGTCACCCCCATCTCCCGGTTGGCCAGCGACGACTTCGATGTCGAGCTGCCCGTCGGCGACTTGACACGCCGGATCCACGAGCGCCTCACGGACATCCAGATGGGTCGCGCGGAGGACCCCTACGGCTGGACCTACCGCCTGGTGTGAAGCGGAACGGGGGCGGGGCCCGCGCGAGGCGCGGACCCCGCCCCTTCTCTTGTCCGGGCGCCCGGGGCAATGGGGTGCGGTTCCGGCCCGCCCGCAGTGGCCCGGCCAGCGCGCGTTGGGTGCGATGACCATCATCACCCCCGCCACGTCCATGGGGCGTGCCCGGCCAGCGCGCGTTGGGTGCGATGATCGCCGGCAACGGCTGGTCGGAGGTCCATTACCGTGATCTCACGGGGGGCGTCGCCGCTCTGCACCGTGCGGTGAAGCCGCTGCCATAGGGCGGGGGTGCGGAGCGCTCGCAGCCGCTTGACGGTCCCGGGGGGCTTGCGAAGGGTGTGTGGGTGGGGGTGCGGTTCTGACCTGTCTGTGGTGGACCGCTGTGTATTTTGGGGATTTTGTGGCTGTTTGGTACGGTTCTAACTGTTTGTGGTTGTCAGTTGGGGCGCTTGTGCAGAACGGTGCGGGTGTGGGGCTTGTGGTAGAGGGCTGCCTTTTTCTCCGTGGGTCTGTGGTTTTGTTGGTCCGCCGGTTTCTCCGTGGACCCGCTGTTCTGCTGGTGGGGCCGCCGGTTTCTCCGTGGATCCGTTGTTCTGCTGGTTTGGTTCACCGTTAGCTGGCGGCTCCGTTTTTGCTTGGTCCCCTGAGGGCGCTATTGGGTGCGGGCAGGCTGCTGTGAGTTGGTGGGTTGGCCCTTTAGTTGGTGGGTTCGCCCTTTGCTTCGTCCCTTTTCAGTGTTCGTCCCCGTTGGTGTCGCACACAAGGGAGGGATTTACGCAACACTGGGCCGCACACAAGGGCTTGATCCCGCCCTTGTGTGCGGTGCGTGTTTCTTAAATCGGGGTCCTTGTGTGCGTGCTCCGAGGGGGTGGCGCGCGATCCGGAGGAGTCCGCCCGGGGTCCTGGCGCGGGCCTTCGCGGGCCGTCCCCCGGGGGCTTCCGGGCAGTTGCCCGCCGAGGGCAACACCGCCATCGTCATTGAGGCGGGGGTGGGTTCGGATGGGGTGTCCGCTTGGTGTGGGACGGGTCCGCGTCGGGCCTCCCCTCTGGGGGTGGGGCGGGCCTCCCCCCCGGAGCTGGGTTCAGGCGGGCCCCCGGGGGTGGGTTCGGGCTGGCCTGTGATGCGGGCGCGCGTTGTCTGCTCCGTGAGGGGGTCGTTGACATCATGAGGGGGTTGTTGGCACGGCGAGGGGGCTATAACGCGCGCTGGTGCGGACATCGCGCGTCGGTGCCGACAACGCGCGCCGGCGTCCGCGTGGCGGGGCGCGCGGTCCCTCGGGGGAGCCTGTCAATCTTTCTGTGTATGCGGGTTAGGGGTAGGGGGTGATCCGGTCGGGGTGGGCGGCGGTGAATTGGGCGAGGGCTTGTTTCCAGTTGGTGGTGAGTTGGCCTTGGATGAGATGGGGTGGTGTGCGGGTGCCCGGCACCGGGCCACCGCCCGTATGGACAGCTTCGGCCACCGGCTCGAACGACTCGCGCAACACGCCCTGAAGCCTGTGCCCGCGCCTCCGTCTGCACCACTTGGGCGTCGTCCGCACCACTTAGGCCCCCGACACGCCAGGAGGACCAGGGCCCACTCGGGCCCAAGTGGCGCAATCGTGAGCCAAGTGGTGCGCTAAGTCGCCCAAGTGCCGCAATCGCGGGCCAAGTGGCGCGCTAAGTCGCCCGAGTGCCGCAATCGCGGGCCAAGTGGCGCAGCCGCCGCCCAACCGCGGGCGGATCGCAGAGCGGAGCACTAGGGCGCGTCTGTTCAGCGGGCAGGGCAAGGGTTATGCGGATGGGCAGACCCGCTGCGGACGAGGGCGAGCGCGTCCGCAGCGGGTGGCCAATGCCTTCCATTGCCTGCAGGACGCGAAGGCGCGCTCGACGACGTCGCGCTTGGCGCAGGAGGCGGAGCCGGAGGAGCACCCGCCCCCGCCTTCGCCCCCGCGTCTGACCGCTTCCCGGTCCTCCTCGACGGGGATCCGGCAGGCGAACCCAAGCCTTGGACAGTGCCCACGCCCCAGGCGAAGCCTCCTCGTCCGCGCCCGACCGGCCGTCGACCATCGCGTGGATCTTCGCCCCCGCCCCGCGCCCGACCGGCCGTCGACCATCGCGTGGATCTTCGCCCCCGCGTCCGCGCCCGACCGGCCGTCGACCATCGCGTGGATCCTCGTGCCCGCCCCGCACCGGCCTTCGAGGCGGTAGCGGGCCCTCCAGCGCCTCCCACTGCCCATCACCGATCGACCACAACCAAGGCATGCCACCGAGCCTCCCGCCCCTTCCCCCTTGGAGGCGCGCCCTAGGGGGCGCACTGCCCGGCTCGTTGGTGACAAGATGTCATGAACGGGGTAAGGTTTCCCTCAGTTACAATCCCCTTCCCTTGTGACCCCTGGGAGTGAACAGGTGAAACGAGCCATCGTCATCGCGTTGTCGTGGGCGGGCGCGCTCGCCCTCTCGCTCGGCTACCTCGCCATCGGATGGGGAGTCGACGACGCCCTGGGCGGGCGCGCGTGGGGCTCGTGGTGGATCGCTCTGGCAGGGGTCGCCGCCTCCGCCGGGGCCGCGTGGCTGGTCAGCGCGATCGGCGGGCGCGAGATGGCGCGCCTGGAGCCGAAGGCGCGCCACCGCCTCGTCGCCCACGTGTTCGCCCTGGGCCCCTCCGAGCGCA
>ERZ773099.2566-NODE-2566-length-12389-cov-14.385033_pt1 | contig 12389 bp, 13 predicted proteins | sample MGYA00511120_ERZ773099 | MGnify/ENA primary metagenome ERZ773099 (study PRJEB29015, sample SAMEA2738012) | human oral metagenome | biome: human oral; feature: human-associated habitat; material: dental | place: China | collected 2104 ... | reverse complement strand
TCTCCTCCAGCTCCTCCTTCTGCGCCCTCTTGAGCTTTGCCGCGTTCTCGTTGCCAGCGTGACCGGTTACCACGGAGCTCAGCCTGTATCTCCGCCATTCCGACAGCCACTCGCGTACCGTCTCCTCGGCCCGCTCGACCATCTCCGCGATAATATCCAGGCCAACGCCGCGGGCAGCGTACACAATCGCTTCCGCCTTCATTCTCACCAGCTTGTAGGTATCCGAACGCTTCTTCCACCTGATGAGGATGTCCCGTTCCTCGTTCGTCATGTCGATCTGCATGAGGCTATCTTATAGCAGACCCTCCGTAAACGCCAACCAGGAATCCCGCAGCAACTGCCCCAGAATGCCATTTTGTTTAATTCCAGCCATACTTTCAGAAAACGCCCCATCGCGGCGGCGACGACTTCCGACCGGGGATCACGTTCGATGAGATCCGTGCCGTCCACGACGCCAATGCGGCACTGTGCACCGCTCTCGTCAGGCCGCTCGCACAAGTCGAGCTCATGCTCCGCTCGCGCGTCGCCTGAGTCATCGCCGACGAGCACGAAGCCTACGGCCGGCACTTTGAGTGAGGACTTCTACACCGACGTCGGCGACCACGAACGGGCCGTCGACTCCTGTCTGCACGATATTGACCGCAGTAGGAAGCGCCCTGCACTATTGGGACGGCGACTGCACCGGCTACAGCAAACTGCCTGTGCGGTCCGCCGTCGAGGCGTAGTCGTTCGGGACGCTGTCGAAGGTCGTCGAGCGCAGAGGACAGGGAACCCTGGCCGACTCCGTCGCCAGAGGGCTCTCGCCTACCCCCGCAACCGCTGCGCACACCACGGCCGTCTGTGGCACCACTCCGTCATCAACGCTGGCCCCACCCCCGAACAACGCGCGGAAGAAGGCCAAGCGGATCGACAGGCAGTTCGAGCCGCGCTCCGTCCTCGACGTCATCGCCTCGCTCGATGACACAACCTCCCGCAATGGCGTGGCCATCCCCCTTCTTCCTCGACTCGTGGTCGAGCACGACCGCGTGTCCGAGTTCTGGCAAGGCCTGTGCCGACCCCATAATCCGCGCAACCACAATCGCGACACGTCGTAACGTCCAACTGAAGCGCCAGTGCGCGAATCATGTGTCATACTGAAGCGTCAGTCCAGGCCGAACCTGCGGCTCCGGACGTGGACTCAGGAGGTTTGTGATGGTTCCAGGCTCGCCGACCGAGGCTCTTGGCTCGCATGCGCAAGACGTTCGCGACATGCTTATCGAGGTCGTGAGGTCCCTGCACAACAGGTTCGCCGAAGCTCAATTGGTATCCGGGTCGCGCTATGGGATGGTGTTCGGTAGTCAGTGGCGCGATCTGCTCGACAATGCCCATGACAGGCTGGTCAAACAGGGCTTCCAGTCGCGCACGATACTCCCCGGTTCGCGCAAGCTGCCGGTCGTCAACGACTGCCTGATCTACGTCTGGCGCGCTCCGGACGACCCTAACGCTGTAAGAAAATTCGCCTCAAGCCCGACACGCCAGGCGTGCTTTGCGGCGCAACCGCCTGAGCCGACACTGTTCGACGCCGTCGCCTCCGACGAGGTCGAGTCGGACAAACGCGATGTCGGCACAGACGAGATCAAGGCGACGCTCAAGGCCGCGCTCGACACGATGCCCGTGGTGCTCGTCATAGTACGATCGACGTCCCGACAACTGCAGTCGATCGGGTGGGCGGTCGCCGATATTGATGCCACCGGTGAGGTCGTTCTTCACGGCGAGGAGAACATCTGGGAGCCGGAGGTCGTCTCGACCGACGGTGTATCCGATGTCGAGGCGTTCAGCGAAGGCACCCCAGTCGAGCCGGTCGTCGAGCCTCGCGAGCAGGAGGGCAAGAACCTGGATGCGTGATGGCGCCCCAAGCTTGTTTGATATCTCGGGCTCCGGGCAGATGCACGGTCGCTTTGAGCCTGCCCGACTGACCCAGGCCCGCGTCCGCCGCTCGATCACCAAGACCGACCTGGCCGCTGAGGTGGGCGTGTCTGCGGCCGCTATCGGCCAGTACGAGGCCGGCGTCAACTCACCGCGCGCCGACATCCTCAACCGTTTGGCGAAGGCTCTCGATGTCCGCCCTGGCTTCTTCGGAGTCGGTAGGCCGCTGGCGCGCGTGGACACGCTCAACGCGCACTTCCGCAGCCTGCGGTCGGTCCGGGTGAGCGACCGCCGGAAAGCGCTGGCCACGGCGACGCTGGTGTGGGAATTGACGTTCGCGCTCGAGCGTTACGTCAGGCTCCCCGAAGTCGATCTGCCGGCGCCCCCTCCTGGTACCACGCCTGCGGAGGCTGCCGTTCTCCTGCGCCGGTACTGGAACCTGCCCAACGGCCCGGTCAAGCACTTGGTCGCCACGGCGGAGTCCCGGGGCATCGTCGTCGTTGTGCGTCCCCTCGCGGAGATCGACGCCGTCGACGCCTTCTCTGTCGTCATCGTCGATCGCCCGATCATCGTCACAACCCCGCGCCGGACCGAGAACGTGTTCAGGCACCGATTCTCGATCGCACACGAGATCGGGCACCTGCTCCTGCACGCGGATTCCGGCGAGCACAGCACGGTTGTCGAGAAGGAGGCCGACGAGTTCGCCGCCGCATTCCTCACACCCGCCTCGTCGATGGACGCGGTCCTCCCGAAACGACTCGACTTGGCCGCTCTCGACCGGCTGGGCAGAACCTGGGGCGTCTCGCCAACCTCATTGATCCGCCGAATGGTTGAGCGAGGCCGTACCACCGAGTCATCGGCCAGACGGGCCTACCAGCGTCTGTCGAAGGTCTACGACGCTCAGGCCGATCCGACGAGCGCCTATCCCGGGGAGGTGCCGACGCTGCTGAGGAAGGCCGCAGACCTTGCCGGTGACAACGGCGCACCCGTGCCCGTGCTTGCCGACGCGTTGAAGATCAGTTCCGCCCAGATCCGCGACCTGCTGGGCGTGACCGACCCGAGACCCGTCCTACGTCTTGTCGACGGAAACTGACGCTCCTCGCAGACGAAGAGGCCAACGCCGTACCGACCGCGCACTCGTTGAGCCGTGGCAGACGGAGGATGCATGACGTCAGTTCACTCCAGAACGCCATCGTGCACCCGATCCTCGCGGTATTCACGCAGCCGATAGTGACGGCCCACGGCACCTCGCCGCCGAGGAGAACGAATGCCCGGATCCGGGACAAACGCGTCGGGGCGCCCGGTCAGCACCCGGCCGGCTGGCAGCCGAATAGCGCCCTTGCTGCGGAGCCCGACCGATCTCGACGCGGAAGCGGACCGATCTCGACGCGGAAGTGAACCGATCTCGGCGGAGGGGGCGTCCGATAGCCGAGACGCTCCGGGGAGATCCCCGCCGCACCGCACCGCTCGCCGGAAGCCGCGCTACGGTTCTTGCATGCATCGCATCGAGGTCATCCTCTACGTCGAGGACCAGGATCGCGCCACATCCTTCTACCGCCGAGTCCTTGGAGCCTCCCCGGCCCTGGAAGTGCCCGGCATGACCGAGCTCGACCTCGGCGACCTCACGCTGGGACTCATGCTCGAACGCGACATCACGGCACTCGTTCCGGGCCTCGTCCCGGGCACGGGTCAGCGCTGCGAGCTCTACCTGCGGCGCCGCGACGCCGCCGCGGCCCTGGAGCGGGTCGAACCCGCCGGAGGCCGTGTTCTCGCACCGCTCGCCGGCCGGCCGTGGGGCGAGTCGGTCGGCTACGCCCTGGACCCCGACGGGCACGTGCTAGCCCTGGCCGCGGTCGGCCCGGACTCGGACGCCGGCCACGCGGGAGTCTGACCGCCCCGGGCCCGGCGAGAGGCCTACCACCGGTGTGTACCCTCCCCGTCCACCAGTCTGACCGCCCCGGGCCCCGGCGGGAGGCCGGAGAAGAAGAGCGGGGAAAGAGTCGGAGAAGGGGCAGCGCATGACGGTACTCTCAGGATCATGAGCGCCCCCGAGACCCCCGCCTTCAGCCGTCGCTCCGTCGCCCGCGTCGCCACGGACCGGCCCGACCGGTACGGCCGCCAGCTGGCCGCCCACATGAGCCGCAAGATCACGACCGCCTGGGACGACGCCTCCGCCACCGGCTCGCTCTCCTTCAACCGGGAGGGTCCGGTGACCGGCATCGTCGAGCTGGCCTGCGACGACGGCGCGCTCGTCCTCACGCTGCGCACCACGGAGGCGGACCTGGCGCGCCTGGAGCAGGTCACGGGCATCCACCTGGCCCGCTTCGGGCACAAGGAGGGGCTCGCCGTCATCTGGGTGCACGACGACGGCACCCCCGGCACCACCCAGGGCCCGCTGTCCGAGGAGGATATGGTCCGCATGCGTGCCGAGCGCGAGGCCCGGCGAGGCTGACCAGCACGGCCGCGGCACGGGCCGCTGAGACGACGGCCCGTGCCGCCAAGCCGCCGGCCCGCCGACGGCCCACGTCGGCGGGTCCTCCCCGCGCCGCCCTCAGTCCCCCAGGTCGGTGATGTGCCCGGCGGGGTCCTTGATCCGGGCCGTCAGCAGCAGACCGACCACCAGGACCGACATGATCCCGAGGATGCCCCAGTAGGAGGCCTCCTCGCCGTCCACGAGGACGCCGATCCAGATGAACGTCCCGTACATCGCCGGCGCCAGGAAGGACACGGCGCGGCCCGTCGTCGCGTACAGGCCGAAGATCTCGCCCTCGCGCCCCTCGGGGATGACGCGCGCCAGGAAGGAGCGCGCCGCCGACTGGGCCGGGCCGACGCACCCGGCCAGGACCAGGCCGAGCACCCAGAACACCCTCGCTCCGCCGCCGTGCAGGAAGAACACGCCGATGCCCGCGCACACGAGGATCGTGAGCGACCCGATGATCACCCTGCGGGGGCCGATGCGGTCGTCGAGCGCCCCCGAGGCGATGGTCGCGACGCCCGCGATCACGTTGGCAGCGACGGCGAAGACGAGAACGTCGCCGCTGGAGAAGCCGAAGGTGTTCTGGGCGACGACGCCGCCGTAGGTGAACACGCCGGCCAGGCCGTCGCGGAAGATGGCGGCGGCGAGCAGGAACCACAGCACCTCGGGGTGCGTGCGGTGCAGCGCCACGAGCGTGCGCCACAGCCGCCTGTAGGAGCCCCAGACCGACTCCTGGCGGCGAGCCCGCGTGGTGAGGCCCGACAACGGCTCGGCCGGTTCGGCCGGCTCGGCCTCGAGCCCGGCCTTCTCCCGGTCCGCGCCGCGCTGGGCGTCGTCGAGGACGGCCTGCCGACGCCGCCTGCCCCGCGTGCCGGACTGGGACACCAGGACCGGAATCGCGCTCAGACCGAACCAGGCGGCGGCGACGAGCATGGAGACGCGCACGCTCAGCCCGTTGTCCGCGGTGACCCCGAACCAGCCGACATCGGGACTGATGAAGCCCACGTAGAGAATGAGCAGCAGGACGATGCCGCCGACGTAGCCCATGCCCCAGCCGAGTCCCGAGACGGCGCCGACCCGGTCCTTGGTGGCGATCTGGGGCAGGATGCCGTTGTAGTTGACGCTCGCCAGCTCGAAGAAGATATTGCCGATCCCCAGCAGCGTAATGCCGAGCCAGAGATGGCTCGGCCGCGGCAGGACGAGGAACAGCGCCGCGCTGATAGCCACGACGACGGCCGTGTAGGCGCCGAGCCAGAAGACGGTCCGCCCCGCCCGGTCGGCGCGCTGGCCGGTGACCGGCGCGAGCAGCGCGATAACGGCCCCGGCGATCGACAGCCCCAGGGAGAGCGCGGACTCGTTGGCCGCCTTCTCGCCGAAGCCGCTGCCGGTGAGGTAGACGGTGAAGACGAAGGTCGTGATGACGGCGTTGAAGGCGGCACTCCCCCAGTCCCACAGCCCCCAGGCGAGGACGGGCCAGGACAGCAGGCGGGTCCGGCCGCCCGGGTGGATGCCCCTGTAGGGCTCGGACTCGTGCTGGGGGACGTCCTGCCGGGCGTCCCGGGACGGAGAGGTCGGGGTCATGACCGTGAGCCTACGGCGCCGCGGGCGGTCGCGAGGCGACCTTGGGGCCTTCGAGAGCGGCCGACCGGTCACTGGTGACGGGCAGCGCTGCCCATTGCCCGACGGCGTCCGCGGCGGGCGTCACCGCGCAGCCGCGAGAGACTCGGCGAGGGCGAGATCGAGGGGCGCGGTGACCTTCATGGCCAGGGGATCGCCCTCGACGACGACGACGGTGCCGCCGGCCGCCTCGACGAGTCCGGCGTCGTCGGAGGCGGCCCGGGTCTCATCGACGGCGCGGTCGGCGCCCAGCCGGTGAGCGGCGACCAGGGTGGCGGTGGCGAAGCCCTGCGGGGTCTGCACCGCCCGCAGCCGGGCCCGGTCGGGCGTTCCCACGACCTCCTCCACCGGTACGCCGGCGGCGGGGGCGCCGCCCGGACCGGTCCGGCCCGCGAGGGAGACCTCCTTGACCGTGTCGGTCACGGGCAGGGCGGGGACGACGGCGTCGTGCCCCGCCCGCACCGCGGCCACCACGCGGCGCACGACCCCGGGCGGGGTGAGGGCGCGGGCGGCGTCGTGGACGAGGACGACGACGGCGTCGGGCCGGGCGGCCAGCGCGGCGGTCAGGCCGAGGGCGACGCTGGCCTGCCGGGAGCTGGGCGAGCCGGGGACGACCTCAATGCCGACGCAGGCCCCTGAGGACCGGGGCGCGGCGGACGCCTCGGGGGCGCCGGGAGCACCGGCCGGGCCACGGGCGTCGGACCCGGCCGCCTGCGCCTCGACGTTGGCCCCGACCTCGGCCTCGAAGCGGTCGAGGTACTCCGCGGGCGCGGTGACGACGACGTGGTCAACAACGCCCGAGGACAGCAGGCAGCGCACCGCGCGGCGCACCAGGCTCTCCCCGGCGACCTGGACGAGCGCCTTGGGCCCGGGGGCGCCCAGGCGGGTTCCGGAGCCCGCCGCGGTCAGGACGGCGACAACGCCGCCACCGGTGCGGCCGGCACCATCAGTGCTGCCGGGCCTGCCGGCTCCGTCCGTCGCGGGCACAAGCGATGCGGTTCCGGGTTATCAGGCAGCGGTGCCGGAGGCGAGAACCTCATCGAGCTTGGACTCGGCCTGGTCCTCGGCGGTCTTCTCGGCGAGGGCGAGCTCGGAGACGAGGATCTGGCGCGCCTTGGACAGCATGCGCTTCTCCCCGGCGGACAGGCCGCGGTCGGTGTCCCGGCGAGAAAGGTCGCGAACGACCTCGGCGACCTTAATAACGTCGCCGGAGGCGATCTTCTCCTGGTTGGCCTTGAAACGGCGCGACCAGTTGGTGGGCTCCTCGGTCAGAGGAGCGCGCAGCACATCGAAGACCTTTTCAAGCCCGGCCTCGTCCACCACGTCCCGCACCCCGATGAGCTCCACGCTCTCCGCGGGGACGAGGATTGTCAGGTCCCCCTGCGCAACCTCGAGCTGTAGGTAGGTCTTCTCCTCACCGCGCACTCTGCGCTGACGGATATCAATAATCCGAGCCGCGCCGTGGTGAGGGTAGACGACGGTCTCGCCGACTTCAAAGGTCATGGGTGACGTCACTCCGTAAGTAATGGCAGGAGCCTCAGTTTACCAGGGAATGCCGCGCTTATTCCGGGGAGGTACCTCACAGGTCACACGGCGGGCCGCGCGACCCCGGCCGGCGGCCCGTCCCGGCCCACCGTCGGCGTCGCCGCCCGCCCGGAACCGCTCAGGGCCGCCCCTCAGGACCGCCCTGAGCGTCACCGGAGGTGACCAGCATGTACCCCAGCCCGCGCACAGTGGTCAGCAGCCGGGGCGCGCTCGGCTCGACCTCGATCTTGGCACGAATGCGCTTGACGTGGACATCGAGGGTCTTGGTATCCCCCACGTAGTTCGCCCCCCAGATCCGCTCAATAATCTGACCGCGCGTCAGCACTCGATCGGGATTTCGCAGGAACAGCTCGAGCAGCTCGAACTCCCGCAGAGGCATGGTGACGGACTCGCCATCCACGCGCACCTCGTGACGCTCGACGTCCATCACGACCCGGCCCGCGGTCAGCAGCAGCTCCTGTCCGCCCTCCTGGCTGCGCCGCAGGACGGCGTGCACGCGGGCGAGCAGCTCGCGGTAGGAGTACGGCTTGGTCACGTAGTCGTCTGCGCCGATCTCCAGGCCCACGATCTTGTCGACCTCGGAGTCCTTGGCGGTGACCATAATGACGGGCACCCTGGAGATGCGCCTTATGCGGCGGCACACCTCGGTTCCCGACAGGTGCGGGAGCATGAGGTCGAGCAGCACGAGGTCGATCGGAGCGGGCCCGCCGGACCTGCCGGCCGCCTCGAAGCGCTCGATGGCCATCTCCCCGTCCTGGGCCTCCACGACCTCGAAACCGTCGCGACGCAGACCGAGGGCGAGCGGCTCGCGGTAGTTCTCCTCGTCCTCGACGAGCAGGATGCGGGTCATGCCTGGTCCCCCTCGGAGATCGCGGCGATGGCGGCGAAGGCCGCGCCCGCGGCGCCGGAGGCGACGGCGGCCTCGGCCTGCGGGTCCGCGCCCGCCGGATCCGGCGGGTCCGGAATCAGGAGCGGCAGGACGAGGGTGAAGGTGGACCCGCGTCCCGGGGTGGACCACAGCTCCACGGTGCCGCCGTGGTCGGCGGCCACGTGCTTGACGATGGACAGGCCCAGGCCCGTGCCGCCGGTGGCCCGCGACCGCGCCTTGTCCACGCGGTAGAAGCGCTCGAACACGCGCTCCTGCGCCTCCTTGGCGATCCCGATGCCCTGGTCGACGACGGCGATGCGCACCAGCTCGTCGGCCGAGCCCGCTGCGGCGGCGCCCTCCGCGCCCTCGGCGCCCTCCGCGCCCTCCGCCCCGCTGGCGGAGCCCGAGCCCCCTGCGCCGTCGGTGCCGTCCGCGTCACCAGCGCCCGTGCGATCAATGCTGATCCCCACGCTCACGCGCGTGCGCGGGTCGGAGTAGCGGATGGCGTTGTCCAGCAGGTTGCGCACGGCCGTGGTGATGAGGGCGGCGTCGCCGCGCACGTGCAGGCCGGGGGTGCCGCCCGAGATGAGGGTGACCTCCTTGGCCTCGGCCTCGGTGCGCACCCGGTCGAGGGCCTCGGCGACGACGGCGTCCAGGTCGACGTCGTCGGGCTCGACCAGCGCGTCCCCCTCCTGGAGGCGGGAGAGCTCCATGATCTCCTGGACGAGCACGCCCAGGCGGGTGGTCTCCCGGCGTATGCGGCCGACGTAGTTGCGCACGAGGTCGGGGTCGTCGACGGCCTCCTCGACGGTCTCGGCCAGCAGGGCGATGGCGCCGACCGGGGTCTTGAGCTCGTGGGAGACATTGGCCACGAAGTCGCGACGCATGTCCTCCAACCGCTTGGCGGCGGTGCGGTCCTCGATGAGGACGAGGATGCGGCCGCCCCCGATGGCGGCTACGCGCACGTACAGGTAGAACTGACCGGCCCCGGCGACGCGCCCGCGGGCGACGGTCAGCTCGGCCTCCTCGGGCGCCCCCCCTGCGCGCACCCGGGCGACCATCTCGGCCACGTGCGGCTCGCAGACCTGGTCGTCGCGCACAATGTTGTAGGTGTAGGCGTTGGCGGAGGCGCGCAGCACCTCGTCGTCGTCGTCGAGCACCACGACGGTCGAGCGCAGCGCCGCCAGCACGGGCACGACGCCGTCGTCCTCGAGGGTCGAGCCCGCGGTGATGCCGTTCGAGCGCGAGGCGTAGACAGGAGGTGCGAAGGCGAAGGCGGCAGCGGCGCCTATCCCGACACACACGACGGCGACGCCAATCAGCAGCACGATGCTTCCCACACCCCAAGGGTAGAGGCGGGACGGCACCGATAGCGAGTCCGCCCGGGCGAGCCGTCCGGCTCCGGAGGGCGCCTTGCACAGGGCTCCCCGCTCACCGCGCTCGGCGGTCACAATGGTCACCGGAGGGGCACGGCCCCGGGCGGCCGACCGCCGCGACCCGGCACAGAACCGACCCAGAATCAGGAGCGACCCCGTGCGAGACATCTTCAATCAGGAGCTCAAGCAGCTCGGCTCGGACCTCGAGACCATGGCCAGGCAGGTGGCGACGGCGATCGAGAGGGCCGCCGAGTCGCTGGGCAACGGGGACATCATCGTCGCCGAGCAGGTCATCGACGCCGACGAGCGCATCAACGACCTGCAGCGGGACATCGACGACATGTGCATCATGCTGCTCGCCCGTCAACAGCCGGTGGCGGGCGACCTGCGCAATGTCATCTCCGCCCTGCGCATGGCCCAGACCCTCGAGCGGCAGGGGGACCTGGCCCGCCACATCGCCGCCATCGCGCGCGGACGCTACCCCGAGCCGCCGGTTCCGGAGCCGGTCATGGGCCTGATCCTGCAGATGGCCGACGCAGCCGTGCGCGCCGGCGCGGATGTCGCCCGCCTCATCGCGACCCATGACCTGGAGCTGGCGGCGCAGATCCAGCGGGGCGACTCCGAGCTCGACTCCCTGCATCGCCAGTCCTTCCAGATGATCCTGGACCCCGCTCACGACTTGAGCCGCCAGCAGGTCGTCGACGCGGTCCTCATGGGGCGCTTCCTGGAGCGCTTCGGGGATCACTCGACGTCGGTGGCCCGCCGCATGGCCTACCTGGTCTCCGGCGGCGCTCCGGGCTGACCCCCTCACTCACTCTCACTCTCCCTCTCACCGAGATCGGTCGTACTCCGCACCGAGATCGGTCCGCTTCCGCGTCGAGATCGGTCGTACTCCGCGCCGAGATCGGTCACGCCCCACCCCAAAACCAGCAATAAGCGACGACGTCGGCCCGGCGCCCCATATGCAGAGGGGGTGCCGGGCCGACGTCGTGTGAATCTCTAACGGCTACACGCCGCCAGTCATTCGATCATTTGCCCTGATTGGCGACCGCGGCGATCTTCGCCTCGGCCTCGGGGTCGAGGTAGCGACCGCCCTTCTTGATCGGCTTGAGGGTCTCCTCATCCAGCTCGTACACCAGCGGGATGCCCGTGGGAATGTTGACGGCGGCAATGTCGTCGTCGGAAATACCATCAAGGTGCTTGACGATGGCGCGCAGCGAGTTGCCGTGCGCGGCGATGAGAACGACCTTCCCCGTCTTGATCTCGGGGACAATGGTGTTCTCCCAGTACGGGAGCATGCGCTCAAGGACGTCCTTCAGGCACTCGGTGGCGGGGATGGGCTCGCCCGCGTAGCGGGGGTCGGCATCCTGCGAGAACTCGGTGCCGGGCTCAATGGCCGGCGGCGGAACATCGTAGGAACGGCGCCAGAGCATGAACTGATCCTCGCCGTATTCGTCACGGGTCTGCTTCTTGTTCTTGCCCTGAAGTGCTCCATAGTGGCGCTCATTGAGACGCCAGTTGCGCTCGACCGGAATCCAGTGGCGGTCGGCGGCGTCGAGAGCGAGGTTGGCTGTTGTGATCGCTCGACGCAGCATCGAGGTGAAGAGCTTCTCGGGCAGAACACCCGCCTCCTTGAGCAGTTCACCCCCGTGAGCGGCCTCGGCACGGCCCTTCTCGGACAGCGGCACATCGACCCAGCCGGTGAAGAGGTTCTTCGCATTCCATTCGCTCTCGCCGTGGCGGAGCAGCACCAGAGTGTAAGCCATGGCCCTATCTTGCCAGGCCGCAGCAGGCGCGACCAGGCCCCTGGGTCCCGAAGGACACAGGGGCCTGGTATGAGTCCGGCATGGATCTGGTATGAGTCTGGCGTGACGCATCAGCCGCGCCGAACTGTTTGGACGTTATGACTGCGCGCTCAGTTAGCGGCTTCGTAGGCCTCACGGACTGAAGCGGGGATACGGCCGCGGTCGGAGACCTCATAGCCATTAGCGCGGGCCCACTCGCGCACCTTCTGAGTGTTCGAGGAAGTCTTGGGGGCTCCGGCACGACGGCGAGTACGACGGCCGCTGACGCGCCGAGCCTTAACCGTCCACTCCTCAACGGTCTCACGCAGCGCCGCCGCGTGGTCATCATTAAGATCAATCTCGTAGGTCACGCCATCAAGAGCGAAGGTGACGGACTGGGTGGCCTCGGAGCCATCGATGTCGTCAACAAGAATGATCTGAGTCTTCTGCGCCATGGCACGCACCTTTCAGGTTGGCGGTCCTCGCTTTTGGCGAGTAAATCATCGGTGACAACGCTAAACGCAAATAGAATTGAATGCAAGCCCGAACAGGAGCCGAGTTATCCACGATCCTGGAGCCGTTTCCATCGATCTCGATGCGCCTATCGACCGATCTCAACGAACAGAAGCGGGAAGAGCCGGTAGAGCGGGTAGAGCCGTCCACAACCACTGCCCCATCGGGATGAGAAGAGCCGAGAACGGCCGCCAACAGCCGACAACAAAAAATCCCGGGACCGCACGGTCCCGGGATGACATACCTGCACAGAGCCACCTGTGGGAATCGAACCCACGACCTATTCATTACGAGTGAATCGCTCT
>ERZ773099.2563-NODE-2563-length-12410-cov-10.160421_pt1 | contig 12410 bp, 10 predicted proteins | sample MGYA00511120_ERZ773099 | MGnify/ENA primary metagenome ERZ773099 (study PRJEB29015, sample SAMEA2738012) | human oral metagenome | biome: human oral; feature: human-associated habitat; material: dental | place: China | collected 2104 ... | reverse complement strand
TTGAATCAAATAAAAAAGAAGCTCAAAAGAGATGGAGACAATATAAGAGAATGGCTGCACTAGACTATAGTGAAGAAAAAGAAGAAGAATAATTAATTAAATAATGAGCTATTACAAATTAATGAGTACTATCATTGATTTGTGATAGCTCTTTTCTTTTAAATAAGCTAAAATATATATTTAAGTATTTTAAAATAATGTACATTATTTTATTTTTAATCTTGTCTTTAATATATTTTTTATGCTAGAATATATAAGGAATAATCTGTTTTAAAGATTTCAATTATAAGGAAATGAGAGGAGAAAAAATGAAAGATATTAGTTTTCTAAAAGAAAAGGCTAAAGAGATTAGAAAATCTATTGTTTCTATGATTGCTGAAGCAAAATCAGGACATCCAGGTGGTTCTCTATCTGCAACTGATATTTTAACAGCTCTATATTTTTCTGAAATGAATATAGACCCTGCTAATCCAAAGATGGAAGGAAGAGATAGATTTGTTCTTTCTAAAGGACATGCTGCACCTGCTATCTACGCAACTTTAGCTGAAAGAGGATATTTTTCAAAAGATGAATTATTGACTTTAAGAAAATTTGGAAGTAGACTTCAAGGTCACCCAGATATGAAAAAACTTCCAGGTATTGAGATTTCAACTGGTTCTCTTGGACAAGGTTTATCTGTTGCAAATGGTATGGCATTAAATGCTAAGATATTTAATGAAAATTACAGAACTTATATCGTTTTAGGAGATGGAGAAGTTCAAGAAGGTCAAATTTGGGAAGCTGCTATGACTGCTGCTCACTATAAACTTGATAATCTTTGTGCCTTCCTTGACAGTAATAATCTACAAATTGATGGAAATGTTACTGATATAATGGGTGTTGAACCATTAGATAAAAAATGGGAAGCTTTTGGTTGGAATGTAATTAAAATAGATGGACATAATTTTGAAGAAATTCTTTCTGCTTTAGATAAAGCTAAAGAATGTAAAGATAAACCAACTATGATTCTTGCAAAAACTGTAAAAGGTAAAGGAGTTTCTTTTATGGAAAATGTTTGTGGTTTCCATGGAGTCGCACCTACTGCTGAAGAATTAGAAAAGGCATTAGCTGAATTAGCTTAAACTAAAATTAGGAGGAATAATTATGAGTAAGAAGTCTACAAGACAAGCCTACGGAGAGGCCTTAGTAGAACTTGGAAGAATAAATAATGATATAGTTGTTTTAGATGCTGACTTAAGTAAATCAACAAAAACTGATTTATTTAAAAAAGAATTTCCAAAAAGACATTTGAATATTGGAATAGCTGAAGCTGATTTAATAGGTACAGCTGCTGGTTTTGCGGCTTGTGGAAAAATTCCATTTGCTTCTACTTTTGCAATGTTCGCTGCTGGAAGAGCTTTTGAACAAATTAGAAATACTGTAGCCTATCCTAAATTAAATGTTAAAATTGCTCCAACTCATGCTGGAATTTCAGTAGGAGAAGATGGAGGTTCTCACCAATCAATAGAAGATATCGCTCTTATGAGAGCTATTCCAGGAATGGTTGTTTTATGTCCTTGTGATGCAGTTGAAACTAAAAAAATGGTTCAAGCTGCTGCTGAATACAATGGACCTGTTTATTTAAGACTTGGAAGATTAGATGTTGAAACTGTTTTAGATGATAGTTATGATTTTCAAATTGGTATAGCTAATACTTTAAGAGAAGGAAATGATGTTACTATAGTTTCTACAGGACTTTTAACACAAGAAGCATTAAAGGCTGCTGATGAATTAACTAAAGAAAATATTTCTGTAAGAGTTATAAACTGTGGAACTATAAAACCATTAGATGGAGAAACAATTTTAAAAGCTGCTAAAGAAACTAAATTTATAATAACTGCTGAAGAACATTCAGTTATTGGTGGATTAGGTTCTGCTGTTTCTGAATTCTTATCAGAAACTCATCCTACTTTAATCAAAAAATTAGGTGTTTATGATAAATTTGGACAAAGTGGAAAAGGTGCAGAAATGTTAGAAAAATATGAACTAACTGCTGCAAAATTAATTTCTATGGTAAAAGAAAACTTAAAATAAGATATTAAAAAAGAGCTATTACATTCTAATAAAAAGTAAAAAATAGTTCGTTACTGAGTAAATTTCTTAACGATAAAATTTCCATTCGTAACTCACTTATTTTTTAACTTTTAAATTATGAATTATAATGTTTGTAGCTCTTTTTATTTTTTATTTTGTTATATTGCATCCCCAACCATCATAATATCCATCTAAAGATTCTGCAATCTCTACAAGTTCCCATACAATTTCATTTACATGGCTGTATACAGCATTATCCATTCTTGAGATATTAACTTGATATTTATATTCAGATTTATCTTCTAATTCTTTACTTGAAAGAATTTTATACCCTAATTCTTCAAACTTTTTTATAGCTAAATTAGCATTTTCTTCTGTTTTAAAATAAAGCCAATGATCTATTTCACGTTCTTTTTCTAACTTATCCTCATTTTTTAATAAATTTTCTATAACAGATCTATTCATTATTGCTTGATAAGAATACACATCTGGATAAAGGAAATTATAGTAGAAATCCCATTCTTTATCTTCATCTATATAAGTTTTCCATAAGTAATCTGGAAATTTTGCTAATGCCTCTTTACAAAGTTCTTCACTTTTTTCTGGATTTTTAGTAAAAAGATAAAGTTCTAATCTTCCTTGTGTCTTTACAGTTCCTGCAAAGATATCTTCTAAAGTTTCTAATCTATCCACAACCTCATCTTCAATATCACATAATATTGGATACTCTTCATTAGATGATAGTCCGTCTTCAGTAGGATTATTCATTTTAATAAAGATAGTAAGTCTGTGTGTATAATCTTCAACAGGTGCAATTTCTGATAATGCAAAATTAAGACGTATAGAAGCTGCTTTTTCATCCACAGTGCACATATAAAAGTTCCAATTTTGTTTGATTTCATTAAAATTTTGTTTCAATACTTTCACTTCCTTTTATTTTAAATTTTTTAACCAACTATATTTGCATTAGTGAACTCTAAATTTTGATTAACATTAACTTCTATAGTATGTCCCCAAAATAAATCTCCATCATCAAAATAAAAATTTGCTGACTCACTAAAGACATAAAGACTTGTAAACTTCATTCTAGCTTTAAATTCTTTTTTTGTGACTTCTTTTTCATCTTCTTCTAACCATAAATCATTTTTTAATTTAAGAAGTTTCTTGGTTGTATAATCTTTAGCTTTTTCTATGAAATGTGTAAGTTCAATATTTGAAAAAATATCTTTCACTTTTTTAAGTTCTGTCTTATTCTCAGCCGAAAAATAGTATTCAATTTCCTCTTTAAATAATTTATAGGCATTAAGTTTCTTATTGTATGTAAATTTACCAAAATTTTTAATAGTAACTGTCTTTGGCATCTCTTCTTGTTTTATTTCATCTAAAACTGTGTCAGGAGCTTGCCTAAAAGCATTAGACAATTCTTCCATAGTAAAATTGCTCCATATCTTTTGTAAAGCCTTATTGAACTGTTTTAATGAAGCTACTATTTTTTCATTATTTTCACTTAATAAAGAAAGTTTATCATTTTCAAATTGCATCTCTTTAATAGAAAAATCATCTGGTACTGGTGTTCCTCCTATACCATAGCTTTCTTCATTCTTACGCCCCCATATTAAGCAATATATACAATTAGTTTCATTACTTTCTGAGTTTGGGAAAAAATATTTTATACGATTTTCATCTTTTACAATTCGTCCCTTTCTTAAAATAACAAAGTCTTCTTTTTTTTCAGATAAACAATAAAGTAGAGGAAAATCTTTTAATATCTCCATATTTCCATTTAATATTTCTTTATGAATTTCTTCAAGTTTTTCCATTGTATAGAAAATTTTAATCACTCTCCTATATTTTTTCTAATCCAATCTCCCATAGGTCTTGAAATAAGAGGTTCTGAAAGAGTTAAAGTCCCATCATCTTCATGGTATGTACTTTGATATTGTGGTTCTCTTGTAGCGATTTCATAGAATTTCATCAGTGTATTTTCTGCTATGTTATCATCTACTGAAAAATCGAATTCTTTCGCAATTTCTCTTTTAATTTTATCCCAATCATAGTTAGTTATATCATTAAATTCTTCTTTATATTCTTTTTCAATTTTATCAGCATATTTTTTCAATAGTACTTTATCTTTATAAAGATCTGGTATTAAAAAGTCAAAAAAGCAAGGGCAATTTACTAGTAAAGAAAATAGTTCTTTCATATTTTTAGCAATACGTCCTGTTTCTCCTTCTGAGCTATTAAAACCTATAGTCCCATTAGAAAGTAAAACAAATTCTCCACCACTTCCATCTGCTCCAAAGGCTTTACCTTCAATATTCCAAGTAATATGTCCATCTTCATCATATAAATCTTGTAATTCAGGATATAGTTCAATATCACATTTAAGTCTTATTTTTTCTGCTAGTTCAGGATTATTTAATATTTTTTTCAAAATATCCATAATTTTTTCACTTCCTAAAATATTATTTTTATTTATATCTTATATATTATAATACTTTTTTTATTAATTCAACATATTTCATTATTTTAGAAATTGTGGTAAAATAAAAAATAAAATGTTTGGTGAAGGCTTATGAACTTATTTCAAAATAATTATAAAAATGTTGAACCACTAGCATATAAATTAAGACCAAAAAATTTAGATGATTTTGTTGGTCAGGAAAAACTTTTAGGAAAAGATGGAGTTATTAGAAGACTTATTTTAAATTCAGCTCTTTCTAATTCTATTTTTTATGGTCCACCTGGTTGTGGAAAAAGTAGTTTGGGAGAAATTATTTCTAATACTTTGGACTGTAATTTTGAAAAATTAAATGCTACAACTGCTAGTGTTTCAGATATAAGAACTGTGGTAGAAACTGCCAGAAGAAATATAGAACTTTACAATAAAAGGACTATACTTTTTTTAGATGAAATACATAGATTTAATAAGAATCAACAAGATGCCCTTCTTTCATATACTGAAGATGGAACTCTTACCCTTATAGGTGCAACAACGGAAAATCCTTATTACAATATTAATAATGCCTTGCTTTCAAGAGTTATGGTATTTGAATTTAAAGCTCTTACTAATGAAGATATCTCTAAACTAATTGATAAGGGATTGAATTTTCTAAATATAAGTATGAGTGATAAAATCAAGGAAATAATTATTAATATAGCTCAAGGAGATTCAAGAATAGCTTTAAATTATGTTGAGATGTACAATAATATACATTCTCAAATGACTGAAGATGAAATTTTTTCTATTTTTAAAGAAAGACAAGTTTCTTTTGACAAAAAACAAGATAAATATGATATGATTTCTGCCTTTATAAAGTCTGTAAGGGGAAGCGACCCTGATGCTGCTGTATATTGGCTTGCAAGACTTTTAGATGGTGGAGAAGATCCAAAATATATAGCAAGAAGATTATTTATTGAAGCTAGTGAAGATATAGGAATGGCAAATCCAGAAGCACTTTTAATTGCAAATGCAGCTATGAATGCCTGTGAAAGAATAGGTATGCCTGAAGTTAGGATAATACTTTCTCATGCTACTGTATATCTTGCAATTTCATCTAAGTCAAATTCAGTCTATGAAGCTATAGATGGTGCTTTAGCTGATATAAAAAAAGGTGAATTACAAGAAGTCCCAATTAATATCTGTCATGACAATGTAGGTTATAAATATCCTCATAGTTATAGTGATAATTTTGTTAAACAAAAATATATGAATAAGAAGAAAAAGTACTATAAACCTGGTAACAATAAAAATGAAAAGATGATAGCAGAAAAGTTAAACAAGTTATGGAATGAATAGGAGGGAAAAGTATGGAATTAATAAGAAAACCCAAAGGAACAAAAGATATAATTGGTGAAGATGCAGTAAAATATATATATATTTCTAATGTAACTCAGGAAATGTTTGAAAACTATGGATATAAATTTGCTAAGACTCCAATTTTTGAAGAAACTGATCTATTTAAAAGAGGTATAGGTGAAGCAACAGATGTTGTTGAAAAAGAAATGTATACTTTCAAAGATAAAGGAGATAGATCAATAACTTTAAGACCTGAAAATACTGCATCAATGGTTAGATGTTATCTTGAAAACTCTATCTATGCTAAAGAAGATGTTAGTAGATTCTACTACAATGGTTCTATGTTTAGATATGAAAGACCTCAAGCTGGTAGACAAAGAGAGTTTAATCAAATAGGAGTAGAAGTTTTTGGTGAAAAATCTCCTATACTTGATGCTGAAGTTATTGCTATGGGATATAATTTCCTTACTAAATTAGGTATAACTGACCTAGAAGTTAAGATAAATTCAGTAGGTTCAAAAGGTTCTCGTACTATTTACAGAGAAAAATTAGTTGAACACTTTCAATCTCACTTAGATGATATGTGTGAAGATTGTAAAGATAGAATAAATAGAAATCCTTTAAGACTTTTAGATTGTAAAGTTGATGGAGATAAAGATTTCTATAAATCTGCTCCAAGTATAATAGATTATCTTTTTGAAGATGAAAGAAAGCACTATGAAGAAGTTAAAAAATACTTAACTATATTTGGAGTAAAATTTACAGAAGACCCAACTCTTGTTAGAGGACTTGACTATTATTCAAGTACAGTTTTTGAAATTGTAACTAATAAACTTGGTTCTCAAGGTACTGTTCTTGGTGGTGGAAGATACGATAATCTTCTAAAAGAATTAGGAGATAAAGATATTCCTGCTTTTGGTTTTGCAGCTGGAGTTGAAAGAGTTATGATGCTTATAGGAGATAATTATCCTAAAGATGTTCCTGATGTATATATTGCTTGGTTAGGTGATAATACAATCGAAACTGCTATGAAAATTGCAGACTCATTGAGAAAAGAAAATGTTAAAGTCTATGTAGATTATTCTTCTAAAGGAATGAAATCTCATATGAAAAAAGCAGATAAATTAGAAACTAGATATTGTATTATTCTTGGAGAAGACGAACTTAATAAAGGTATAGTTTTATTAAAAGATTTTTCTACAAGAGAACAAAAAGAAGTAAAAATTGAAGAAATTATAAATCATATTAAATAGAGGGAGTGTTTTAAAAAATGATATACAGAACACATAATTTGGCTGAGTTAAGAGTAAAAAATATTGGAGAAACTGTAACCTTATCTGGTTGGGTGGATACTAAAAGAAATGTTAGTACTAGTCTTACTTTCATTGACTTAAGAGACAGAGAAGGGAAAACTCAAATAGTTTTTAACAATGAACTTTTATCTGAAAAAGTTTTAGAAGAAGTACAAAAATTAAAATCTGAATCTGTTATAAGAGTTGTTGGTGAAGTAAAGGAAAGATCTAATAAAAATCCTAATATTCCAACAGGTGATATTGAAGTATTTGCAAAAGAAATAGAAATTTTAAATACTTGTGATACTTTGCCTTTCCAAATTTCTGGTATAGATGATAATTTAAGTGAAAATATGAGACTTACATATAGATATCTTGACATCAGAAGAAACAAAATGATAAACAACTTAAAAATGCGTCATAGAATGATAATGTCTATTAGAAATTATATGGATCAAGCTGGTTTCTTAGATGTTGATACTCCAATACTTACTAAATCTACTCCTGAAGGAGCAAGAGATTTCTTGGTTCCTAGTAGAACAAATCCTGGAACATTCTATGCTCTACCTCAATCTCCACAACTTTTTAAACAACTTTTAATGATAGGTGGAGTTGAAAAATATTTCCAAATTGCTAAATGTTTTAGAGATGAGGATTTAAGAGCAGATAGACAACCTGAATTTACACAACTTGATATTGAAATGTCTTTTGTGGAAAAAGAAGATGTTATGAATGAAATAGAAGGTTTAGCAAAATATGTATTTAAAAATGTAACAGGTGAAGAAGCTAATTATACTTTCCAAAGAATGCCTTATGCAGAAGCTATGGATAGATTTGGTTCTGATAAACCTGATTTAAGATTTGCAGTTGAATTAAAAGATTTATCTGATATTGTTAAAAACTCATCTTTTAATGCTTTTAGTTCTACTGTTCAAAATGGTGGACTTGTTAAAGCTATTGTTGCACCTAATGCTAATGAAAAATTCTCAAGAAAAATTATTTCTGAATATGAAGAATATGTAAAAACATATTTTGGTGCAAAAGGACTTGCATATATAAAATTAGGAGCTGATGGAATCAGTTCTCCTATTGCTAAGTTTTTAAGTGAAGAAGAAATGAAAGCAATAATTGAAAAAACTGAAGCTAAAACAGGAGATGTAATCTTTATTGTTGCTGATAAGAAAAAAGTTGTTGCTGCAGCTCTTGGTGCATTGAGATTAAAAATAGGTAAAGACTTAGATTTAATAAATAAAGATGACTTCAAATTCTTATGGGTTGTTGACTTCCCAATGTTCGATTATGATGAAGAAGAACAAAGATATAAAGCTGAACATCACCCATTTACTTCTATAAAAGCTGAGGACTTAGATAAATTCTTAACTGGACAAACAGAAGATATTAGAACTAATACTTATGACTTAGTTTTAAATGGTTCTGAAATAGGTGGAGGTTCTATAAGAATATTTAATCCACAAATACAATCTATGGTATTTGATAGATTAGGACTTTCTCAAGAAGAAGCAAAAGCTAAATTTGGTTTCTTCTTAGATGCTTTTAAATATGGAGCACCTCCTCATGGTGGTCTAGCATTTGGTATAGATAGATGGCTTATGGTTATGTTAAAAGAAGAATCTATAAGAGATGTTATTCCTTTCCCTAAGACAAATAAAGGACAATGTCTAATGACTGAAGCACCTAACACTGTTGATGACAAACAATTAGAAGAACTATTTATAAAATCTACTTTTGAAAAATAAAATAATAAACTGCACCAAAAAATCTTAAACCAAAGATTGAAGGTGCAGTTTTTTATAAGATTATTTTTATATACTTAAATTTTAATACAATGATAACATTCCTTTTTCTTTTACATAATTAATTGCCTTACTAAATAAATACTGACCTATAATTATCCATAAAAGACAGACAAAAATAAAAATCAATAATTTTGAACTTGAAATTTCTTCTTTTAAATATGATAGATGTATCAGATGGTTTCCAATTCCTAAAGGAATAAGATATGAAAAAAATCCAATATTTGAAATAGTAAAAACATTTGAAAATACTAGTAATAGTATTTGTATTATCATATTTAATTGTCCTATTTTCTTTTTACTTAGAATTAATGAACCAACCATTAGAGAAAATCCATACATTCCAATATATGTTAACAACATAACTCCTATAATTTTTAAATTTATTTCTACACTTAAATTAAAAACAAATTTTGTAAACAATAAAACTATTATAATTTCTAGTATTTGGATAAATAAAGTTGATAATATTTTTCCTAATAATAAAATTTGAAAAGGAAGTATAGACATAAACTTTAATTCTAATGTTCCTTGAATATTCTCCAATCTAATTTCACTACAAATAGTATTAATAGCTGAAAGAGAGAGAATCCACATTATATAGGCTATTAAAACAAGTTCCCTAAAGTCAAATTTTTTTGAATAATACAGAGTATATTTATAACCTGATTTAGATAAAATTAAAAATGACAATATAGATATAAAAATTCCTATATCCATTAGAAAGCTAAATTTATAATTTTTTGCAATAATTAGATTTGTTATTATTTCAGACTTAAAAGCATTTAGATACTTCTTCATTTTTTCCCCTCCAACAATTCTAAATATTTAGCTGTCACTTCCTCTAAACTAAGATTATTTTTTGAAAATTCTCCTATTATTTCACCATCATTTATAACAATAAAGTTATCTACTACTTTGTAAAGAAAATTAATATCATGAGATGAAATAATAATTTTATTACTATCATTTTTTACATAATTAGAAATAATTTGAATTAGTTTTTCTTCATAATAGATATCAAGTCCATTAGAAGGTTCATCAAAGCATGCTAACTCAGGACTACTTAATAATGTATTTATTACTGAAACTATTTGTTTCTGACCTAGAGAAAGTTCACCATATTTTTTATCTAGCAAATTGTCAATTTGAAAAATTTCCTTATTTTTTTCTAGTAAATAATCTACTTCTTTTTTAAAACTTCCTTTTAGAGCAGTGAAATAATAGAAATTTTCTCTCACTGAAATATTCCAATAAAGATTTCTATTTCCATCAAACATAGTGCTGATTTTATCCATCAAAATTTTTTTATCATCTAATAAAATAGTTCCCGAATCAGCTGATATTAGACCTGATATAATTTTAATTAAGGTTGTTTTTCCAACCCCATTAGGACCAAGAAATGCAAAAATTTTATTTTCTTTAACTGTAAAACTAATATTTTTTAAAACTTCAACATTCTTAAAAGATTTATTAATATTATTTAGCACTAACATTTACTCTCTCCTTATTAACTCAGATATAATATATTTTATTCTATATCTTATTATATTTCAAGTTACTTTATATTTTTAAAATAAATTTGTCTTAAAATAATTCATTTCCAACTTATAATTTGACTTTTTTATTTATTTATGTTACTTTATATCTTAGTGATATAAAAATTTGAAACTTTAATTTTCTTATGATTAACAATATAATTTTATAAATTAACGAGATGAAATAACAATATATAGTGGTATTTAACAATCATATATACTATATATTGTTATTTTTTTAAAAAAGTGCTAAAATGATTAAAGATATAAAATTTTTTTAAATAAAAATAATTACATAATTAAAAAATACAAATGGAAAGGTGTGAGGCAATTATGAAAAGAGTTATTAAAAGAGATGGGTCAGTTGTGGAGTTTGATAGAAATAGAATAATAAATGCAATTAGAAAAACATTTGAACAAGCTTCCAGGGAACCAAATATGAAATTAATAGAAAAGATTGCTTCACAAGTGGAAGATTTATCTGATAAAGTTTTGTCAGTTGAACAGATACAAGATATAGTTGTAAAAAAATTGATGGCTTCATCTGAAAAGGATATAGCAATGTCTTATCAAAGCTATAGAACTTTAAAAGCAGAAATAAGAGATAGAGAAAAGGGAATATATAAACAAATTGGAGAACTTGTAGATGCTTCTAATGAGAAGTTACTATCTGAAAATGCAAATAAAGATGCTAAAACTATTTCTGTTCAAAGAGATTTACTTGCAGGAATTTCTTCAAGAGATTACTATTTAAATAAAATAGTTCCTGAACATATAAAATTAGCACATATAAAAGGTGAAATTCATTTACATGACCTAGACTATCTTCTTTTTAGAGAAACAAACTGTGAGCTTGTAAATATAGAAGCTATGCTAAGAGGTGGTTGTAATATAGGTAATGCTAAAATGCTTGAGCCTAATTCTGTTGATGTTGCAGTTGGGCATATAGTTCAAATTATTGCTTCTGTTTCATCTAATACCTATGGAGGTTGTTCAATTCCATATTTAGATAGAGCCTTAGTTAGATATATAAAGAAAACTTTTAAAAAGCACTTTTTAAGAGGAGCAAAATATATAGATGATCTAAGTGAAGAGCAAATAGAAGAATTAAAAAAACAAGATTTAGAATATTCAAATGAAGAAATAAAAAATAAATATCCTAAAACTTATGAATATTCTGTTGATATGACAGAAGAATCTGTAAAACAAGCAATGCAAGGCTTAGAATATGAAATAAACTCTCTATCTACTGTAAATGGGCAAACACCTTTTACAACTATTGGAATAGGAACTGAAACTTCTTGGGAAGGAAGACTTGTTCAAAAATATGTTTTAAAAACTAGAATGGCAGGTTTTGGTGCTAAGAAGGAAACTGCTATCTTCCCTAAAATCGTTTATGCAATGTGTGAAGGATTAAACTTGAATGAGGGAGATCCTAACTGGGATATTTCACAACTTGCTTTTGAATGTATGACTAAGTCAATTTATCCTGATATTTTATTTATAACAGAAGAACAATTAAAAAATGAAACTGTTGTTTATCCAATGGGATGTAGAGCTTTTTTATCCCCTTGGAAAGATAAAAATGGTAAAGAAAAATACTCAGGAAGATTTAATATAGGAGCTACAACTATTAATCTACCAAGAATAGCTATTAAAAATCGTGGAAATGAAGAAGGTTTCTATAAAGAACTTGATAAAATTTTAGAAATTTGTAAAGATAATTGTCTATTTAGAGCAAGATATTTAGAAAATACTGTTGCAGAAATGGCCCCTATTCTTTGGATGTCAGGGGCACTTGCTGAAAAAAATCAAAAGGATACAATTAAAGATTTAATCTGGGGAGGATATTCAACAGTATCAATAGGTTATATTGGACTTAGTGAAGTTTCTC
>ERZ773099.2562-NODE-2562-length-12412-cov-5.424294_pt1 | contig 12412 bp, 12 predicted proteins | sample MGYA00511120_ERZ773099 | MGnify/ENA primary metagenome ERZ773099 (study PRJEB29015, sample SAMEA2738012) | human oral metagenome | biome: human oral; feature: human-associated habitat; material: dental | place: China | collected 2104 ... | reverse complement strand
CAATCCCTTATCGGAAGATACCATTTCTTCGTTGCCTGCATCGTAGATAGGTAGAGGGCTTTTAGCAATGCTGTATCGCTTGGAAATACGCTTCTCTGCCTGTTTAACTTCTTGTATGTGCTGTTTAGACTTTCAATTGCATTTGTGGTGTATATTACCTTCCGCACATCTTGCGAGAACTTAAATATTGGCGTTACAGCATCCCAGTTATCTTCCCAGCGTTTCATAGAATTAGGATACTTACTATTCCATTTTTCAGTTACTTCCTGCATGTTCTCATATGCTGTTTTCTCATCTGGTGCATGGTAGATGGTTTTTAAGTCACTTGCAAACGATTTCATATCCTTGTAGTTTACATATTTAAGTGTATTCCTTACCATATGCACAATGCACCTTTGGTATTCTGCTTTTGGATACGCTGCAGATATCGCTTCTTTTATCCCTGCTAATCCATCTGCGCAAATGACCATAATATCTTCCACTCCGCGGTTCTTTAATTCATTCAGAACACCAAGCCAGTATTTGCTGCTCTCATTTTCACCTATCTGCAGAGATATTACTTCCTTCTTTCCATCTGCATTTATCCCAAGCATTACATATGCTGCAAGCTTCTTAATTACATGGTCTTCGCGCACAGAGAAATGAACCGCATCTATGAAGACTATTGGATATACGCTATCAAGGGGTCTCTTTTGCCAGTCATCGATATCTTGCAATATCTTGTCTGTAACATTGGAGATGAAGCCTTCACTACAATCAAAGCCATAGATATCTTCTATCTGTTCAGATATCTGCCTTGTTGTAAGACCTCTTGCGTACATAGAGATTATCTTCTGATCTATTTCCGAGATGTCTTTTTGTCTCTTTTGAACAACCTGTGGCTAAAAGGTGCTGTTTCTATCTTGCGGTACTTCTAGTTCAAATTCTCCGTACCTACTTCTAACATTCTTTCTCTTAGTTCCGTTTCTGTAGTTGTCTTTCTCGCAGCGTTCATATGGGTCGTAGCCAAGATGTTCATCCATTTCTGCTTCCATCATGGACTTTATGGTTCCGCCTAGTAAATCCTTTAGAGCGTCCTGAATGTCATCTGCCGTCTCAATGTCATATTCTTCAATAAGAGACTGAATAATATTTCTCTTATTATCATTGAGTGGTTTAATTTTGTAGATATCTTTCTTCTTTGCCATAAAAAATTCCTCCTATGGTGTTTTTATACTACCACAGGAGGCTAATTTATTCTTTAATTTACAGATTTTTTGTCACACACGGGGGTGCGGACAAAACCCTGGACATATTAGGGCTCTGAAAGGAGTCATTGATGTATTCAAAAGAACAGAAGACAAAGGCGCTACGTGTTTATCATCAGATAGGATCTGTTACAGATACAGTGCGTCAACTTGGTTACCCCAGCAGAGAACACCTATATAGATGGATTCGTAACGAGGGAAAAACAAAAGAAAAACGAAAGAAGCTGAATCTTAAAAACACCACCGAACATCCCAGAAACCCTCCAGCGGAGTTTAAATTGAAAGTACTTCGTCGTTGTTTTGAAAATGGAGAGAGTGTAAAATTAGTATCAGAAGAGACTGGATACAGTCGTGTCAGCATATATGTGTGGCGAAAGCGATATCTTCAAGGAGGTGTGTTTTCTCTGATGAACACGAAAAATATCAAGCCGGAAAAATTACCGGATACGGATGGAAAGATACCTCCCGAAGAAATAGAATCATTCAGAAAGCAGATATACGAGCTTCAATTGGAAGTAGATATCTTAAAGGAGACAATCAACGTATTAAAAAAAACCCCGGCGTCGACTTGAACGATCTAAAGAACAAGGAGAAGGTAGCGGTGATCGACGCCATGAAAGAGAAGTACCCGCTACCAGTCCTGCTTCGAAAGATGAAGCTACCAAGGAGTAGTTACTACTATCAGATAAAAGCTCTTGCAATAGAAGATAAACATAAGCATATGCGCCGTGAAGTTGATCGGATATTTCTGGAAAACAAAGCCCGATATGGATATCGTAGGATACACGCAGAACTAAAAAAGATAGGGATAAAGGTCTCGGAGAAAGTCGTTCGCAGAGTGATGAAGGAAGATGGTCTTGAAGTAAAAATCCGAAAAACGAAGAAATACAGTTCGTATAAAGGGGAAATCAGTCCCGCTGTTCCAAACGAAGTACAGAGGAATTTTCATAGCGAGAAGCCGGATGAACTTCTTTTGTCGGATATTAGCGAGTTTGCCATTCCGACAGGCAAGGTATATCTGTCTCCGACAGTAGATTGCTTTGATGGAATGCTTGTCACGTGGCGAATAAGCGAACATCCAAATGCCGATCTCGTCAATGACATGCTCGACGATGTGATTGCAAATATGGACGCAAAATCTAAACCAATCATTCATACAGATCGAGGATGCCACTATCGCTGACCGGGTTGGATCGAGAGGATGGAGATAAGCGGATATACCAGATCCATGTCACAGAAAGGGTGCTCTCCAGATAATGCTGCTTGTGAAGGTTTATTTGGACGAATAAAAAATGAGTTCTTCTATAACCAGGACTGGAAAAATGTGACCATAGAGGAATTCTCACGTGAGTTAGATAAATACCTTCATTGGTACAATGAAAAAAGAATCAAGAAATCGTTAGGGTATTTGAGCCCTGTGGAGTACAGGCGATCTCTTGGATTGGCTGTCTAAGCTATCCAAAAAAACGTCCGCACCCCCACTCTTAGTACGTATAAGCTAGTCTATATCCACCACGTAGATCCTCTGGTTTAAGATCCAGTATTCTATCAAAAATCATCATGCAGTAGTTAATTACGTCATCTTCGTTGCTGACCTCGGATAACTCGATAGCCTTTTCAAGATTCTTTACAGCGGCATTTTTCTTCTCGTGATGAGTGTTGTCAGCTTTTTTAGACTTCAGAGCATAAGAGTAACCGTAACGGTAAAACCACATCGCATTACGGTTAGCTTCTGGCACCAAGTCTAGAGTCTGAATAGCAAGATCCTCTTGGTCTACACTGTTGTAAGCGCTTGCCAGCATGCCGAGAACCTCTTCGCTATATGAACTAGCTTCAGCCTGCTCAAGAAGTTCTATCATATCTCTAGTTCCCTTCATGCTAAGAATCTTATTTAGAGCGAGCACCTGCTTCTCTGTATCGAGCTGCTTAAACTCTTCGATATCAGTAACTACCCTGGCGGATTCAAGCTTGTATATGAACTCCTCAAAATTATTTGCCAATATCTCTTGGCTATAGTCATCTTCTTGATCAACTAATACAACCATAGGCTCTCCCTCTGGTCCGCATTCACTGTAATCGAGGAATACCATGTCATGTCCACCTGAAATGGTATCGGCAATTACAGGACCAAGCGCAGGATAGCCCCACTCCTTAAGCCAGAACTCAGTGCCTGAGTCGCCACAAACGGAATATTCCTTATCCTTGTCGATACCATAGAGTCCAACTAGGTTAATGCAAACATTATCTGTTGTTACGACATTATTTACAGGAATACCTCCGTTCTGGTGTTTAATAAGCTCAATATAAGATTCTGGGAGTTTATATCCAGTTTCTTTTTCTATATCTAATATCTCCTGGTCTGTAGGAGCTTTACCTGTATAATCATCGGTATAGCCATCAGAATTATCCCAAAATGATTTCCAGTCAAAGCTCTCAAAAGGTTTCATAATATCGCCTCCTAATAATTTCACTTGCTAATAATTTAGAATTTCATCTCTGGTCATACCCACCAGCTCATATACCCATAGCCCGAGAATATCCGAAATAATCCCGTCACATATAAATTCTTCGTCCCCGTCGCCGAACTTGCAGGTAAATAACGGTTCTCTAGTGGCAGCTGCGTAAAACCTCAACGCGTACTCGGTTAGCTTGTCTGGATCATACTCGAGCGATAGCTTCCGCGCAAGCTCACTTCTAATATCGTCGAAATCAGCGCCTTTCTCACCATATGCCTTCCGCGATTTCTCGACATAACCGCTGCAAAATGAAGATAACAACTTATCGCTTTTGTATACGTATTTGCAGTCAAAATCTGAAATACATCCTGCGTGAATTAAAAACTGAAGTAAATCCTCTATACTTTCTGCAACTCTTCCGACGCTACCTTCGCTGCTAATTAACCCGATACTTCCATCTTCAAGTTGCACGTACTCACCGCCGCTTCCGTCAACTGCAAATGTTTCAAATGGAATCGAATACACTTCGCCGTGACCTAGATACTCCGTGTTTCTTGGAGCAGTGCAGAAAAATATGTCGCACTCTCGCATCAGAATTTCGTTTAAACCATCTCCGTTTAAGATAGCTTCTGGTAAATTAAGCGCCATGTTATCACCCTAATAAATTGTAATAAGTGCATTACCACCTGACTCAAGTACTTTCTTATAAAAATCTCGAAAGCCTTCGAGATAATCTGCGATTTCCTCTAGCAGCTCATCAATCTCGTCTTCATCGTCTTCGTCCCAGATGTTGGGATATAGACCTACATCCTTGCACTCAGCTGCATCGAAGTCTTCTAAAGTGCTTTCATAATCGAAATTATCAAGTGCAGAAACAATTGCTGCAACCCGTTCCTTATCTACATACGCAACAAATTCGCTTAAATCTTTAAGTGGATGAACTCCAATAACAGCCTCGCTAAGAGGGTTGCTTTTTGGAGGCTTATCGGTACTCACTCCCGTTAGAATGAAATGAATTACGTCCCACATTTTGTCGATATCAAGAAAAGCATCGGTGTTCTCGTTCAAATCTCTAATCGCCTCAAAAACTTCTTCCTCATCGTCTTCGGATTCAAGACGTAGAATCTCTTTGAGATCAGAATCTTCAATACAATGGTAGTTAGCAATCATGCCCGTTAGTCTATCCTCCGTCAAAAGTGAACTTTTGGTTGCTAGCTCCGTTTGAGAGCTTTACAATACATTTATTATTTAACTAAATTGTACACCCCGCAAGGGTCGTTTGGAATACAATCTTTGGGAATTATTACAAAGAGGTGTATATTTAGTATTGAAATAATTTATGCGAATAATACCCCGAGGAGAGATAATGTATGGGCTCATTGGACTGCGCCGAAACCACGTTATACTCAATGGGGTTAAATAGGCAGGAGGCAGAAGCCTCTCGGTGGAGATAATCATAGAACCAGAAAGGTGACAATATATTATGAATAACATAGAGATAAAAAAGCTTGGAATATACGATGATAGCGTGTTTATCGCTGATGGGGTTCAAATCAGCGGTCCAGAAGACATAAAACTAGGTGAAAACGTAAATATCTGGTACAATTCCGTGCTTCGCTCAAGCGGCAAAGACATTGTGATTGGGGATAGAACCAACGTTCAGGATGGCTCAGTTATCCATATAGCGACAAATGGCGGCACATACATCGGGGCTGATGTGACAATAGGGCATATGTCGCTTATTCACGGCTGCACGATAGGCGACTCAACACTAATCGGCATGGGGTCGATAATAATGGATGATGCCAAGATTGGTTGTGAGTGCATAGTAGGAGCAGGCTCGCTTATTACTCAGGGCAAGGAGTTTCCTGACGGGGTTCTCATAATAGGTCGTCCAGCAAAAGTAGTGAGAGAGCTGAGCTCAGAAGAAAGAGCGGGAATTGCGGGCGAAGCATCATCATATATTGAGACTGCTCGTGAGGAGATTAGGAAACTGAACAATAAAGATGATACGCAGTATTAAAAATTGTTTGAAAACTGTGCGAGTGAAGATAAACTGCTTAATGATAAAATTCAATTTCACGCATTTATTTAGACTGTAATTTAGACAAATACTGGATTAATCGCCAATTTTCCTCTCTCGAATTACTGCCTCTAAATGACATGAAACAGTGCGTCAATGTCCCGAAAAACACATTTTTGTGTCATTCGGAACATTAAAAGTGCATTTCATTACATCAACGAACTTTATTTGACATACTTGTGCTAGTATTTAGTCACAATAAGTGTGTTAAATATAAAAATCGCCGAAGGGCGTTAAGGACCTCAACCGTGCAGAGGTCCTTTTTAATTTTGTGTTAAATTTTAGTGTACGGTTAAAATTCGTATTAAAACTTATATTTCTTAATCACTACGATTTGCGTAAAAAAACATCTTATAAAAAGGACAATCATACTTCTTATAGTGCATTTCTTGCATTGTTGCCTGCTCTAAACTAGCCATATAATTTACCTACAAGTGAGGTGCGAGTGCACCGTGTGTAAATGGAAGGAGTTTTAGAATGGCAACTAACAATGAAAGAGCAGTAACTTACAAGATTTTGGATCACATCGGGGTACTAGCTACCTATAAGAACAATTGGAGCAAGGAGCTTAACTTGATTCAGTGGAACGACAGAACGCCGAAGTTTGATATTCGCGACTGGGATTCTGATCATGAGCACATGAGTAGAGGCATTACGTTACATGAGGATGAAGCAAGGGAACTCTCCAAGCTTCTCTCTGATAGATTCGATGATATGCCAATCTCTGAAGATGAAGGCAATTAATGCTAGAGATTGAGGTGATTAATGAATATTAAACGTATTTATAATTGTATCGTCTCGATACTGTGTATAGTGATGTTGCTCGGAACATCGCAAGTGTTTGCGCTGAATTCAGGCAAAGCCCCTGATGGCAGTATAAATATCATTCCGCCTGATACGGCTGCAAGACTTCAGATCAGGATAATTGGAAAGGAGGCCAAGCTTTCAATTGTAAAGGTTGGGACCTCAGATATTATCAGTCTATCAAGCGGAGATACTTTTGCCCGCAGTGCGAGGATGGGGGATGAATATCAGGTCAGCTACAAAGTTGATAAAAGCATAAATCTCGAAGTTGCATCTCTTGACGGTGGAAAGAACGCGACTGTGTACGGCGATGTGGATATGCAAGGAGAATCTGCTATCCGTTTTACTAATAATAATAGTGAGGGAAAATTCACTATTAAGCTGACAGGTGGTCATGCGAATTTTGATCTCAAGTTGGCAAAGTCAGACGAAACCGAAAGTAAAACCACTATTGCAACGAATGGTTCAGATGATAACCAACATAACGATGAATCTAATATAGTTATGGAAGGTGAATTTGATAATGAAGCAAGCAGAGGGGGAAGTGTTCACAATACCAATACTTTAGAACGCATACCTGAATCGGCATCATATGATAATGTCAGTAGAAGAATGACTATGAGTGTTGGTGCAGCTATGCCACGAAGTGCTTCATCAGTGAGAGCAGTGACAAAAAATGCAGCATCAGAACACACCAGAGGAACTGTGACATGGCATAAGCAATACAAGGATAATAATCGAAATCATGCAAGTATTTTTAAGGTTAACATAGGCGGGCTTATTCACGATGCTGCTTGTGCAGATGGTAAGAACTTTAGAACTGCGGAAGCTGGACAAACTGTGACACTTGCAAAGCAAGCATCGAATTCGCTATTCTCAAAATTCGCATATCTTGCTAGCACAGACAAGTGGCAGAAGAGTAACTATAACGAACAGGAGTATTACTTTGCGCTCGTATGTGCGGCTAGAAGAGTTAATGGGAGGTCAGCATATGAGAGGGTAAATTCAAGGGCTCTGATTAATCGAATGATGCAGGATGCAAAGAGCTTCAAAGGTAATATTCCTGAAAATTTCAAGTCATATCTGGCTTATCCTACGAATGGATCGCAGATGATGCTTGCATGGGGCTTAAAACCATATGGAAAGATTGAAGTGGTTAAGTCGATAGGCAATAACATCAAGATTACAGGAGAGTGTAAGGGTACATACTCTCTAGCGGGTGCAGTGTATACGGTGTATGATGAATCGGGCAAGGCAGTCGGAAATCTAACGACAGATGATAAGGGTAGAACTGGAACTTTGGAAGTTAAACCTGGTAAATACACAGTCAAGGAGACTACAGCGCCTGTTGGATATGAACTTGATAAGACTGTTTACAAGGTTGAGAGCAAGGCAGAAACTACGAGCACAGTTCAGTCATATGACTCGCCAGTGTTTGCACCAGTCAAGATATTTTTAGAGAAGAAGTCTAGTAGTGACAGCTACATGAATCCTAGTGATATGACCGGAGCAGAGTTTGAAGTTAAGTATTATGACACTATTGGACCAGTTGAAAATGCTAAGGCCGTACGTACTTGGAAACTAAGAACTACGAAGGATGAGTCAGGTAAATACACCGCAGAGCTCAGGGATAAGAACCTTGTAAAAGGAAGTGATCCTTTGTTCGTCACCGAACAGGGAGATGCTGTGCTGCCACGCGGAACTGTAACAATCCGTGAGACAAAAGCCCCAGCGGGATATCTCCTGGATAAAACTGTTTATACCAAGAAAATTGATGGCGATGGATCTGGAGCTGCTGTATATTTCAACTCTGGACTCCCCTCTTCTCATGTAAATAATCCTGCTATCCCTAAAATCGGTACGAAAGCAATGGATGTTTCGACAGAGGACTATCTAGCGATGTATGGAAAGAAGACTAAGGTCAAAGATATAGTTAGTTTCTCTAATCTGTATGAAGGTGAAACCTACACACTTGAAGGCGTGCTGATGGACAAGGGTACAGGCAAGCCGCTAGAACAGAATGGTGGCAAGATTACCGCCGAGAAGGAGTTTACAGTCACTTCCCAGAACGCTACAATTGCTGACAGCATTGCAACTGGACAGGTTGAGCTAGAATTCAGCTTTGACACGACTAAACTAGCAGGAAAAGATACGGTGGTATTCGAGACACTAAAGTATAAAGGTAAAGAAATCGCAAGCCACCATGATATAAACGATGTGAATCAGACGCTTCGTCATCCAGAGATAAAAACACAGGCTCACTCGACAGAGTCAGGAACCAACATAGGTGCACCGAGCAAAGAAGAAGTGCTTGTCGACAAGGTAAGGTACAAGAATCTAATCATCGGTAAAAAGTACAAAGTCACAGGTGTTTTAATGGATAAGGAGAAGAATAAACCTATCCTTGATAGAGAAGATAAAGAAATCAGTGCTGAAAAGGAATTTGTCGCTGAGAAAGCAGATGGAGAAATTGAACTAGAATTTAGATATGACTCGAGTCTGCGTCAAGATAAGGTAACAGTCGTATTTGAAACTCTAACATACAAAAACGTGCCTATAGCAGTTCACGCTGACATTAATGATTCAGCACAGTCTATCTATTACCCTAGCATTGGAACGAGGATGACAGGAAAGGGAGGAAGTAAAGTAGTCTCGAAGGCGAAAAGTGTTTCGCTGATTGATGCTGTAAAGTACAAAAACTTAATTACGGGACGCAGCTATACTGTAAAAGGCATTCTGATGGACAAGAAAACAGGGAAACCATACGATGAAGACGGAAAGCCAGTCACAGGAAGTGCTACATTTAGAAGTGAAGGAAACGGAACGACATCGGTAGAATTTAAACTAAATACATCCAAGATTGCTGGAAAAGAGCTCGTCGCATACGAAAAAGTCTATGATGATAAGGGGAAGCTAATCGCAACTCACGAGGATATAAATAATCGTGACCAAACTATTAGAGTTGCGCCACCATCGGTTCCTGAAACTGGCGATGGATCACTTTTATATATGTATATAGGTTTGTTTATAGCGTCATTCCTAGCTCTGGCTTCGTTGACCACTATAAAGAGGTGTGTTAGACTTTAACCCATCATTGTAAAGGACGGTAACACATATGAAGGTTGCTTTTCATACACTTGGGTGCAAGGTTAATCAATATGAGACTGAAGCTATGAAGGAAGAGTTCATGTCTCGTGGCGCTGAAATCGTTTGTGAAGATGATGCTGCAGATGCCTATGTAATCAATACTTGCACGGTAACGAGCGTCGCTGATAGCAAGTCTAGAAAATATATAAGACGAATGAAAAAGCTGAGTCCAGACTCTGTGATGGTTGTCACGGGGTGTTATGCCCAGACTGCTAGCGAAGAACTCGAAGCGATGCCTGATGTAGATATAGTTATCGGAAATAATCTCAAGTCGACTATTTGCGATGAGGTTATGAAGGCTATAGAGCTTAGGGATGCCGGTAAGGAGTCTGAGAAGGAGACCAGAGTCCTGCCTTTTAGCGAACTAGTTGGCTACGAGGAAACAGGGATTGTAATATCGAGCGAGTCTCAGATGCAAAGGGCTTATATCAAGATTGAAGAGGGCTGTAACCGGTTCTGTTCTTACTGCAAGATACCTTATGCGAGAGGTACGGTTAGAAGTAGAGGAATAGAAGAAATCATTGCGGAAGCAAAGGCGCTAGTCGATAGAGGATATAAGGAAATTGTTCTCACTGGCATCAATACGGCTCTCTATGGCAGTGAGGAAGGCTTCACGTTTGAGAGGCATGCTGACGAAGAAGAGCTTTCTGGAATTGAAGCTGTGCTGAAGAGGCTCGATGAATTAGACGGGGACTTCAGAGTAAGATTGAGTTCGCTGGAACCCAACGTCGTAGACAAGGAACATGTAGAGCGAATTATCAAGTATAAGAGATTGTGTAGGCACCTGCATCTATCGATACAGAGTGGTAGTAACGATATCCTAAAAGGTATGAAGCGAAGATACACAAGGGACGAATACTTGGCAATCGTCGAGGCTATACGCAGTGTTGATCCTCTTTATGGAATCACTACTGATATAATCGTCGGCTTTCCTGGAGAGACAGAGGAAGATTTTTCAGACACTCTTGATGTAGTTGACAAAGCTTCATTTGGTAGGGTTCATGCATTCAAATTCTCACCGAGACAGGGAACTGAGGCTGCAAAGTACAAGGAAACAGTGACGCCAGCAGACAAGACGACTCGTGTGAATGAGTTAATTGACAGAGCAGAACGCATCGCTCAAGAATTCCAGAAGCGAAACTTTGATGCTGTACACAGAGTTCTCGTGGAAACTTTTGAAGAAGATTACGCTACAGGATATACATCTAACTATATAAAGGTGTATATTAAGGATAAGGGGCGAAAGCTGAACTCAGGTGAATTCACGGAGGTTAGGCTCATCGCTAATTATAAGGAAGGCTGCTTAGCTGAAGTGGTCTAGAAAGGAGGAGTCATATGGAAGATTGCATTTTCTGCAAGCTTGCAAAAGGTGAAATACCTACGGATATGGTTTACGAGGATGACCTGATTTCTGTTTTTCGTGATGCTGCTCCAGAGGCACCTGTACATGTTCTAATGGTTCCTAAGAAGCATGTCGCATCGCTTAATGATTTAGTAGATGAGGACAGAGAGCTTATGGGGCATATGATGCTCAAGATTAAGGATATCGCAGCTCAAGAAGATCTGGATAATGGTTTTAGAACTGTTATCAATACCGGAGAAGACGGTCAACAGACTGTTCAACACCTGCACATCCACATTCTGGGACGCAGAAAGATGACTTGGCCACCAGGCTAAAGACAATATGAAAGCAAGCAAATAACAAGAAAAAGCGGAAGGCAGATGCCTTCCGCTTATGCTGTTTTAGAACAGTTGTAGTTTTAATTCAGTTTAATCGGGAGTGAACTCCCGTATTAGACTTTCTGGTGGTAAGCCCTCCAAATCGAAGCGAGCATTAGTTAAGCTCGTTAACCCAGAAGCCGTGAAGATTGCAGTATTCATATGCTGCAATAACCTTTTCACCGTCCTGTATAGCAAATGTTGCCGCTGGGGCTCCACCCGCTTTGAGAGGTTTTCTCTGGTATCCTAGGTCAGTCTCAAGGATTACAAACTGGATATAATGCTCCTCTGTCATTGGGTGAAGTGTGCTGCCAACAGTAACCTTAACGAGGTTTCCAACACATTCAACTACAGGAACGTGCTTCTCGGTAGCCAAATCAGCAGTCTTTGGTACTAGCTCTTCCATATCTTCCTTGCAACATACAAGAGTGCCACCTCCATTAATTACTTTACCTACTATGTTTCCACAATGGTTGCATTTATATAGCTTTTTCATTTTGTTAATTCTCCTTTCAGATATACTGACAACCCAATATCTTATGCATAGATTGTATCATATATTAAGGACGGTAGTATCTATATACGAATCAAATACATATAAAAACATATAATAGCAAAAGTGTCTAAAGCAAATTAAAGTCGTTAAAGCTACACCTAAGAATACGAAAATCTTGTATTTTTTATGTATTTTTTAGAAAACATTTATAAATGTATGCTCGATATAATGGCTGCTAGATGCACGTAAAATCACAAAAAAACATGAAATTTATTTAAAAACAATAAAAAATGCTGATATTTTTGATGAAATACCAACATATAGGAAACGCGCGTGAACGTGTTAGAGTGAAGCGTGCTGTAACACTTGAAAACACTGTAATCAGTTTCGCAAAAAAGTGTAAAAAAGCCTTGCATTGCAAAATCTCGCCATGTATAATTTAAAAGCTTGTTTAAGGCGA
>ERZ773099.2561-NODE-2561-length-12413-cov-2.326914_pt1 | contig 12413 bp, 13 predicted proteins | sample MGYA00511120_ERZ773099 | MGnify/ENA primary metagenome ERZ773099 (study PRJEB29015, sample SAMEA2738012) | human oral metagenome | biome: human oral; feature: human-associated habitat; material: dental | place: China | collected 2104 ... | reverse complement strand
CGGAAAAGCAGAGCGTCAGCACAATGGCAGGCAACAAGGTAAGTGTGGGCAATAGGCCGTTGGCGAGGAACGCTGCGGTCAGGGAAAAAGCAAAGACCGGCGTTGCCAGTCCGGGGCGGCGTGGCAGCAGTAACAGCGACCAATATGCGGCTGTATGCGCTGTCAGCGCAGCCAGCATCGGTTGCGCTTCGTGCGCATGGAAAAGGAAACCAAGGCTACCCGCCAGAATCAGCGGCGCTGCCGCGGCGAAAGGTTTGCCGTATAGCTCGCGCGCAGCCTGCAAGATCAGTGACAGCGCCAGTAACGTGCACAGGCCGGAGGCCAGGCGTACGGCGTCATGCAGCGGTAGGAGCCAGGAGAACGCTTTGACAAAGCCGGTGCCGAGCCAGTAGTACAGTGGAGCATCCGGATAAGATTGACCGGCTAAGTGTGGGAGCAGCCAGTGCCCATGGCTTGCCATGTCGTATACGATGCCGATCGTAATGGCATCGTCGTGTTTCCAGGGGTCGTGGCCGATCAGCCCAATAAAAATGTAGAGCAGCAGCAGGACGGCCAATGCCAGCCCGCTGGGCGGTAGCGTAATTCCTTTGAAGCGTGAGTTGTCCGCAAAGATATGCATGCGTATCGGCGCAAGTGATTCGTCACCAGGTCATCAACAAAAAAGGCAGCACGGCGGCTGCCTTTTTCGCGAGCTCGAACGAACTCGTATCTGCTGCATCTAGCAGATGACCGTGGGTGCCAGTCGTGGATATCAGGATGCTCTGGCGCGGGTACCGTATTTTTTGTTGAATTTCTCGACGCGGCCTGCCGTATCGATGATCTTCTGTTTGCCTGTATAGAACGGGTGGCAGGCAGAGCAGACTTCGACGTGCAAGGGTTTGCCCAACGTCGATTGGGTCTTGAACGTGTTGCCGCAGGAACACGTGACTTCGATTTCTTTGTATTCAGGATGGATATCGGATTTCATCTTGGAAATTCCTCGGGTCAAATCATACCGACTCGAAAAAACGGGGGTTCTCGGTGGCCGGCTTCGGAAAGGCCGCTATTATCCGGATTTCTGCCTGACTTGGCAATGGCTGGCGGAGGGATGCGGCGCGTAAGGGGAATGGGGTGAATGAGATACTGCTAGCGTCGCATCGACTCGAAGAACTCGGCGTTGTTCTTCGTTGCCTTAATTTTGTCGAGCAAAAATTCCATCGCTTCAAGATCGTCCATGTTGTACAGCAACTTGCGCAGAATCCACATTTTTTGCAGTACGTCGGGCATCAGCAGCAACTCCTCGCGGCGCGTACCGGAGCGGTTGACATTGATTGCCGGGTAAACGCGTTTTTCGGCCATACGGCGGTCAAGGTGAATCTCCATATTGCCGGTGCCTTTGAATTCTTCATAGATGACATCGTCCATGCGGCTGCCGGTTTCGATCAGGGCGGTGGCAATGATGGTCAGCGACCCGCCTTCCTCGATATTGCGCGCTGCGCCGAAGAAGCGCTTGGGTTTTTGTAGCGCATTGGCGTCGACCCCGCCGGTCAGTACTTTGCCAGAGGCTGGTTGGACTGTGTTATAGGCGCGTGCGAGACGGGTGATCGAGTCGAGTAGGATGACGACATCTTTTTTATGCTCGACCAGGCGCTTGGCCTTGTCGATGACCATTTCGGCGACCTGTACATGACGTGTTGCCGGTTCGTCAAAGGTTGATGCGATGACTTCGCCCTTGACCGAACGCATCATCTCGGTGACTTCTTCCGGGCGTTCATCGATCAGCAGGACGATCAGATGGATGTTGGGGTGATTGGCGGTGATGGCATGTGCGATGTGCTGCATCATCACCGTCTTGCCGCTCTTTGGACTGGCGACGAGCAGACCGCGCTGTCCTTTGCCGATCGGGGCGATGATATCGACGATGCGGCTGGTGATGTTCTCTTCGCCGCGCATGTCGCGTTCGAGCCGGATGTGTTCATCGGGGTGGAGCGGCGTCAGGTTCTCGAACATGATCTTGTTTTTTGACGCCTCAGGCGGATCGCCGTTGATACGATCGACCTTGACCAGTGCGAAATAGCGTTCCCCATCTTTCGGCGTGCGGATTTCGCCTTCAATCGTATCGCCGTTGCGCAGATTGAAGCGGCGGATCTGGCTCGGGCTGACGTAGATATCATCGGTGTTGGCGAGATACGACGTATCGGGCGAACGCAGGAAGCCGAAGCCGTCGGGCAGGGTTTCCAGCGTGCCGTCGCCAAAAATGGTTTCGTTCTTTTTGGCTTGGTTTTTGAGTAGTGCGAAGATCAGTTCATGTTTGCGCAGCCGGTTGGCGCCTTCGATGCCGTTGGCGACGGCCATATCGAGCAATTGGCTGACGTGCAGCGCTTTGAGTTCAGATAGATGCATGAGCGTGCGAAAAAGGTCGGAAAAGAATATGCACGAATATCCGGCAGGTTACCGGAAGATGCAAAAAACAGAAGATTTGTGGGAAACAGGAAACTGCGAAAATATTTTCTGGCATTTACTGGCGCTGGCCGGCAAAGTCAAAAGGCTCGAATTCTTGCCAGATACGCGGAAAACCAATAAATCCGCCGAAAGCCGCAGGCAGGCTTTGTTCTGTACTCAGGTCGCGTGGCTGCGTGCTTTCAGGCGCGAAGATTAGCGATTTTACAGGTGGCTGTCAATGAACGCAGCCAATTGCGACTTGGAGAGCGCGCCGACTTTGGTGGCTTCGAGGTTGCCGTTTTTGAAGAGCATCAGGGTCGGAATGCCGCGCACGCCAAAATTGGCGGGGGTGCCCGGATTCTCATCGATGTTGAGCTTGGCTACTTTTAAACGGCCGGCGTATTCCTCGGCGATCTGGTCGAGAACGGGTGCCAGCATCTTGCACGGGCCGCACCATTCGGCCCAGAAATCAAGCAGTACCGGGCCTTGTGCTTGCAGAACATCGGTGGGAAAGGTGGCATCGGTAACGTAGGAAATATGTTCGCTCATGGAGTCACTTTCAGGGAAAATTAAAATATTGAAAATCCGGAATGTGGAATTTGGTAGGTACGCTGCCGAAGGAGAATGATCTGAAAATCGGAGAATGGACAACACACGGGAAGTATTCTGGTAGCGATTCTGGCAGCGGGTGTAATGCTAGCAAAAAAGCGGCAGCACGGGGAAACTCGAGCGAGTTTGCCGCAACATGTAGGCGTTCTATCCAGCCTGCCGGCGTACCGCCAGTTTTTTCTTTGAGCGGGTCGTGTGCTGCCGAGGTGCTATGGCTTTCGTCTCTGGTGCCGTTTCAGGCGCGAAGCATTGTACGGATCGCTGGCGAGACGGCGAACGCGGAAAAACAGAAAGGCTCAGAATGAATATTGCGGGACTGCCGCCTGATGAGGCGTTTTTTGACGCGCTGGCGGCACGTCTGGTCGCTCACCATCCTTGTGCTGCGACGCATCACGATTTTTCATCGTTGCGTGTGCTCGCCCCGTCTCTGCCTATTGCCGCCGAACTGCGGGCAGCGCTGGTCCGGCGCTTGCCCGGCGCGGCCTTGCTGCCTGTTTTTGGGACGCTGCGCCAATGGGCGCAAACCGTCCCCTTGCCGGTGGCGCCGTTGTCGTCGAGTCGACGGCTGGCGTTGTTGTACGAAGCGCTGCGCACGCGCGGCTGGGCGTGCTTCAAGGGGGCCGAATCCGTACTGTGGGGCATCGTCAGTGAAATGGCGGCGCTATTCGACGAATTGAGCGAGGCTTCGGTGTCATTGCCCGATAACGCCGAAGCGCTCGCCGTGCAACTGGAAAACGCCTATGCCCTGCGCGCTTCGCAGCCGCTTGCGTTTGAAGCGCGCATCATCCATGAACTGTGGCGTGCGCTGGCAATTTCTGGGGAACCTGACGCAGCCGCAGCGTATCGCCTGCAGCTGAGCGGACTGGCGCAGCAGGCGCAGGCCTTACCGGCGCAGTCTGCGCCGGTATTCGTCGTGCTCGACGCCGTGCCGAAGGAAGCGCTGTCTGCTGCCGAATACGATTTTTACCAGCGTTATGCCGCGTATCAGTCGGTGCATATGGTCTATCCATTGCCGCGCGAGTCGGCGTCCCCGGAGAAAACGCCGCTGCTGGATACATTGGCGGCAGTTTGGTTGTCTGCCGCTTCCGTCATCAATGCAGCCTCAATGACGACCAGCGCTGTTGCACCGCCGCCGATGGCGGAACGGGCAGGCGCCGTGGCACAGCGCCATCCGAACAGTCCGCTGGCCGGCCGTCTGGCGCTGGTGCCAACGGCCGGACGTGAGCCGGAGGCGCAGGCTGTCGTCGCCCAGGTTGGCGCCTGGTTGCAGGCTGGCGTGCGGCGTATAGCGCTGATTGCGCAGGACCGCCTGACGGCGCGGCGCGTGCGCGCCTTGCTCGAACGCGTATGGGTCAGCGATGAAACCGGCTGGCTGCTGTCGACCTCACGCGCTGCGGCTGCGGTAGATGCGTTGCTCGAAACTGTCGCCGGAAACAGCCGATACCGCGATCTGCTCGATATGTGCAAAACGCCATTCTTCTGCGCCGACTGGTCGGAAGAGCTGCGCCAAACAGCCGTGTTCACGCTTGAAACGGTCATTCGCAGCGCTTCTGTCGACGGCGGACTGGCGGCTATCCGGCGGGCACTGGCGCACAGCGACACCGTGGGCAAAGAACAGGCGCTTGCCGCGCTTGAACGCCTGGCGGCGGCGCAGGCACTGTTCGATGCGCAGCACGCCCCGCTGGTGCATTGGCTTTCCCGCCTGCATGAAGCGCTGGTGATGCTGGGAATGCAGGATGTATTGGCGGATGACATCGCCGGCAAGGCACTGCTCGCGATGCTGACAGCCCGTCAGGAGGAACTGGTGGGCGATGCCGGCCGCTTTTCGTTCAGCGCGTGGCGCGACTGGCTACGGCATGAATTTGAATCGACAAGCTTCCGCGATGATCGTGTTGTCAGCCCGATTGTGTTGACGCCGCTGAATGCCGCTTCCTTGCGCCGTTTCGAGGCAGCAATCCTGATCGGCGGCGACGCGCGCCAGTTGGTGCCGGCAGGACATGGCGCTTTTTTCAATCAGGCGGTGCGCCGCGAGCTGGGGCTGCGCACCCATGCCGATGGCGAACGTGAATTGCGCCGCGACCTCGAGTTGCTGCTAGCCATGGTTCCGCGCGTCGTTGTCACCTGGCAGTCGATACAGGATGGCGAAAGTAATTTGCTCGCGCCGGAATTCTTGCTGCTCTCGACGCTGCACACGCTGGCTTGGGGGGATGACCTCCAGCGCTCGCCGTTGCCACCTCCTGCCGACGATGCGGAAAACGCAACGATCTCCGCATCCGACGCGCCATGTGCAGCGCTGGCAGCAGCAGAACGCACGGCGATTTCTGTGCCGGCAAAGCGGTTGCCTGAACGCCTTTCCGTCAGCGCCTACGCCCGCCTCGTTGCCTGCCCATACCGTTTTTTCGCCAGCCATGTCCTGCAGCTGGGGGAGATGGACGAGGTGCGCGAGGCGATGGAAAAACGCGACTACGGCACCCTTGTGCATCGCAGCCTGCAGGAATTTCATTCGCGTTGTCCGTGTGTCTCGGAATGGCCTGCCAATGAAGCGCTGGCCTGCCTGCTCGAATGTGTGGACACGGTTTTTGCACCCGCGGTGGCGGACGATTTTCTGGCGATTGCCTGGCGCCAGCGTTGGGAAAAACGCTTGCCGTCGTATCTTGACTGGCAGCGCCGCTGGGAAGCTGAAGGCTGGCGCTGGGCGCAGGCTGAAACGCCGGTCAGCCGCGTGTTTCCGCTAGCCGATGACGCCGGCGGCGGTCGTGTCGAACTGTATGGCCGCATCGACCGCATTGACCGGCGTGGCGATAAAGTAGCGAGCGAGGCGGCGCTGCTCGATTACAAAACGCAGCGGGCGGCGTCGATCAAAAAGATGCAGCAACAGGATGGTGATGTGCAGCTTTCCAGCTACGCCTTGCTGCATAAGGCCGCCGAGGCGGCTTACCTCGCGCTCGACGACGAGGCGGTCAGCGCCGTCCCTGCCAGCGGCGATGATCTGGCGGCGCTGGCTCAAGCGCAGGGCCAGCGCCTGGTTTCGGTGTTCAACGCCATGCATGCTGGCGCGCCGCTGCCGGCGAACGGCACAGACAGCGTTTGCCAGTGGTGCGAGATGCGAGGGCTGTGCCGGAAAGCGTTGTCCGGATAATCCGGATAAGCAAGCGGACTGCGGGAGCGGAATGCCAGACGTGCCTGGAGACGGGTTAAAGCAAGGGACGAGGGGCTTTGTGCTAAGTTTTTTCACCCTCATGAAAGGTAAAAAAACGTAAAACAAAACGCCGCCCGCTAGCGGTACGGCGTTTTGGCGTTGTGCACAGTGCTACAGAGCGGCAGCGGGGCGCTGCCGGCGCCTCGCGTGCGTGCTTATTTAAGTTTTGCCTTGGCGCGCAGATCCTCGACCATCTTGCTGATTTGCTCGGCCTGTGCCTGTTGCTGGAGGCGCGGCTTAAGTTCGTCAAACGAGGGGATGGTTTGCGGGCGGCTGTCTTCAAGCAGGATGACGTGGTAGCCAAAGTCAGTTTTGACCGGCGTTTCCGTAAATTTACCCTTGCTCAGGCCGGTAAGCGCATCGGCAAACGGCTTGACGAAATTGGCCGGCGTTGCCCAGCCCAGTTCGCCGCCGTTGTCCTTGGTGCCGGTATCGATGGACTGTTTGGCCAGGTCGGCAAACTTTTCGCCTTTCTTCAGCTTCTCGATGATGGCCTTGGCCTCGGCTTCATCCTTGACCAGCACATGGCGCGCCTTGTACTCGGTGCCGCTCATCTGCGATTTGATCGTTTCGTACAGGGACTTGAGCTGAGCATCGCTAACAGGATGCTTCTTGGCGTAATCCTGGAGAAAGGAACGGATGAGAACCGATTGGCGCATGGCGTTGATCTGCGCGATGACGTCCGATTTTTTATCGATCCCCGCCTTCTGGGCTTCCTGCACCAGCAATTCGCGGCGGATCAGCTCTTCGCGCACGGCATTTCTCAGTTCGGCGTTGTCAGTGGCGCCCTGTGCGGTCTGTTCGGCGATGAAGAGGTCTGCCGTACTTTGCGGGATGGCGCTGCCGTTGACGGTGACAAGCGTTTTCTCAGCGGCACCGGCCGAAGCCGAAAGCAGGGCGCCGATGAGCAGGGCGGCGGCGCATTGGGTCAGTTTTTTCATGCGTGGATTCCTTTCGAAGGTTCCGTGAGGTCAGAAGTTGGATTGGGAAAATTGGCTTGATAAATTGATTGAATTGTCCGAAGCCTTTTTTGCGCAGGTCTGCGAATTTCAACCAGGTCGGCACTCTTCCGGCGCGAGCGCCGTAATGCCTAGCGCATGAATTCTACCATGCATCAGTTCGCCCAAGGTTTGATGGACAAGACGGTGCCGTGCAAGCGTCGTCTTGCCGGCGAAAGCCGGTGAGACGATGTACAGGCGATAATGCCCGCCGTTCCGCGTTCCGGCATGGCCGGCGTGCAGCGCCGACTCGTCGATGATTTCGAGCGATTGCGTTGAGAGACTCTTCAGGCGCTCGCGCAGCAAGCCCATCGTTTCAGTGTCCGTAACGGAGATGTCGACGCTCATGCCCGCAGGACTTGGCAGAAAGGTTTGACGGTCAGCCGGGCGGAGATCCCGGCAAGGGCATCAAGGCCGCGCTCGGCCCAGCGCTGCGCGGCTACGCACGAGGCGAATTTGGCGACGACCAGGCTGCCGCGGAAGCCGCCCGAAACTGGGTCGGGCGCAGCGATGGCCGGGCAGGCGGCGGGTCGCTGCCGTTCTTCATCCTGCAAGGCGCGCCGGCGTTCAAGGTGTGCTGGACGGGCGGCCCTGTGCACTGTCGGGGAATTGGCGCGGTCTTCGACGATGAGGGCATATTGCATCGGGGTTCCCCTATCAGGGCTGCTTTTCATCGTTTTCGATGTATTTGGCCAGCATGAAGCCTTGCGCCAGCACGAAAGCCAGCGTCATGCCCATGCTGCCGAACAGCTTGAAATTTACCCAGGCGGCGGTGGACAGCCCCATGAAGAATGCCACTGCCAGATTGGCTAGCCCCATAAAAGCAAAGAAACCGATCCATGCCCAGTTGAGGCGGTTCCAGACGGCCTCGGGCAAGGTAAGCTGGGCGCCGAGCAGCCCGCGGATCAGATTCTTGCCGCACAGCCGTCCGATGATGAAGGCTGAGGACAGCGCCCAGTAGAGCACGGTTGGCTTCCATTTGATGAACGTTTCGTCGCGCAGAAACAGGGTCATGCCGCCAAAGAGGGTGACGATGGCGAAGCTCGTCCAGAGCATGCCGCTGACCTTGCGCGTGCGCAGCCAGGTCCAGGCGATCTGGACGAAGGTTGCGGCAATGGTCACGGCCGTGGCGACGTAGATATCGGCCAGCTTGAAAGCAGCAAAGAACAGGATGACAGGGAACAGATCGAAGAGAAAATTCATGGGCAAGACGGGCGACAGGTCAGAGGAGTACGGAGGTTCGTGAGTCAGGAACAGCGTATGCGGCGGATTATAGCGGATGCGCTTTTTTGCGCGTTGCTGCCCACTGGGACGATCGCCGATGCAATCATCGGCGCCCCCATCAGGGCGGAAGCGCGCCGACAGGAGGAAATAAGGGAAGATAAAGGAAGATAAAGCGGCTGCAATAATGATCGATGATGGGATGGGAAAGTCCAGGCGAGCCGGCCGGTACGGCGTATTCAGGCGGGCGCCTCGATAATCCGCAGAATCTATCAAGCAGCCCCTGATGGCTCCGAATGGTTTTACGCGCTTACTCTCCCGGCAGATGCAGCAGGCGGGCTGCGGCCTCCGGCGTACTGTGCGGCGGGATGATACCGAGCAACGGTACGGGCAGGCGCGCCTGCAGTGCCGCCAGATTGCCTTCCCAGCGCGACATGGCCGGGTCGATCCGGTTGGCGATCCAGCCGGCCAACGGCAGCCCGGCGGCGGCAACCGATTCGGCGGTAAGCAGCGCATGGTTGATGCAGCCCAGGCGCATGCCGACGACAAGGATGACCGGCAGTCCCAGCCGTTTTGCCAGATCGCCGGCGTCATGTTCCGCATCGAGCGGCACGCGGAAACCGCCGACGCCTTCGACCAGCACGGCATCCGCCAGCGTGCGCAGCGCGTCAAAGGCAGCGGCGATGCGCTCGATATCAATGCGCTCGCCGGTTTCCTGGGCGGCGATATGCGGCGCGATCGGCGGTGCGAACAGGTAAGGATTGACGAGCGGGCGCGGCGCTTCGACGCCGGAGGCGGCAATCAGCGATTCGACATCATCGTTTTTGCCGTCAGCGTCAATGCCGGCGGCGACGGGCTTCATGCCGACGGCGCGGATTCCCCGCTGTTTCAGCACGTGCAGCAGCGTACAGGTGGAAAAGGTTTTGCCGACTTCGGTATCGGTGCCGGTGATGAACCAGGCGTTTGCCGGCGCTGGGGCGGATGAAATGGGTGAAATAGGTGAAGTGGGCGTTAAGTGCGTGTTCATATCGTCGCGGCGCAGGCAAAAATGATGTCGTAAGTGGCAGGTAGCCCCTCGGCGGTGCGGAAGCGTTCGTAAGCCGCCTCCACTTTCTGCCAGGCGGCGCGACCCATTAGGCTGCTGCGGCCGCCGCCGCCGACGTTTTGCGCGCCGATGGCCTTGATGGCGCGCAGCAGGGTTTTCAGGTCAGGGTAGTAGATCGGGCGCTGCTCGCGCCAGAGTTCGATTTGCCTGAACCCGGCGGCGTCGAGCGCGCGAATGATCGCGTCGGGTTCGTTGAAATGCAGCGTGTGGCGATAGGTGTCGATGCTGGAAAAGGCTTCCCGCATTTCATGGAAAGTCTCTGGCCCCAAGGTGCTGGCGGCCAGCCGGCCGCCGGGGCGCAGCGTGCGCCGGGCTTCGGCGAATACGGCGGCGGCGTTGCACCATTGGATGCTCATGTTTGACCACCACAGATCGAACTGCTGCGCGGGCAGCGGTAGGGCTTCGATGTCGGCGGTGAAACATTCGTCCATCACTGGGCGCGCCCGCTCGACCATGGTCGGCGCAAAGTCGGCGCCGGTAATGTGCGCCTGCGGCCAGCGCTGGCGCAGGATGCGCGCGCCGAAGCCAGTGCCGCAGCCTGCGTCGAGAATATGCGCCGGAGCGGTTTCCGGCGCCAGGTGCGCGAGCAGTGCATGGCAGGCATGGCGCTGGACGATGGCGGCTTCGTCATACGTCGCGGCGGCCCGATCAAAGGCGGCGCATACGCGCTGTTTAAGCGGTTCAGCGTTCGCTGGTCGGGGCGTGTGGGGTGATGCGGCAGACATGACAGTGTTCGATGACAAGTTCGGCAAAACGTTCCGGTGCGCTGAGGAACGGCGCATGTGCTGCACCCTCGATACACGCGAGCCGCGCGTTCGGCAGCGCCGCGGACAACCAGCGTGCGGCGGGTAGCGGCATGAGCGGGTCGCGGTCGCCGTGAATCAGCAAAGTCGGCATGGTAATCGCCGTGACGGCCGCGCGCAAATCGACGTTCCCCAGCCAGTCCAGACCTTGTTGCAGGCTGGCTAGATCGGGCGCGGGCATGGCGGACAACGCGCGCTGCTGGCTGCGGGTATGGGCGCGCGCCTGTGCGTCGCCCTGGTTGAGCAGCGCGATGAAATGACGCAGCGTTTCGGCAGGCGCGTCGGCCACCGCCTGGGTAAAACGCTCCAGCAGCTGGGGCGTTTGTGCGTGCGGCCAGTCGTCGCGTTGTGTAAAGCACGGCGTTGCGCCGACGAGAATCAGCCCGCTGAAATGCGTTGGCGGCTGCTCTGCCTGCGGATGTGCCTGCTGCCTGGCGATTTCCAGCGCCAGCAGCGCGCCCAGTGACCAGCCGCACAGCAGGCTGCCCGCGGGCAGACGGCAGGCAATCCGGCGGGCGGCATCGGCAAAGCAGGCGGGATCGGGCGGCGCGCTTGCGTAACCGGGCAGGTCGACGAGATGAATATCCAGGTGTGCCGACAGTGCGGGAATGACCGGCGCCCAGGCTTGCCGCCCCAAGCCCCAGCCGTGAATCAACGCCAGTGACGGCCTGCTCATGCGCATTCCTTCAAAGCATCGACCAGGCGGTCGATCTGCTCGACGCGATGCGTGGCCGACAGCGAAACGCGCAGCCGCGCCGTGCCTGCCGGCACCGTCGGCGGGCGGATGGCAGGCGCCCAGATTCCCTTGTCGTAGAGGGCGGCGGCCACGCGCAATGCCGCGTGGTTGTCGCCGATGATGATGGGCTGGATGGCCGTGGGCGAAGGCATCAGCCGCCATTGCGTGGCGGACAGCCCGTCGCGCAGGCGGGCGATCAGCCTTTGCAGATGCGCGCGCCGCGCATCGCCCTGTTCGATCAGATCCAGGCTGGCGAGCAGCGCACAGGCCATGATCGGGCTGGCGCCGGTGGTGAAAATGTAGGTGCGCGCGCGGCTGATCAGCCATTCGATCACGGTTTCCGACGCGGCGACGAAAGCGCCCGAAGCGCCGGCAGCCTTGCCGAGCGTGCCCATATAAACGAGCCGTTCGGCGCGCGCTTGCCCGCTCAGGCCGATATCTAGCCCAAAGTGCGCTAGACTGCCGCGCCCTTGCGGGCCGAGCACGCCGAAACCGTGGGCATCATCGACCAGCAGCCAGGCATCGAAACGTTCGGCCAGTTCGAGCAGGCCGGGCAGGGGCGCGAGATCGCCATCCATGCTGAAAACGGCATCGGTCAGGATCAGCCTGCGCTGGCCGGGCCGGGCCGGGTTGGCCGCGAGCAGGCGCTCCAGCGCGGCAAGATCGCCGTGCGGATAACGGTGGCTTTCCGCTCCTTGCGTTTTAGCGAGCTGCACGGCGTCGATCAAGGAAGCATGGTTGAGACGGTCGGCAAAAATGGCGTCTCCACGCCCAGCCAATGCAGTCACCATGCCGATGTTGGCCATGTAGCCGGTCGTCATCAGCAGTGCGCGCGGAAAGCCGGCAAAGGCGGCGAGCCGCCGCTCCAGCGCGTCATGTGGCGCCAGGTGGCCGCTGACGAGATGCGAAGCGCCGCTGCCGACGCCCCAGCGGCGAGCGCCGGCGCAGGCCGCCTCGACCAGCGCCGGATCGGCGGCCAGGCCCAGATAGTCGTTGCTGCAAAAGCTGATGAATTCACGGCCGTCGACGATCGCCAGCGGCCCGCACGGGGAGGCCAGCGTGCGGCGATGGCGGCGCAGGCCGTCGTGATCAAGCGTGGCGAGCTGGGCGGCCAGATCGTCGTGGAGCGGGATGTGTGACATGGCGGATGATGGTAAAAATGAGCTTGGCGCAATGGTTCGGGAGGCAGGCAATCATACAAGATTGGCGCGGAACCCGCTTTTGCGCGATAGCCAGATAGAGCGCTCCCGGTAAGGGAGGGCAGCGATGGCTGAGGCACGGCGGGACGCTGCGCTGTTTTGTCATGATTGGCTTGTGGCCC
>ERZ773099.2558-NODE-2558-length-12420-cov-29.072543_pt1 | contig 12420 bp, 10 predicted proteins | sample MGYA00511120_ERZ773099 | MGnify/ENA primary metagenome ERZ773099 (study PRJEB29015, sample SAMEA2738012) | human oral metagenome | biome: human oral; feature: human-associated habitat; material: dental | place: China | collected 2104 ... | reverse complement strand
TGCCGCCCTCGACGCTCAGGGTCCCGTAGGCGTAGGGGGCGTGGACCTCGAAGGTGACCGACTTCAGGCCCGCCTCCTCGGCGTAGGAGGTGTTGAGGACCTTGACGGAGTACTCGTGCCGCTCGGCCCAGCGGGTGTACATGCGCAGGAGCATCTCTGCGAAATCGGCTGCGTCCACACCGCCGGCGCCCGAGCGGATGGTGACGACGGCGTCGCGCGGGTCGTACTCGCCGCTCAGCAGGGTGCGGATCTCCAGGTCGGACAGATCTTTGGAGATGGCCTCCAGATCGCTGTCGGCCTCGGCGAGCAGCTCATCGGCGTCCTCGCCGCTCTCCTCCCCGGCCATCTCGACCATGGCCTCGAGATCGTCGATGCGCGCGCCGAGCTCCTCGACACGCCCCAGATCAGCCTGGGCGTGCGACAGGGCGGAGGTGACCGCCTGGGCGGCCTCCGGATCGTCCCACAGATCCGGGGCGGCGGCCCGCTCGGACAGGGAGGCGATGCGCGCGCGCAGCGCCTCGGGATCCGTCACCGCCGCAATGGAGGCGTAGGTGTGTCGGAGTCGTTCGATCTGAGCGGAGAAGTCGGTGGCCACCCCGCGAGTCTACGGCAGGGTGCGTCGAGGTCGACTTTTTGGGATGAGATCGGCGGTGTCGCCGTCGATCTCATTCGATAATGTCGATCTCGACGAGGGTCATAGCCAGCCGGCACTCAGCCCGTCTCGAGGGCCTGGGCGCGCACCAGCATCGCCTCCAGGACGGCGCGCGCAGCACTGGTCGGCTCGGTGCGGGTGACACGATGACGCACGACGAGCTGGCGGGTGCCCAGGCCGGGCAAGCTGGAGACGACGACGCCGTCGGGGACGACGCCGGAGTGCACCGCGAGCTCCGGCAGAATCGCATACCCAAGGCCCTGACCCACCATCGCCAGGACGACGTCGTAGTCGTCAACCACATGCCGGGTGCTCAACGGCGTGCCGAGCTGGCGCGAGAGCCGGGCCAGCGCGAAGGCACCGGCCGTCGCCGGATCCAGATCGATCCAGGTGGCGCGCACCAGATCGGACAGTGTGCTCGGGGCCGCCTGCCCGGGCGGGACGACCACCAGCCACGACTCGTCCAGCAGGGGGACGTCGTTCATGGCGCGCGGCGGAGCCGGCAGGGTGTGCGAGTCGCGCTCGAGCAGGACGAGATCGAGCGTGCCCTGCCGCAGCCGCCCCAGGGCCGCACGTTCCTCGCTCTCCTCGATCACCAGCTCGATGCCGGGCAGAGACTCCTCCAGCGTGCTCAGCAGGGGCAGGAGAAGTGCGCGGATCGCCGTGGCGAAGGTCCCGATGCGAACGGTGCCGGTGGGCGTGTCGCCGTCGATGAGCGCGAGTTCGCGCCGAGCGGTGGTCAGCTCGGACTCGATGCGCTCGGCGGCCTCCGCCAGCACCCGTCCGGAGTCGGTCAGGACGGCGCCCGCGGGCGTGCGATCGAGCACGCGCACACCCGCCTCATTCTCGAGCAGGCGGATCTGCTGACTGACCGCCGACGGACTGAGGTGAAGCAGATCTGCAGCCGCCACAACGCCTCCGGCGCGGTGCACGGCGAGAAGGACGGCGATACGGTGAGCGGAGATGTCCATGTTTCGTCCCTTGTCTCGACCCTCATTCAAAAATTCTGAAATACCCACAAATACCCGGCCGTGCTCACGCGCGCTCACTGAGCAGTCGATACCCGCGCCGAACCAGTCGCGGTGATGGTGAAGCCCCGGGCCGGGATCGCACCCCACGGCAGGAAGGGAGGCCGTGATTCGGCGGTGAGCGTGACGATCGCGGTGGTGCCGTCGGGACTGGATGCCTGACGCACCTGCACCGACTCCAGGCGGTCGGGCTGGGCCTCCAGATCGGACAGCGCCGCCGCGCGCACGCCCGCGTCCGTCAGGCGCCCGGGCGCGCCGTTGGCCTCGACCCCCTCGAAGTAGCCGTCCTCATCCACGCCATCGACGGCGGCCGCGGCAGCCGAATCCGCCAGCGAGGTCAGGGTCTTCAGATCCAGGTAGACGGCGGTGGCTCCGGCCACCACCAGGAGGAGCCCGGCCACGACCGCGATCACCCCGATGCCCAGCAGGAGGGTCTGACCGTCCTCGCCGCGCCGCAGATCGGCGGCGCGGGCAGCGCAGCGATAGTGATAGTGGCGCAAGTGACGCAGCAGCCCGAGCCTCATTCGGAGCTCGCCAGACTCACGGCGCGCTCGGCGTGGAGCACGACCACATCGCGCCCGATGCCGGCCGCCCCCAGGATCGGCAGGTCGACTCCGGCCTCGACGCGCACGACGCCCCTGGCGCACTCGTCATCCGAGCACGTCAGACTCAGGGAGCCCGCAGGATCGGCGTCGATATGCTGATCGGACAGGGCCAGGCCGACCGCGACGCGCGCATGCGCCATGGCGTCTTCCCCCCTCTCCACCTCCAGGACGCGGCCGGCGGCATCGGCGGCCGAGGCGACTGCGAAAGAAGCTGACTGAACCTGGGCGAACGCCACGAGCAGGTAGAGGACTGGAACCACCAGGATCAGCGTCCAGCCGATGAACTCCACGGGAGCGCTGCCGCCCTCATGGCGCATCTCATGGCGCGCCGGCTCGCACACCCCGAAGCCGGTACAGGGCGCGCAATGGTCGCTCCCGCAGCGCAGCGCGCACCGGCCGCCCCTCACGGCTCCTCCCGGGCGGCGGTCACGAGGGCGGCCTCATCGACGGCGTGACCGGTCACTCGCAACGAGCCCGCAGGGCCGAACAGCCCCAGCACCGGTAGAGGCGCCGTCACCTCGGCCTGAACCACCGGTGTGCCGCCGACCCTCGTGCGCGTCACCGTCACCTCGTCGACGTAGCCGTCCGCGAGCGCGGCATCGGTCAGCATGGCGACGCGCTCGGCCGCCTCGCCCTCGGTACCGCCGACCAGTGCGGCCCTGCGGGCCCCCTCGCCGGCGGCATCGGTGAGGACATTGCGCACATGCAGCCCCAGGGCGAGCTGGAGGAGCGCGACGCACACAGCGATCACGAGCACGCCCACCAGCACGAAATCCACCACGGCGGAGCCGCGCTCGCCCCCTCGCGGACCAGGACCCCCATGGCCTCCGCGGGCCCCGCTCTCAGATGGCACCGGTGACCTTGGCGATCGCATCGTTGAACACCTGGGTCAGGGCCGGTCCGGCCACAGCCCACAGGCTGACGACCAGGCCCGCGGTCATCAGGGTGACCAGCACCCAGCCGGGGACGTCGCCGCGCTCCTGGCGCCAGCCGGCCGACAGCCAGGCGCGATGGCGACCCGGGAGCCCCGGTAGCCCCGGGAGCCCCGGACCGGCGGCGGGTAAGGAAGCGGGAGTGGAATCGGGATGAATCAGATGAGTCAGATGAATCAACTGGCTGTCCTTTCACGGAGGATTCGGGGATCGGGAACAAGACGGGCGAGACGGGAGGGGCGCGGGAGCGCAGGCGTCGGGATCACAGCCCGAGGCGAAGGACGAACAGTCCCGGGAACAGGGCGAAGACGACGGTGATCGGCAGGACGAGGAAGACCACCGGCACCATCTGCGCGATCTCGCGCCTGCCGCCCTCCTCCATGAGGGCGCGTCGGGAGGCCTCCCGCGCATCGGCGGCCTGCGCGCGCATGACGTCGGCCAACGGCGTGCCCCGTTCGAGGGCGACGGAGATGGCCTCCGACAGGCGCGTCACGTGCAGGGAATCGACACGGCCCTCGAGACGAGTCAAAGCGGAGGTCAGAACCGTGCCGCTGCGGACATCGGCCAGGGTGAGGGCGAGCTCATCGATCAGCTCACCCCGTCCGAGGTCGACGACGCGCTCAATGGCGGCGACGGGCCCCTGTCCGGCCCCGACGACGAGGGCCAGCAGCTCCACGACGTCGGGCAGCTGGATCTCGATGCGCCGTCGTCGACGCTCGACCTCCCGGCTGAGCCACCAGTCGCGGCAGGCCGCCCCACCGACCAGGGCCACGAGGGCGGAGACCACCAGCAGCGGCACGCTCACATGACGCACCATCGAGGCCAGCAGCCCAACACCGATCGTGAAGGCGAAGGCGGACGCGGCCCACAGGAGCTGCTGCAGTCGAAGCTGCTCGTAGGTCAGGGCGTTGCCCGCTCGCGACAGCCGATGCCGCACCGACTCCGCCGACGATCCCAGCCCCTCGAGCACGTAGCCGGCCGAACCGATGGTCGCCAGAAGCACGGACGAGACCGTGCTCCCCGGGCGCCCATCGGGGTCCGGCGCATGCGCCCCCAGCAGGCCCGAGATCGCGGGCTGGTCGTGGACGTAGGGGGCGAGACGGTCCTCCAGCGTGGGGCGACGGCGCCGCAGCGCCGAGACGATCAGGAGCATTCCGCACGCCGCCGTGAGGCCGGCCAGGGCTCCCAGGGCGCCCAGGGATAGGGATGTGGTCATCGCAGCACCCGCTCCTCCTCGGGCAGGCGCCCGAGCCGCAGCATGAGGCGGTAAGCCAGGATGCTGGCCACCGCCCCCACGGCCAGCACGAGCGCGCCGCTCGACGTCGCGTAGGCCGCGGCGGCCTGCGGGCGGGTCGCCAGGAGGGCCAGGATGAGCCAGGGCGCGGCCACGGCCACCCTGGCCCCGTTGACGGTCCAGGACTGACGGGCCTCGAGCTCGCCGCGGGTGCGCAGATCCTCGCGCAGCATGCGCGACAGGGAGCGCAGCAGGGTGCCCAGCTCGCCCCCGCCGACCTCGTGGGCCAGGCGAAGGGCCTCCACGATCCGATCGGCGACGGGGTCGGCGAAACGCGCCTTGAGCCGGTCCAGGCACACGGTTAAGCGCGCCGTGGCCGCATAATCGACGGCGAAGGCGCGGAACTGCTCGCGCACGGCCTGCGGACCGCGCTCGCCGAGGTTGGTCAGGGCCTCGGGCAGGCTCATGCCCGCGCGCACTCCGGACACCAGGGTATCGACCGCCTCGGGCCACACCTCCCGCAGCCGGGTGCGCCGCGCCCGGGCCCGGCTGGAGACCACCGCGTAGGGCGCGCCGGTGATGATGACGCCGAAGGCCACGGCAATGGGCCATGCGCGTGAGACGCCGAGGAATCCCAGCGCGGCGACGGCGCCCAGCGCCGCACTGCCCGCGACGAAGACGGCCGGGCTGGTGCGCCCGACTCCGGCCTGAACCAGGAGGTCGGACAGGCGGCGCTGCCTCTCGGAGCGCCACTGCGGCGGCTCCGTCGTCAGGGCGAGCCACACGAGCACCAGGCCGATCCCGCCCATGAGTCCCGTGATCGCACCCATCAGACACGCTCCTGGGCGCGCCGCGCGGCGTTCTCCGGGGCGAGGAGCTCGGGCAGGTCGTGGCCCGCACGGGCGTAGCGCTCCGGCGACGGCGGAGCACCGGAACCGCGTACGAGCCGCCCCCTGGCATCGCGGTGGAAGACGTCGGCCAGCTCGACAGTACCGGCGCCATCAGCGCCATGAGGGCCGTTCTCGACCCGCCCGGGCAGGGCGACGATCTCGCGCACGTGCCGGCGGCCCTCGGCGTCCAGGTCGAGGTGGACCACGAGGTCCACGGCACTGGCGACCGTCGGCACCACGAAGGCGGCCGACACGTTCTCCCCCGCCAGCAGCGGGAGCGTGCAGATCTTGACGACGGCCTCGCGCGCGGAATTCGCGTGCACGGTGCTCATGGCCGGCAGACCGGAGTTCATGGCGATGAGCAGGTCGAGGGCCTCGGCCTCGCGCACCTCGCCGATCACGAGACGGTCCGGCCGCATACGCAGCGCCTCCTTGACCAGACGGCGCAGACTGATCTCGCCGACACCCTCGAGGTTGGCGGCCCGGGTCTGCATGGCGACGCAGTCGCGGTTGCGCAGGGAGAGCTCGAAGACCTCCTCGCAGGTGATGATGCGCTGACCGGCGGGAATCGCCCCGGCCAGTGCACGGACCATGGTGGTCTTCCCGGCCTGGGTGGCGCCCGAGACGAGAATGTTGAGCCCCGCCTGGACAGAGGCGTCGAGGAAGGCGGCGGCGCGCGGGGTCAGGGAGCCCAGGCGCACGAGGTCCGCCGTCCGGGATGCCCGCGAGGAGTGCTTGCGGATGTTGACGGCCCAGTGCCGGGCGGTGATGGGCGGGATGACCACGTGGAGGCGCTCCCCCGCGGGCATCTGCGCGTCCACGAAGGGGCTGGACAGATCGAGGCGGCGCCCGGAGACCCGCAGCATGCGCTCGACCAGGACTCGCAGGTCCTCGTCCTCCAGGATCGTCGTGGTCAGCTCGGGCCGTCCGGCGCGGGCGACGAAGACTCGCCCGGGGGCATTGCACCAGACCTCCTCGATCGAGTCGTCGTCGAGATAGTGCTGGAGGGGGCCGAGTCCCGCCAACGCGTCGACGGCCCGGGCCTGGGCATCGTCGGGGTCGTGCAGGGGCGGCACGAGCCCGGCGTCGGCGCGAGTCACGTAATCGGCGGAGGCCTCGGCGACAAGGGCCTCCAGAGCCGAGGTCTCGTTGAGCGGGTCAATGCCCCGACGACGGACGAGCTCGCGGATCTCGTCGTGGAGCAGCGCGGCTGCGTCCATGATGGGCCTCGCTGTGGTTCAAGGGACGGGCAGGGAAACCGCCGGGGGAACCGTCATGCGAGCGGAAGCGACCGGCGTACGGGACACCACAGGGAGGTGAGCGGTGCCACGTTTCGGAGCCTAGATCACGTTCTCGCCTCAGCGCCAGCCCTCACGACCAACCTGTGGACAACTCTGGATACGTACTCCCTCGCCGGGCGCCGGGAACTATCGAGCGTGGACCCGGGTACGCACCGACTTTCCGAGGATCTCACCGAAAGAAAAGCGGAGATCGCATGGGGAGCCATGGAGAGCACGGAGAGGTAGGGAGATGTCAGCGGATACGCGAGCAGCCCTCCAGCAGCCCTCCACCGACTCCCGACCGGCTCCCCGCCCGCATGCGCACGTCCGCGTGGGGACCCCGCCCCAAATCCAACGGGCGCGTCAGTACCCCGAGAACCCGCTACTCGCCTACGGTTGAGCCATGTCGCAGCCGCCCACCGGACCGTCCGACCCCGCCGCACCGCCGAGCGCGGAGAATGCGCCCACCGCCGCGCCCGCCGCTGCCTCATCGCCGACGCCGGAATCGGCCCCCTCCCCCGTATCCGCGTTGCCCGTCTCCGCGGCGCGCCGCCGCAAGCGGTCTGCGCTGGCGCTGGCCGCTCTGGCGGGCGTCGCCGTACCCGGGCTGGACCCCGCACGGCTGGCCCTGCCCCAGGAGGAGTCCGAGTCCCTGCACATCGTCGGCGTGATCGACACCAGGGGCCGCCACTGGGAGGTCCTGGAGGCCCACGACGACGCCACCGGGGCGAGTCTGGACGCCGAGGCCGAGGTGCTGCGCCGCATCGGCCGGATCGTGGATGACGGCCGCCTGACCTTCAACGTGCCGCGTGTAGCCGGAACCCTGCGCAGCGAGGAGGCGCACATCCAGGTGCGCAGCCATCTCGAGGGGCGGCCGGTCGACGTCTCCTCCCTGCATCCGGGCCCCGGCCTGTCCGCCGGCGTGGGCCGCGCCCTGGGCGAGCTGCACGAGCTGCCCACCTCCGTGATCTCCGAGGCGGGCATGCCGGTCTACGACGCTCAGGAGGTCCGCGACCGCTGGCTGAGTCTCATGGACGACGCCGCCGGGACCGGGAGGGTGCCACCGGCGCTGCTGTCCCGGTGGGAGTCGGCCTTGGAGGACCCCACACTGTGGAGGTTCCGCCCGGTGGTGGTGCACGGGGACCTCGACGCGGAGAACGTCCTGACGGCGGGGGGCGCGGTCGTGGCCATGCGCGGGCTCAGTCAGGCGCATGTCGGGGACCCCGCGGAGGACATGGCGTGGATCTACGCCTCCGTGCCGGTGGACTGCCTGGACTCCATCGAGGGCGCCTACGATCTGGCCCGCACCGAGGGCGTGGACAAGCATCTGCGGGATCGCGCCGAGCTGGTCAGCGAGCTGAGCCTGGCGAGGTGGCTGCTGCACGGCGTGCGCGCCGCCCGGGACAGGATCATCGAGGATGCGGTGGCCATGCTCGACGACCTGGCCGATCAGGTCGGTGACGAGCCGCTGATCGAGCCGCGCGAGCCCCGACTGGCGCCGGTGCCGGGAGAGCGGGTGGCCGCCGCCCCGGATGAAACCACCCACGAGGTCACCATGGTCCCGGTCGACGCCGATGACGACGACAGCAGTGACGACCTTGACGACGGCTATGACGATGGCGTCGATGATGGCGATGACGTCGATGGCGTCGATGGCGTCATCGGCATCATCGATGATGACGAGCCGGACACGGCGCCGGTCACGCCCCTGCGCCTGGCGCACGACTCCGGTTCCTCACCCGAGGGCGCCTGAGGGCCTTCTCGGGCGGGCCCCGTCCTCCGGCGCTGTCGGCCCCGTGCCCGTCTGCAGGTTAGTCCGCCGGGCTGATGGGGAAGCAGACCTGGGTGCGCCACGATGCCGGGTCCGGGTTGTGGGCGGGACCGACCAGGTAGCGCTCGAAGGCGTGCCCCGAGGTTCGCAGACCGCATTCATCGAATTCATCGAATTCACCGAGTGAACCGATCTGCTGCAGGAGCGCCGTATAGGTCTCCGCTAGACCGTCGTACGGGCCCAGGTGCTCGGTGGCGATGACGGTCTGCTCCGGGACGGTGCGGCAGGTCAGTGGTGCGCTGACCTCAATGGGGGCGTCAGGAGCATCAGGGACGTCAGGAACGTCGACGACCTCCCAGATCTCGACATCGACGTCGTGCTCGACGTACTCGTCGTCGAAGAAGGTGGCGCCGCAGGGCTGGCCGCTGAGGTGAACGGCGCCGCCGGCGAGTACCCGGCGGACCTGGGGTTCGAACTCGTCGAACAGGTGCCCCACATCGGCGTAAGTGGGGATGATCTCCCGGCGGGCGATAATGGTGTGGGCGGGGATGGTCAGAGTGGTGATGCGGGCGGAGCCCGCGTCACCAGTGCTGTCAATGCTGCTAACGCCATCAGCGCTCATCAACGGTTCCTTTCGATGGTGGAGCAGTGCGAGGGTGCGCTCGCGCCGCAGCCCGAGCTCGGTCGCCTCCTCATCCAGGCGGTCCAGGTGCTGAGTCAGCAGCCGCCGCCAGGCCGCCTCGTCGTCGGCGAGGTGAGCGGGAAGCGCCCGGGAGGCCTCCTCCAGGCCCAGGCCCGCCTCCCGCAGGCGGCGCAGCATGAGGGCCGGGGCGAGCTCGTCCCGGGAGTAGTACCGGTAGCCGTTGCTCGGGTCGACGTCGCCGGGGCGCAGCAGACCGAGCCGGTCGTAGTGCCGCAGCATCCTGGCGCTCAGGAGCGTCATGCGGGAGAACTGGCCGATGGTCCACCGGGGGCCAACGGGACTCGCACGGACCATGTCATCAGCCTCCCGATTGCCACAGTGTCAAGGTCAAGATCATCAGCGAAGTCATGAGCGGCCCTCCGCCCGCAGGGCATCCTCGATCTCGGACAGGGGCAGGAGATCCGCGGCGGAGAGCTCATCGACGAGCCCATCGTCACGATCGACGTAGACGTAGGCGGCTCGCACGGCGTCGGTCTCCACCCCCCGGGAGGCGGCCAGGGCGTGGACGTAGATGCTGAGCTGGTCCACGGGCACCCGCCTCCGGCCGGTCTTCCAGTCGACGATGAGCCAGGCGCCCCCCGGATCCCGGAACACCGCATCGAGGCGGCAGCGCACGGTGAGGGATTCCAGCGCCAGTTCCAGCTCGACCTCGGTGTCCTGGAGGAGGCAGCCGTCCAGCAGGGGCAGCCTCTCGGCGATCTCGAGCCAGCGCTCGAGCTGCTTGCGCTGGCGGGGCGTGAGCGCATCGGGAACGCCCGCCTGCTCCAGGGTCAGCAGTTGGCCCTGCCCGCCCAGCCGCAGAGCGATGGCGTCGTGGAAGACGGTGCCCAGCCGCAGCTCCGGGCGCGGCTCCGGCGGCAGGGGGCGGCGCAGGTCGAGCGCGAAGCGGTCCCGATCGGCGCGCAGCTCGTCGATCCTGGTGGCGGCCAGGTGGTCGGGCAGGTGGACCGAAGGGGGCTGGTCGCGTCGACGGGCGCGCTCGGCCAGCAGGAGCTCGGCCTCGGCCACCCAGCGGGCGACGGTCGGATCCGTGCTCGCCTCCGGCGCTGCCCCCGCCCTGCCCGCCGCAGCGACGTCGTGGGCAGCGCGCCGCCGGGCCTCCCGATGCTCGCCGCGGATTCCCGTGGGCTCGGGCGGCGGCCAGGTACCGGTCGTGCCGCCGCCGGCCAAGGGGTTGGGCTGGTCCTCGTCGTAGTTCTGCCAGCCCGGCCCGTAGGGGCGCACCAGCTCCCGTCGCACGAGCTCGTCCAGGAAGCGCGCCATGGGGCGCGGCTTGGCGGCCGCCTTGGCCAGGTGCGATCCGGTCAGCAGCAGTTCGTGGCGGGCACGGGTGAAGGCCACGTAGGCCAGACGCCGCTCCTCTGCCAGCGTGTGGCGGCCCAGGGCAAGGGTGTACTCGCCCCAGGCCTCCTTGAGCGCCTCGGCGTCCCATCCGGCCGTGTCCCACATGCCCAGGGTGAAGGGCGGGAGGGTGGCGGCGTCGGCCCGCAGCGGGTGCGGGAACTCCTCGGGCCTGGTCATCCACCCCTTGTCCGACAGGGTGCGGTCCTCCTTCGGCTGCTGGCGGTAGGAGGGGAAGACCTGCTCGACCAGGCCGGCCACGGCGACCGTGTCCCACTCCAGGCCCTTGGCGGCGTGGATGGTCAGCAGCTGGACGGCGCCCGGCTCGGGCTCCACATGGGGGGCCTCCATGCCGTTCTCATGCTCCTCGGCGGCCTCCAGCCAATCGAGGAAGCCTGCGAGGGTGGGCGATTCCATCTCGGCGGTGAACTGCTCCGCGGCCTCGCGGAAGCGGTCGACGGCGCGGCGCCCCAGGGGGTTGCCCACGCGGGCGGCGAGCTCGACATCGAGCCCGAGGGCCTGCTCGGTCAGCATGACGAGGTCGGGCAGGGCGAGTCCCAGGCCGGCGCGCACCCGCCGCAGACTGCGGGCCAATCCGACGGCTGCGCGGCGACCGGCCTCGCTGAGCCCGACATCGGCGGGTCCGGGTGCGCCAGCGCCGGTCCCGGTCGTCCCGCCTGCTCTGCCGGCACTGCTGGCTCTGCCGGCCTCAGCGTCACCGGATGCGGCGGTCCGGGGGAGCCGACCGGTCTCCTCCCACCGCGCCAGGGTCTCGATCGCCTCGGAGAGCAGCGGGGCGTCCGGCTGCTCCCGCTCCGCCTGATCCCGGCCATCACCGGCCTGCGCCCGAGCCGAACGGACCTGTGCTCTGGCCAGTGCCGCCAGGGCGCGCAGGTCGGCGGCGCCGATACCCGCCCCGGTGAGCAGTCGCAGGAGTCGATCACCGCGCTCGGGGTCGGCGGCCACGGTCAGGGCGGCGCGCACATCGGCGACCTCCGGCACGCTCAGCATGCCGCCGAGCCCGATGATCTCGTAGGGCACGCCGAGGTCGTCCAGGGCGTCGGCGATCGGGAGGAGTTGGGCGCGAGTACGGCACAGGACCGCCATCTCCGCCTGCGGGCTCCACCGCTCCTCCATGAAGTCGGCGATGGTGCGCGCCTCCGCCAGCGGATCCTGGACGAAGGCGCCGACGACGACGCCCTCGGCCAGGCCCGCGGCTCCGGGCCGCTCATGGAGCTCATCGACCGGGATACGGACGACCTCGGCGTCCCCGGGCTGCGGAGCGTGGTGGCGCAATGGTGAGGAGGTCACGTTGGCGGCACGCAGGATCGCCCGGTCGTTGCGCCAGGCGGTCGACAGGGGCAGGACGGGGGCCCTCTCATCCACACCGTCCGTCCCCGCACCGGGGTTGAAGTACTCGTGGAAGGTGTCCAGTGCGCCGGCGCTGGCGCCCCGCCATCCGTAGATCGCCTGGTTCGGATCCCCGACGGCGGTCACGCCCGAGTCTGAGAAGAGCGCCGCCAGGAGGCGGATCTGGGCCACGGAGGTGTCCTGGAACTCGTCCAGCAGGACGGCCGGGTACTGGGTGCGCAACGATTGGGCGACGTCGGGGACCTCCTCCGCGATACGGCACCCCAGGGCGATCTGGTCGCCGAAGTCGAGCAGGGAGTGCCGCAGCTTGTAGTCGCGATAGGCGGCGACCGCGTCCAGCATGCCCAGGCGAGTGGTCAGGGCCTCGGGCACGCCCCGCACGAGGGTCTTGCAGCCGCGTACGGATCCGATGCCCTCCATGAGGGCGGCCAGGTCACCGAGCTGCTCGGCCGCATCGGCTACCGACAGCAGGTTCTCGCTCAGCGCCCCGTCCAGCGCCAGGAGGGCGGTGGCCGCGGCGCCGGGCTTGTCCAGCGGGAGGGGCTCAGTGCGCTCCGTGACGATCCGGGTGGCGATCTGCCAGGCGCGCGCCTCGGTGATGAGGGTGGAGTCC
>ERZ773099.2555-NODE-2555-length-12424-cov-28.447813_pt1 | contig 12424 bp, 7 predicted proteins | sample MGYA00511120_ERZ773099 | MGnify/ENA primary metagenome ERZ773099 (study PRJEB29015, sample SAMEA2738012) | human oral metagenome | biome: human oral; feature: human-associated habitat; material: dental | place: China | collected 2104 ... | reverse complement strand
CATGATGCCCTTCTCCTACTCGATCACCAACGGCATCGGCGCGGGCTTCATCGCCCACCTGGTGGTTCAGCTGGGGTGCGGGCGGGCCAGGCGGATCCATCCGCTCATGTGGGTGGCCGGCGTCCTGTTCATCGTCTACTTCACGCTCACGCCCATCAGGGCGATCCTGGGCGTGTCCTGAGCGGTCCTCGTCGGCCGACGGCGGGGGCGGGGTTTCGCGGGGGCGCCGCGGGGCCCCGCCCCCGCCGTCGACCCGACCGACCGAGGAGTAGAATATCTCGGCCCACCCCGACCGCCGTCTCGCGGCGGAGCCGGCGAATCACCCGCACCCGTCACGAATCGAAGGCCCCTCCCGCCGTGTCCATCTTCGAGTCACTGAGGTTCCACAACTACCGGGTCTGGTTCTTCGCGGCCCTGATCGCGAACACCGGCTCCTGGATGCAGCGCGTGGCCCAGGACTGGCTCGTCCTGCGCGTCCTGACCGACGACTCCGCCTCCGCCACCGGCCTGACCACGGCGCTCCAGTTCCTGCCGGCGCTGCTCTTCTCCGTCCACGCCGGCCTCATCGCCGACCGCGTGGACCAGCGCCGCCTGCTCATCGTCACCCAGAGCTCGATGGGCCTGGTCTCGCTGGTGCTCGGGCTGGACGTCCTGGTCGGGGGCGCCCGGCTGTGGCACGTCTACCTCGCCGCCGTCGCCTCGGGGCTCGCCGTCGCCTACGACGCGCCCGCCCGTCAGATCTTCGTCGCCCGCATGGTCCCGGCGGACCGCCTGGCCAACGCCGTCGGCCTCAATTCCGCGTCCTTCAACGCGGCGCGCCTGCTCGGGCCCGCCGCCAGCGGCCTGGTCATCGCCTGGGTGGGCCCCGGGTGGGTCTTCCTCGTCAACGCCCTGACCTTCCTGTGCCCGGCGCTGGCCCTGATGATCATGAGGACGGGCGAGCTCTACGACGTCCCGCGCGCCGCCCGCGCCAGGGGACAGCTGCGCGAGGGCCTGACCTATGTGCGCCGCCGCGCGGACCTGCTCATCATTATCGTGGTCATCTCCGTGGTCTCCATGTTCACCCTCAATTTCCAGGTCACCATGGCCGCGATGGTCCGCAGCGCCTTCGACCTGGAGTCCGACGCCTACGGCACCGTCTCGTCGGTCTTCGCGGTCGGCTCCCTGTCCGGCGCGCTGTGGGCGGCGCGGCGCAAGACCCCGCGCGTGCGCACCGTCATCATCGCCTCCCTCCTCCTGGGGCTCTCCTCGCTGCTCATGGCCGCCGCCCCGAATTACGCGCTCTTCGCCCTGTCCTCGATCCCCGTGGGCCTGTGCGTGCTGACCCTGCTCACCAGCGCCAACCAGACCATTCAGCTCACCACCTCCCCGGCGGTGCGCGGGCGGGTCATGAGCATCTACATGATGTTCCTCCTGGGGACCACGCCCGTCGGCGCGCCGGTCATCGGCTGGGTCAGCGACCAGTGGGGTCCGCGCACGGGCATCGCCGCGGGCGGGGCGGCGGCCGTCGTCAGCGCCCTGGCGGCCATGGCCTGGGTCCGCCGCCACCGGTGCGCGGATCTGGCCTACTCCTCCTCCCGGCCCTTCCTGTGCGCCGCCGGGTCCGACGGCGCCCAGAACCGTCCCGCCGTCGGGTCCGCCGCCGCTCCGGTCCGCCCGGGCGCCGTCGGGCCCGCTGCCGCTCCGTCCGGCGCGGCCGCATCCCCGTCCGGCGCGGCCCCGCCCGATGGCGACGCATTCGAGACGCCGTCCGCCGACCCCCGCTGAGCCGCCCCGATATCCTGGGAGGGGGTTCGGGAGTCCGCCCCGCCCCGCCGTCGGGCACCCTCCGGGTGCACCGCAACCGCTCCCAGGAGGCACCGGCATGAGCGAGCTCATCGACACCACGGAGATGTACCTCAAGGCCGTCTACGAACTGGAGGAGGACGGCGTTCCTCCGCTGCGCGCCCGCATCGTCGAGCGCCTCGGCCACTCGGGTCCGACGGTCTCCCAGACCGTGGCCCGCATGGAGCGCGACGGCCTCATCCACGTCGCCAAGGACCGCTCCCTCAAACTCACCGATGAGGGCCGACGACGGGCCACCGAGGTGATTCGCAAGCACCGCCTTGCGGAAAGACTGCTCATGGACGTCATCGGGCTGGACCGCCGCCTCGTCCACGACGAGGCCTGCCGGTGGGAGCACGTGATGAGCGAGCAGGTCGAGGACCGCCTGGACCTCATCCTGCGGGGCGTGACCGCCGACCCCTTCGGCAACCCGATCCCGCCGCGCAGCGCCGAGCACCCCCATCCCTCGGACGATGAGCGCAGCGCGGACCTCGCCGCCCACGAGGGCTGCACCGAGGCCGTCATCACCCGGATCGGCGAGCCGATCCAGGCCGACGCCGCCCTCCTCGCCTCGCTGGAGGACGCCCGGATCGTCGCGGGCGCTCGAATCCGCCTGCGTCGGACGGGCGGCGGCGTGCGGATCGTGACCGGCGCCGAGGAGCCGGTCGTCCTGCCCGACGACGTCGCCCGCCACCTCTTCCTGGCTCGCTGAGGGCCCCGGCCTCCGGATCGGGCCCCGGCCTCCCGGGCTTCCGGTGCGCTGAAGGTCGGGTTCCCGGTGCGCTGAAGGTCCCGGTCTCCGCCCCGGCGGCGCGCAGTACCCTATCCTCCTACATGCGCTCAGACCCCACCCCCATCCCTACATGTCTCGCCCCGCGACCGGCCCCCCGCCGGCTCGCGGGGCGAGACGCGTCCGGATGCGCGGCGGGGTCGCGGCGGGGGCGGGGCGATCGAAGTCACCCGGCGGGATGGTCGCGCGGTGTAGCACGGCTCGTATAGCGTTGGCGTTAACGTTCGGCTTCATCGGACGTGAAGCGGTGGGCGGAGCCCAAGTCCGTCGGCGTTCGCCGCTTCCATTAAGACACCGACCGACGGGCCCGGGGGAACCACTTTTCCGGTCCCGGCCACGGCCAGGGCCTCCGGGGTGAAGCCCGCATTGCGCGGGCCGGGCGACTCCCGCCCGAACCCGACAGCTAACTCCGTCGGCTCTTCAGGAGAATCCCGTGACTTCACGCAACCTGGCGCGCCACCGCAAGGCGGCCCGACCGCTGACCCCACTGAGCGATGCCGCCCCGGCCCTGCGCCGCGGCCTCGTCGTCGCCGCCTCCTCCGGTCTGGCCCTGACCATGATCACCTCCGCCGCCAACGCGGCCGGTGGGAACACTCAGAGCCTTGAGCGCTCCGCGGGCGCTCTGAGTGTCAGCCCCGCCGCCAAGGCCGAGGCCCTCATCACTCAGAACGCCCCGATCGAGGTGGGTGCCGACGTCATCGCGGACGCCGACACCCTGGCCGTCTCCGAGGTCACCGTCGAGGCGCCCGGTCCCTCCGAGGAGGAGCTCGCGGCTCAGGCCGCCGCCGAGGCCCAGGCCGAGGCTGAGCAGGCCGCGGCCCAGGCCGCGGCCCAGGCTCAGGCCCAGGCCGAGCAGGCGGCCGCCCAGGCTCAGGCCGAGCAGGCCGCCCAGGCCGAGGCCGAGCAGGCCCAGGAGGCTCCGGTCCAGGCCGCTCCCGCCGTTTCCACGGAGGACGACACCGCCGAGGCCACCGCCGTTTCGGCTCCGGCCGCCGTCCCGCAGGGGGTCGGCTCCGGCGCCGTGGCCATTGGCTCGAACTACCTCGGCACCCCCTACGTGTGGGGCGGCGGGGGCCCGGGCGGCTTCGACTGCTCCGGCTTCGTCTCCTACGTCTACGCCCAGATGGGCATCTCGCTGCCGCACCAGTCGGGCGACATCCTCAACAGCGGGACCGTCATCTCGGCCTCCGAGGCGCGTCCCGGCGATATCCTGTGGTGGCCCGGTCACGTCGGCATCTACGCCGGCGACGGCCAGGTCCTGCACTCGACCCCCGGGCCCGGTGTGAGCATCACCAACATCTGGGGCAGCCCCACCTACCTGCGAGTCGGCTGACTCGGCTGACCGAGCCGTCGGTCCAGAGGATTGGAACCGTCTCCTCCCGATGGAGGAGGCGGTTCCTCCTATTAACCGATTGACAAGGCGTGATGGGCGTCACTTCGGTGTGTGTTATTTGATTGTGACGGCATGCCTTGCTATCGGGTACTGTTCACCTTGTCGCGAGGACAGGCCTCGCGGTGCCCCGAGCCGGTGCTCAGTCCCGCCGTTCGGTTCTGGGGAGTTCCCATCACGAGCGGCGGGAACGGGGGAACCAACCACGACTTCGATCACGGAGTCTCTGGGGTGAAGCCCGCATCGCGCGGGCCGGGCTTCTCCAGCCCGAACCCGACAGCTCACCCCGTCGGCAGCACTAGGAGACGCACACCCAATGACCACCCGCAGTTCGGCACGTCACCGCAAGGCGACTCGTCCACTCACCCCGATCTCTCACATCGCTCCCGCCACCCGTCGCGGTCTGGTGGTCGCAGCCTCTTCCGGCCTGGCCCTGACCATGATCGCCTCTGGCGCCAATGCCGCCAGCTCCACCGAGGTCGCCGCCTCCGCAGGTTCTCTTCAGCAGACCGCGGGCCTGGGCGCCCTCACGGCCGACGCCCGCGAGGCGGTCACCGTCAACGACGCGATCGTGACCGGTGACGTCGTCGCTCCCGCCGACCTCACCGACGTCTCAGGCGTCACCGTCGAGGCCCCGCCCGCCGAGGAGCCTCCCGCCCCCGCCCCTGCCGTGGCCGACGACTCCAACGCCACCACGGCCGACTCCGGTGCGACCACCACCGCGGCCAGCTCCGACTCCGGCACGGAGGCCCAGGCCTCCAACGCCTCCACCCCCGCCGCGCCGCCCTCGACCGCGGGCGGCGTCGTCGGCATCGCCATGCAGTACGTCGGCTCCCCCTACGTGTACGGGGCCAGCGGCCCGAGCGCCTTCGACTGCTCCGGCTTCGTCCAGTACGTCTATGCCCAGATGGGCATCTCCCTGCCGCGCACCTCCGGCGCCCAGGCGGCGGCGGGCACCATGGTGTCGGCCGCCGAGGCCCAGCCCGGCGACATCGTCTACTTCGGCGGCCACGTGGGCATCTACGCGGGCGACGGCAAGATGATCGACGCCGGCAACGAGTCCACCGGCGTCGTCTACCGCGACATCTACGAGACCCCGATCGGCTTCGTGCGAGTCGCCTGATCCCCCTCATCCCTCTTCCCACCGACGTCCCTCGCCCCGCCCCTGCCGACCAGGCGGCGGGGCGCCGTCGTTCCGCCGCCGGGGACGGGCTTTGTGGCGGGATGGGGCGGCCGGTTCCGGGCCGACGACGGCGCAACGGATCGGGACACGGGCGTTCACCGGGCGCGAGTGGTTTGAAGCACACCGCCCTCCGGGGTCAGAATGGGACATGTCGGACTCCCGATGCCCGCAGAAAGGGGCAGAATCCATGGCGGAAGACAAAGTAGTCCTTGTTGGGGCGGACGGTTCACCGGAGTCCCTCGGCGCGGTGGACTGGGCCGTCGCCCGCGCGGCCCGCAGCGGCTGGCGCGTCCACATCCTGTGCGCCTACTCCCTCCCCTCCTTCACCACCGCCTCGCTCGACGGCGGATACGCCGCGCTCGACGACACCGCGATCCGCTCGGGCGCGCAGGCCGTCGTCGACGAGGCCGTCACGCGCGCCCAGGGCAAGGGCGTGACCGTGACCAGTTCGCTCGAGACCGGGGACCCCGCCGGGGTGCTGGTCGACCTGTCCGACGAGGCCACGCTCGCCGTCGTGGGCACCAGGGGCGGGGGAGGCTTCGCCGACCGGCTGCTGGGCACCGTCTCCTCCGCGCTGCCCGCCCACGCGCACTGCCCGACGGTCGTCGTCCCCCGTCACGTCGAGGGCGCCGAGTACACGCCCGTGGGGCGCATCGTCGTCGGCGTCGACGGTTCGGACTCGGCGCGCAAGGCCCTGCGCTGGGCGGTCAGGGAGGCCGAGGTCTGGGGGGCTGAGCTGACCGCCATCGCCGCCGTCCCCATGGCCTCGGGCGCCGGGGCGCTGGCCTGGCTGCCGGCCGCGGTCGACCGCGAGCAGGTGCTGACCGACGTGCGCAGCGGGCTGGACCGCGCCGTCGCGGCCGCCGTCGAGGGCCACTCCGGCGTCACCGTGCGCCGTCACGCCCTGGACGGCAACGCCGCCCAGCTCATGAGCGAGTTCTCCACCGCCGTCGACCTCGTCGTCGTCGGCTCCCGGGGGCGGGGAGGATTCTCCGGCCTGCTGCTGGGCTCCACCAGCCAGGGCGTCCTGTCCCACGCCGCCTGCCCGGTCATGGTGGTGCCGGCCCGCAGCCGCGACGAGGCCTCGTCGTCGGAGCGCAACAGCGGCACCCCGTGGGCCCGGGCCTGAGGTCGCGTCGGCGGACTCGGCCGGGAGCCGTGCCCGCGGCGCGCTCGGCCGCCCCCAGTTCGAGCGGTCCTGCCTCTCCTGGTAAGGTTGCGCCTCGCAGGCCCTCGTAGCTCAGGGGATAGAGCACCGCTCTCCTAAAGCGGGTGTCGCGCGTTCGAATCGCGCCGGGGGCACGCGCCGCGCGTCGCGCGGTCCCGCGCCGCGCGCCCGGTGCGGGACCGCGGGGCGCGCCGGGGGCGACGGGGCCGCGCGGCGGCCTGCGCCACAGGTTCCTGATCGCCCTTCGTTCGGGGCGTCGGCGCGGTGTGCCGTCTCATCGCCGTTATGTTGGGGATATGACGCCTCCATTCTTCTCATTCGGCCGCCGCCGCCGCAGAAGCGCCTCGCCTGCCGACGAGCCGAAGGACGTCAGCCCCGTCTCCTCGGCCCCCGAGCCGGAAGAGGACGACGAGCCCGGGTCCGCGCCCGCGCCCGCCGCCGACGCGGCGCCCGGGTTCGACGGCCCTCCCCCCTCCGAGCGCCGCGAGGCCCTCGTCGAGGAGGCCCTGAGCGCCTGGCGGGAACAGCTCATCGAGCTCGGCGGCACGGCGAGCCTGGACGACATCACCCAGCTCGACGGCGTCGTCGACCTCACCTCCGCCCACCCCTCCGGGCTCGCCCAGCTCTACGCCGGCCGCCCCACCCACCTGTCCAGTCTCGTGCGCGAGCGCGGCGCCCTGGGCGTCGCCCGCCAGTGCCTGCGCAAGGTCGCCGGACGCACCGACCAGCTGGCCCGCCAGTTCGGCGTCGCCCCCGTCTACCTCGCCATCGGGGTCGCCTCCTGGGTGGAGGTCGTCCCCGCCTCGCCGGACTCGGAGTCGCAGGAGGCGGAGGAGGCCGGTCCCGTCGCCATTGAGCCCGCCCCGGACGCCCTCGGCGGCCCCCCCGCCCCGCGCAGCGGCGCGAGAGCGGGAGCGGGCCCGGACTCCCTCAGATCGGCCGCCTCCCAGGCCGACGACGTCACCGTCCCCGTGCCCCAGGTCCCCGGCGACGGGCCGGAGCCCCGGAGGCGGACGCGGACCGTCAGGGCCCCGGTCCTCCTGCGCCCGGTCCGCCTGTCCTCCTCCAGCGCCGACGCCACCCTCGCCCTCGACCCCTCGATCGAGGTCAACCCCGTCCTCACCCGCGCCCTGCGCCAGGCCGGCTCCCGCGCGGACATCGAGGCGGTGGCCCACGCCGCCCTGGGCGCGGAGGGGTTCACCCCGCGCACCGCCCTGAACCGCATCGGCAGCCTCGGCCGCGAGTACCTGTCCGGCTTCCTGGTCCGCGAGAACCTCGTCGTCGGCGCCTTCGTCCACCCCGGCCAGGCGCTGATCGAGGACTTCGACGCCACCATGGAGCGCGCCCGCGCCTCCGCCCTCGTCGCGGCGCTGGCCGGGGACCCCGACGCCCGCGCCGCCCTCGACGTCCCCCTGCCCGCGCCCGACCCGGAGGACCGCGCCCCCGAGCGCGAGCGCGGCGCCGGCGACCTCGACGTCGGCCAGCTCGACGCCGTCGAGGCCGTGAGCTCCGGCGCCTCCATCCTGCTGGACGCCCCGCCCGGATCCGACGTCGCCGCCACCCTGGCGGCCGTCGTCGCCGACGCCGCCGCCTCCGGGCGCACCGTGCTGCACGTGCCCGCCTCCAGCGCCGACGGCCACGCCGTCGCCGAGGCGCTGCGCGACATGGGTCTGGGCGGCCTCGTCCTCGACCTCACCGAGGACCCGGCCTGGCGCCGCCACGCGGCCGAGGAGATCAAGGAGGGCCTGGGCGCCCAGCCGCCCGAGCTCGACGTGCCCGCCATCGTGGATCTGCGCGAGCGGCTGCGCTCCGTGCGCGAGCGGCTGACCGGCAGCATCAACGCCCTCCACCTGCGCCGCGAGCCCTGGGGCGTGTCCGCCTACGAGGCGCTCCAGCACCTGGCCGAGCTGACGACGGGGCGCCAGCGCATCCGCACCACCGCCCGGGTCGCCCCCGGGTGCCTGGAGCGCCTGGACGGGGCCGGCATGGCCCGCGCCCGCCGCCTGCTCCACCGCGCCCACGACCTGGGCGTCATGGAGCCGCAGACCTCCACCTCCGCGTGGAACGGCATCGACGTCGCGGACATCGACGAGGCCACGGACGCCCTGACCCAGCTCAGCCGCCTGGCGGACGACCTCCTGCCCGCGGTGCGCGACTACAGCGTCGACATCGCCGACGCCACGGGCATGTCGCGGGCCACGACCCTGAGCCAGTGGTGCGAGCAGCTGGAGGTGCTCGACGGCGTGCGCGAGTCCCTCGACGTCTTCATCCCCGAGGTCTTCGAGCGCTCCGCCGCCGACATGGTGATCGCCACGGCCTCGCGCCAGTGGCGCGAGGAGCACGCCGTGGAGATGTCCGGGGCGGAGCGGCGCCGCTTCCTCAAGCAGGCCAAGGACCTGGTGCGTCCGGGGCGCCCGGTCGAGGACCTGCACGCCGAGCTGGTCAAGGTCCAGCAGCGGCGCGAGGCCTGGCGCACCCATGACCCGGACGGGGGCTGGCCGCGCCTGCCGCAGGGCCTGGACACCATGCAGGCCACGGCGGTCCAGGCCCGCGACGCCGTCGAGGACCTGGAGCCGATCCTGGGCGCAGGCTCCGGCGCCCCCGAGCTCATGGACCTGCCGCTGGAGGACCTCCTGGCGCGCGTGCGCGCCCTGGCCGAGGACGACGCCACCGCCCAGAAGATGCCCGAGCTCAACCGGGTCGTGGCGGACCTCGACGAGCTGGGCCTGACGGCCTTCGTGGCGGACCTGGCCGATCGCCGCGTCCCCGACGACGACCTGGACACCGAGCTGGCCTACTGCTGGTGGTCCTCCCTCCTGGCCCAGGTGCTGCGCGAGGACCCGGAGCTGGCCGACCTCCACGCCGGCATCCTGGGGGAGAGGGCGGACGCGCTGCGCGAACTCGACTCCGCCCAGGCCGACTCGCTGTCCGGGCCGGTGTCCCAGGCCTACGCGCGGCGCGTGCGCGCGGCGGTCGAGGCGGACAAGGCCTCCGCCCGCGCCCTGTACGTGGCCCTGTCCCGCGAGGACGGGGTGCCCCTGCGGGAGATCGTCGCCGCCCACCCGGTGGCCTTCATCGCCCGACCCGTGTGGATCGTTCCGCCGACCCTCGTCCCGCAGGTCCTGACCCCCGACGCCGTCATCGACCTCGCCGTGCTCGACGCCAGCGCCCACATGCCGGTGCCGCAGGCCCTGCCGGCCTTCGTGCGGGCCGAGCAGGTGCTGGTGGTCGGCGACCCGCGCCGGGCGACGACGGGGCTCGCCTCCGAGCTGGGGCCGCTGCTGCCCTCGGTCACCCTGCCGACCACCCGCAACACGCTCGACGCCCGCATCGCCGCCTTCCTGGCGGCCAACGGCTACGAGGGCGTCGTCGAGGCCATCCCCGCCCCGCCCCGCGACTCGCGCCTGACCCTCACCCTCGTCGAGGGCCGCGGCATGCCGGCCCCGGGACGGGCGGCGGTGGAGTCGGTGCCCGCAGAGGTCGAACGGGTGGTCAACCTCGTCACCGACCACGCGCTGATCCACCCCGAGCTCTCCCTGGGCGTCGTCGCCCTCAACGCCCGTCATGCGGAGGAGATCCGCTCGGCGGCCTCCGCGGCGGCGGCCGGCTCCCCGGCCCTGGAGAAGTTCTTCGCCGCCGGCATCGCCGAGCCCTTCGTGGTGGTGGACCTGGACGGGGCGCGCTCGTTGCGGCGCGACCACGTCATCCTGTCGGTCGGCTACGCCAAGACCCCGCACGGGCGCACCATCCACACCTTCGACTCGATCGCCGGCACCGGCGGCATGGTGGGTCTGGTGGAGGCGCTGTGCGCCTCGCGGGACTCGACGGAGGTCGTCTCCTGCCTGGCCGCCGAGGACCTGGATCCCGAGCGCCTGCACTCCCCCGGGGCGCGCCTGCTGCGCGAGATCCTCGTGCGCGCGGCCGGGCGCGCCGAGGAGATCCCGCAGGACGGCGATCGGGCGCCCGACCGCCTTCTGATCGACCTGGCCGAGCACCTGTGGCGCAAGGGCCTGACGGTCATCCCCCTCTACGGGGTCGAGGGCGGGGTCCGCATCCCGCTGGCGATCGGGCACCCGGACTACCCGGGCGAGCTCTTCGTGGCCGTCCTGACCGACGACGCCGACTACATGGCCGAGCCCAGCCTGCGCCGTCGCGACCGGCACTGGATCGAGCGGCTCCAGCAGCGCGGCTGGCGGGTTCACACCGCCTACTCCGTCGCCGTCTTCGTCGACCCGGAGGCGGAGGCCACCGCCATCGAGGAGCAGGTCCTGAGCGTCATGATCGCCCGCGAGGCGGCCGCGCAGAAGGAGGCCGAGCCGGAGCCGGCCCCGCCGCCGGTTCCCGCGGTGGCCGAGCCGGACCCGGAGGAGAGCGGCTCCGTTCCGGCTGTGGAGCGGCTCAGTCCGCCCGCGCGCGGGCCGCGGCCGCCGATCGCGCCGGCCCAGCCACTGCAGGCCTACTCCGACGACCAGCTCGACGAGCTCGTGACCTGGATCCGCTCCGACGGCGTGGAGCGCGAGGAGGCCGAGGAGGTCGAGGAGCTGCGGATGTCGTTGGCGCTGATCCGGCGCGGCTCGGGCATCGATGCAGTCCTGACCAATGCGGTGCGCCGGAACCGATGAGCGGGGCGGAACCGGTGGACGGGACTGGAGAGTTGGAACCGATGAGCGGGGCCGGCGGTCCCAAGGGCACGGGCCCGATCTCGTGCTGCGCGTCGGAGCCGGTGAGCGGGGCCCCGCCCCGGCGCCGCCGCCGGGTGGTGGCGCTGTCGGCGGCCGATCGGGAGCGGGTGGCGCGCGGAGAACTGCCGGAGGCGGCGGCGGAGGAGGCGCGGCGTCGGCGTGTCGACGCCCTGACCGACGCCCACTCGCGCCCGGACGGCGACGCGCGCGCCAATGACTCGCGGCTGCTGCGCGACGTGCCCCCGCACTGGTGAGGCTCTGGCGCACGCTCGCCGTCGACGTCGTCCCGTGCCCCCGTGCTGGCGAGGCTCTGGTGGTGTCGGTGCCCCGGAGGGCGTCGGCGGCCGTCCCGCCCTGCCCGCCATCACCACCTGACCGGAAGAACACCACACCAAGAGACTTGACCCACTTCGGGACGGAAGGGGTGAGGTGCGGAGGGTGAAAGATATGCGCCGGCCACCTTTTTGAGCCGCCGGGTCGCCCGTCCACCGGCTCGCCCGCGTCTGCGGCAGGACGGACTCGGCCCGCGTCGCGAGGTCGTCAGGGCGATCGGGCCCGCCCGCGCCCACGATGGGATGGGTGACCCTGGCCGCCGACGGCGACGACGTCGTCCGGTCCGCCCGCACCCACGATGGGACGGGTGGGACGAACGGGACAGATGTGGCGACGATCCCGTGCGCAGCGTCGTCCACGAGCCCGCTCGCGTCCACGGCGGAGGACTCGCACGGAAGTCGCCACCACGCTAAGAGACGCACCCTTCGAGCCGGCGCGGACCCGGCTGGCGGAACCCGGGCCGGGGCCGGCTTGCGCAATGCGAGCCCAGTGCGACGCGGTCCACCCCACCTCGCGCTGCGCGAGCTCAGCGCGACATAATCCGCCTGCGCTGGATACGCGCGAGCCCACCTCGCACAATGCGACCCGAGGTGACATCACCGAATCAACACCCCCGGGGGCGGGGACGCGTCTCCGGTGAGAGCGGGCAGGACGCTCTTGAGCGCCGACTCCCCCCGGGGGCGGGGACGCGTCCCGCAGAAACTCAGTGGCGTGAAGGGGCTGGCCGACTCCCACCCCGGGGCGGGGGCGCGCAGAGCGGTGATTGCATCGAATCGAATGTCTTCTCCGCCGGTTTCGCGTGTCTTCTCCGCCGGTTTCGATCAAGTGAGGCGGGAGACGATGAGCCGCGCCGCGCGCACGGCCCCGGACGAGCCCCCGCGGGCGGCCAGGGCGGTCACGTTCGGCAGTTCGACGGCGACGCCCGCGGCCCGCACCTCGGCCAGCAGCTCCAGCACGGTCTCCAGGACGCCCGACGTCGCGGCGGGCAGCCTCTCGGCGCCGGCGAGCTCCTCGGCGATGGCCGTCAGCAGCGGCCAGACCAGGGCCAGCCCCC
>ERZ773099.2553-NODE-2553-length-12425-cov-14.244786_pt1 | contig 12425 bp, 12 predicted proteins | sample MGYA00511120_ERZ773099 | MGnify/ENA primary metagenome ERZ773099 (study PRJEB29015, sample SAMEA2738012) | human oral metagenome | biome: human oral; feature: human-associated habitat; material: dental | place: China | collected 2104 ... | reverse complement strand
CGCGGGCGCCCCGCCGACGAGTCGTCGTGCCGCGGTCCCCCGGGTCGGTGTCCGCGGCACGACGACGGCCGGGGCCGGGAGTCAGCCGCGCGGGCGCTTGAGGTAGGCGACGAGGTTGTCCGAGCCGGCAGGGCCGGGAATGACCTGGACGAGCTCCCACCCGTCGGCGCCCCACTGATCGAGGATCTGCTTGGTGGCGTGAGTGAGCAGGGGGACGGTGGCGTATTCCCAGGTAGTCATGGCGCGAGCCTACGGGCAGCCCGGCGCGTCGGGGAAGTGGCAGGAGACGACCTGGGACCGCACGGGAACGGGAGCAGTCCTCCCGCAGGGCCCGGTTCACCTCCGCGCCGAGACCGGCCCTCGACGCCGGAGCGAGTCCGGGACGCCCGGCCCCCTCACCTCACGCGGGCCAGGATCCGCGGGGCGCGGCGGGCGTGGATCTCGGCGACGAGCTCGTCGTCCTCACGGCGCAGCCACTCGCTCCAGTCGGTCACCTCGGGGAAGCGGCGCAGCAGCGCACGGCGCTCGCGCTCGGTCAACCCGCCCCAGACCCCGAAGGACGAGGCGGAGTCGAGGGCCTCGGCAAGGCACTCCATGCGGACCGGGCACGAGAAGCACAGTGACCGGATGTCCCGCTGCTCGGCCCCCTTACCGAACAGCTGATCTGGATCGACGTTGGCGCACGCCGCTCTGACAGCCCAGGTCTGGTCGGTCGTCGTCATCTCTCTCTCCCTAGCCGGGTCGGCCGACCACACTGTCAGCCGCATCACACTGACGACCGTATGTCACACGTTGGCCCTAAGCCAAATCCGATCCTGCTCCACCCCGTCCCGGAGGGCGCGCCGACGGCTCCCGCGGGGTGAGCGCCCCATGCCCCGCCGAGGGCGATCACCCCCCTCGCGCAGGGGCGCCCGCCCGCCGACCCCCGCCCTCCGCACGGGCGCGGGCCCTCCGCGGGGGCTCTTCACGCCCCCTCTGCGCCCGCGCCGAGCCCGCCCCAAGCGCACGCCGAGCCAGCCCCAAGCGCGCGCCGCACGGGCGCCGCACGGGCGCCAGCTCTCCGCGCTTCTTCATGCGCAATTCTTAGGCCTTTTTCAGACCGATCGCGTCGTAGCCCACAGCATAAACGGACGATTGCCCGTAGGCTTGGCGCCATGTCGAAGTCTTCCTCCCGCGGCAGGTCGCTCTCACCCGCCCAGGTGGTCTCCATGCTCCTGGTCTTCGTGCTGCTGTCCACCGCCGGCGGCATACTCACCGCCGGGTTCGCGATGCCCGCCGTCGGCGCCGCGGCCGCCTTCACGAACGCCTCCGCCAACTTCTTCGATGAGCTGCCCAGCGACTTCGACCTCCTCGAGCCGAGCCAGATCTCGGTCATCAAGGCCTCCGACGGCACGCAGATCGCGCAGTTCTACGCCGAGAACCGCATCGTCGTGCCCCTGGCCGAGATCTCAACCAACGTGCAGAACGCCATCATCGCCGTGGAGGACCAGCGCTTCTACCAGCACAAGGGGGTCGATCCCACCGGCATCGCCCGCGCCATGGTCTCCAACGCCAACGGCGGCTCCCAGGGCGCCTCGACCCTCACCCAGCAGTACGTCCGCAACGTCCTGGTGGAGGCGGCCATCCAGAACGACGACCCCTCGGCGCAGTCCGCGGCGACCGCGCGCTCGGCCGGCCGCAAGATCCGCGAGATCAAGTACGCGCTGACCCTGGAGCAGAAGTACCCCGACGCCAAGCAGCGGATCCTCGAGGGCTACCTCAATATCGCCGCCTTCGGGCCGTCGACCTACGGGGTCGAGGCGTCCGCGCGGCACTACTTCTCCCACTCCGCCAAGGAGCTCTCGATCCCCGAGGCGGCGCTCCTGGCGGGACTGACCAACGCGCCCGGCGCCTATGACCCGATCGCCTACCCGGACAAGGCCAAGGACCGCATGAACTGGGTCCTGGACAAGATGCTCGAGGAGCAGTTCATCGATCAGGACCAGTGGCAGGCCGGCCGGGACACCAAGATCGAGGACATGCTGCACGTCACGGAGACCGTGGGCGGCTGCGGAACCGCCGGGTCGGCGGCCTACTTCTGCGAGTACGTCAAGTCCGAGATCGAGAACTCCGAGCTCTTCGGTGCCACGCCGAAGGAGCGCAGCCAGCGGCTCCTGCGGGGCGGCCTGAACATCACCACGACGCTGGACATGAACAAGCAGGCGGCCGCGGACGCCGCCGTCCAGGAGTACGTGCCCACGGGCGACCCGTCCGAGGTCAAGGCGGCGCTGTCCTCCGTCGAGCCGGGAACCGGCCGCATCGTGGCCCTGAGCCAGAACACGAACTACGGCGTGGACACCGAGGGCGATTTCTCGACCACGCAGATATCCTATAACGCCGACGGCTCCCACGGCGGTCTGGAGAATTACGACGGCACCTCCGGCTTCCAACCGGGCTCGACGTTCAAGGCCTTCGTGCTGGCGGAGTGGTACCAGGAGGGCCACTCGGGCAACGACGCCTTCAACACCAGTCCGACCACCTTCGGCGCATCGGACTGGACGATCTCCTGCGACCCCTCCAAGGCCGACAAGTGGAGCGTCGGCAACGCCAACGCCAGTGAGGGCGGCACCCACACCGTCGTTCAGAGCACCGCCATGTCCATTAACGTCGGCTTCGCCAGGATGACGCAGCAGATGGACATCTGCAACATCACGGACCGGGCGGCCAAGCTCGGGGTCACCACCAACTCCGGGGACCCCTTGGTCCCCACGCCGTCAATCGCGCTGGGCTCCCAGGAGGTCACGCCCCTGCAGATGGCCGGCGCCTACGCGGCCTTCGCAGCCCACGGACTCTACTGCCGCCCGATCGCCATCGACGCCATCGAGGACGCCGACGGCAACCCGCTGGAGGTGCCCTCCGCCAACTGCACCCAGGCGATGGACTCCAACGCCGCGGACAAGACGGCGATGACCCTCACCCACGTCCTGGACAAGAACGCGACCGGTAAGGACGCGGTCCTCAGCGGACGCCAGGCCGCGGGCAAGACCGGAACGACCGAGTCCATGGACAACGCCTGGTTCACGGGCTTCACCCCGCAGCTGGCGACGTCCGTGTGGCTGGGCCACTCGGACGGGTACTACGGGATGGACCACCAGTACATCGGTGGCCGGTACTACGCGACCATGTACGGCTCGGACGCCCCGGTCCCGCTGTGGAAGATGTACATGGAGAAGGCGCTGGAGGGCCAGCCCGCCCAGGGCTTCAACCCGGTGCCCCTTGGCGTCGCGCCGAGCGCGGCCCCGTCCTCGGCCACTGGCACGGAGGACCAGGGCGGGCAGGACGTCCAGGCCTCGAGCCCCGCCGCCACGGGACAGGGCCCGGCGCAGAGCCCCGCCCCCTCCCAGGGCCAGGGCCGGGCTCCCCAGAGCCAGGCCCCCCAGACCGAGGTGTCCCACCAGCCGTCGGTCGGCCCGGGAGCGCCCCAGGGGGCCGGGCAGACCGCCACCCAGAGCGCCCAGGACATTCCGATCACCCCGCCGACCCAGCGGAGCCCCCAGGGCAAGGACGGGGACTGACGGGGGTGCCCGCGTTCACGCACAGTACGCCGCGCACGTTCGCCCGCATCGCCGCCGGCGTGGCAGCCGCGGGCCTGGGTCTGCTCGGCTACACGCTCATCGAGGCGCGCTGCCCCGTGCTGCGCCGCGTCGACGTCCCTCTCCTCGCCGCCGGCGAGGAGCCCCTGACCGTCCTGCACCTCAGCGACCTGCACCTGACCGACCGCACCGAGGCCCGGGTCGCCTGGGTACGGGAGCTGGCCCGCCTGCGCCCCGACGTCGTCGTCAACACCGGCGACAACCTGTCCTTCGTCAGCGGCCTGGAGCCGCTGGGGCGCGCGCTGGAGCCCTTCCTGGGTCTTCCCGGCGCCTTCGTGCTGGGCGACCACGACTACCGCACGACGCTCTTCAAGCTGCCCACGCGCTACCTGCGCCCGAACCCGTCGTCGGCCTACGAGGGCGTCGACGACGCGGAGGTGGCGCTGCCCTGGGGCGAGGTGCGCGACCTGCAGGTCTCGGGCGGCTGGGCGGACCTGACCAACGCCCGCGGCGCGATCGCCGTCGGCGGGAGGCGGATCGAGCTGGTCGGGGTGGACGACCCGCACGCCGAGCGCGACGCCTTCCCGCCACCGGCTCTTCCGGACGACGGCGAGGGCGGGCCCGCGGTGCGCGGGCGCGACGGCCGCCCGCTGCGGATCGGCGTGCTCCACGCGCCCTACCGGCGGGTGCTGGACGCCATGGTCGCCGACGGCGTGGACCTGGCGCTGGCCGGGCACACGCACGGCGGCCAGCTGTGCCTTCCCGGCGTCGGCGCCCTGGTGACCAACTGCGACCTCGACCGCGGGCGGGCCTCGGGCCTGTCGCGGTGGCCGGGCCGCACCGGCTCCCCCGAGGCGGCCGGCGACATGTACCTGCACGTCTCGGCGGGCCTGGGCACGAGCCCCTACACGCCGGTGCGCCTGGCCTGCCGTCCGGAGGCCACGCTGCTCACGCTGCTGCCCGCCGCCTGAACCCGCCGCCTGAACCCGCCGGCCCTGCCTCGGCCCGCCCATTCGCCGAGATCGGTCGAGTTCCGCGCCGAGATCGGTTCACTTCCGCATCGAGATCGGTTCTCGACGCAACTCTCCGCCCACACCGATGCTCCGAGGACACCATGAGCGAGGACTTCTCCGCCGTCGAACCGCTGCTGGCCGAGTACGCCGACCTGGAGCGGGACATGGCCGACCCCGCCGTCGCCTCAGATCCGGGCGCCATGCGTCGCCTGGGGCGCCGCTACGCCGAGCTCGGACGGGTCGTGACGGCCCATCGCGCATGGCGGAACGCCTCGGCCGATCTCAATGATGCCCGTGAGCTCGCCGCTGACGACGCCGATTTCGCCGCCGAGCTTCCGGGACTCGCCGAGGCCGAGGCCGCCGCCGCCGATCGACTGCGCGAGGTGCTGGTGCCCCGTGACCCCGACGACGCCCGCGACGTCATCATTGAGGTCAAGGCGGGCGAGGGCGGTGAGGAGTCGGCGCTCTTCGCCTCCGACCTGGCTCGCATGTACGCCCGCTACGCCGAGCGCATGGGGTGGGCCGTCGAGATTCTGGACGCCGCCGACTCCGAGCTCGGCGGATACAAGGACGTGCGCCTGGCCATCAAGGCCCGTCACGCGGTGGAGCCCCAGGAGGGGGTCTGGGCGCACCTGAAGTACGAGGGCGGCGTCCACCGTGTTCAGCGCGTGCCCGTCACCGAGAGTCAGGGACGCATCCATACCTCGGCCGCCGGCGTGCTGGTCATGCCCGAGGCGGACGACCCCGGGGAGCTCGAGATCGACACTGCCGACCTGCGCATCGACGTCTTCCGCTCATCCGGGCCGGGCGGGCAGTCCGTCAACACCACCGATTCGGCCGTGCGCATCACCCACGTGCCCACCGGCATCGTCGTCTCCATGCAGAACGAGAAGTCGCAGCTGCAGAACAAGGAGGCGGCCATGCGCGTGCTGCGCGCGCGACTGCTCGCCGAGCGCGCCGCCGCAGCCGCGGCCGAGGAGGCGGATGCCCGCCGCTCCCAGGTGCGCACCGTCGACCGCTCCGAGCGCATCCGCACCTACAACTTCCCCGAGAACCGCATCGCCGATCACCGCACCGGCTACAAGGCCTACAACCTGGACACTGTGCTCGACGGCGGCCTCGGGCCCGTCATCGCCTCGGCCATCGAGATGGATGAGGCCGAGCGCATGGCGGCGATCGGCGAGCGGTGAGCCGGCGAGGTGAGCGAGCTCCACAGCGCGAGTCCCCTTCGCCGAGATCGGTCCGGTTCCGCGCCGAGATCGGTCGCAACCCGTGTCGAGATCGGTTGAGAGCGCCGGGCCGCCCGTGAGTGCTCTTGATCGTTACGAACTGCGGCGCGATGTACGGGCCGCTGCGAGGCGTCTGGCGGCGGCGGGCGTGGCCTCTGCGGACAACGATGCCCGGCTGCTCGCCGAACATGCTCTGGGCGCTCCGCTGCTGCTCGCCGACGGCGCTGACCCGGACTTCTCCGAGCACTACGAAGCGCTGATTGCGCGCCGCGAGCGTCGGGAGCCGCTTCAGCACATCACCGGCGTCATGTGGTTTCGGGGGCAGGAGCTGGTGAGCAGGCCCGGAGTCTTCATCGTGCGCCCGGAGACGGAGGTGGTGGCGGGAGCCGCCATCGAGGCTGCGCGTCAGATGATCGCCGACGGCGCTGCGCCGCTCGTCGTGGACCTGTGCGCGGGGTCGGGCGCGATTGCGGCGGCGCTCGCCTGCGAGGTGCCGGAAGCCCGCGTGGTCGCGGTCGAGATCGATGAGGAGGCAGCGGCCCTGGCCTGCGAGAATTGTGGACGCCTGGCTCCGGGGCGGGTCGAGGTGATCCGTGGTGACGCCACTGATGCGCAGGTGCTCAATGACCTGGACGGGTGCGTCGACGTCGTTGTGTCCAACCCCCCGTACGTGCCCGCGGGAGCGGTTGAGGATGTCGAAACCGCGCGTTACGACCCCGATCGGGCCCTGTTCGGTGGGGGAGAGGACGGGCTGGCGGTGCCTTGTGCGGTGGTCCATCGCGCAGCCGGCCTGCTGCGCCCTGGTGGCGCGCTCGTCATGGAGCACGACCCTCGGCAGGGTGGGGAGCTGCGGGATTCCGCACTGACGGCCGGGTTCGCCATGGCCGAGACCGGCCAGGACCTCGCCGGCCGCGACCGTTACCTGCGCGCTGAGCGGTGAAGACTCGTGATGCCCCAGGGTTTCCCGGTCTCTGGCTGGTTGGTTCGGAGACGCCGGCCACATGATTCGGGCACCGGGAGTGTCTGGCAGCGGCGGAGCAGATGGGACAGGATCAAGGGCATCGTGATGCACGCATATTCCGAATGGGAGGAATGATTCATGGCCACGATTCTTGTCATCGGTGCAACGGGGCAGGTCGGCCGCCTGGTGGTCGAGGAGGCCCTCGGTCGGGGCCTGAACGTACGGGCCCAGTCCCGTGACGCCAAGCGGGCGGCCGGCGTCCTGCCCGATGGCGTCGATGTTCGTGAGGCTTCGCCGGCTTCTGCTGAGGATCTTCGCGCTCTGGTCCAGGGAGTCGACATTGTCGTTCTGACCCACGGCGGAGACGTGGACGGCGAGGGCGGGGTCAGCTTCTACACGACTGTCGCCGCGCTGCTGGAGGCGCTCGGTGAGAGCGGTCGGGAGGCTGCGGGTGTGCATATCAGCCTCATGACCGCCATGAACACCAGTCGCTCGACGGGACCGAGTCGTTACAGCTTCGTGGAGTGGAAGCGTCGGGCCGAGCGGCTCGTGCGCGCGAGCGGCCACCCCTACACGATCGTGCGCCCCGGCTGGTTCGACTACCAGGGTGCCGAGGACGTCCGGATCGACCTGCGCCAGGGCGACCTGGTCACCGGGCAGCCCGGTGTGGACCGCCGCCACATTGCCCAGGTCCTCTTGGAAGGGGCCATTGATCCGTCCAGGGCTCGGCGCACCGTGGAGATCTTTAGCACCGCAGGCGCTCCCGTCACGGATTTCGAGGCTCTCTTCGCCGCCACGCGAGCCGACGAGCCCGGGGCCCTCGACGGCGTGCTGGACACCGGCAACGTCCCTCTGGATGAGGAGCCCGATAGCGTCCAGGAGGACATCTCCGGCCTGAGGCGTCGCTGAATCCGCGATTATGACGGCCCGAAATATCGCAGCGTGCGCCGAGCGTCGGAACATGAATGACGATCTCTTCCGGCCCGCCGTGATCACGCGCGTCCCGGATATCCTTGAGTGATGACGGGATATTCTGCCCAGCTCTGATTGGCGCACCTCGCCGGGGAGAGGGGTGCTCGACTACGGATTCCAGCAGGCGCAGCGAAAGAAGGTGATAATGGGCTGGTTGTGGTGTGTTATCGCGGTGGTGCTCCTTCTGATTGATCGTGTCGCGGCCGGGCGCTCCGAGGGATCTGCTCAGTCGAGCGGGGTGAGATGGCCATTCTGTTCAAGACCGGTGGATAGGGTCCGCCTTATGCTGTCGGTATGGCTTTGAAACTCGGATTCATCGGGATTGTCGTCAGCGATATGGCGGCGTCATTGAACTTTTACCGAATGCTTGGGGTGCCCATCCCCGAGGGCCAGGACGGCGAGCCGCACGTCGATGCGCGGCTGGAGGACGGCACGGTGCTGGCCTGGGACACGGTCGGCATGATCCGCTCCTTCGACCCGGATTACGTCCGGCCCTCAGGAGGGCACCATATCGCCCTCGCCTTCGACCAGGGAGGCACCCAGGCCGTTGACGACGCTTATACCAGGTTCGTCAGTGCTGGGTATACGGGCAAGATCGGGCCCTGGGATGCGCCCTGGGGGCAGCGCTATGCCACGGTCATGGACCCCGACGGCAACGCTGTCGATCTCTACGCGGCGCTCGGAGCCGACTGCACCGAGAATGCACTGTCCCCCTCTCCCCGGGATGGGGCGTCCTCAGCGGCTGTACGGGGCCGCGAAGAGGTGTGCGGACCTGACCCCTCCTGAACTCCATTGCTTTTTCTCGTAGCCCTCCCGGGATCGGATAACGAGCTTCCCATTCTGTGTGAAAGAATTGTGCTGAGATGTAACCCCTGGGTAGCCGTTCCCAACGGGCTTATCATTCCATCCGTACAGCTTCCAATGGAGATTATCGACCGGCTCATTGAGGTCGTTGAAGAATTCGACCGCCCTTCTGTCTCCGCCTTGGGCTGGTTGGGATCCGGCGATTCAGGAGCCTCTCTTTGAGTGAATGGGGATTTCTATCCTATCTTCATCCACTACTGGCCGTGGGAGAGAAGAGTTCTCTTGGTGCAGTACCTATGAGTCCACGCAGTTCGCGGGCGAGGTGGGGTTGGTCGGCGTATCCCGCCATGGCCGCCGCTTGAGCCAGGGGTGTTCCGTTGGAGATGAGACGATGCGCGCGCTGTGCCCGTACGATCCGTCTCAGCGTGGTGTACCCGTAGCCGAAGGAGACGCGCATGCGCCTGCGCAGGGTGCGCTCCGACCATGACATTGTCCTGGCCGCCTCATCGGCGCCGATTCCGGCGATCGCCTGCTGCCGGATCCATGCCACCCACGGCTCGGGCGGGTTCGATGACGCCAGGCTTGTGAGGTCGGCAACCGGGTCGGAGGAGTCTCTGGCGCGCAACAGGGCTTCGCACAGAGGGATGGCGGATCCTCCCAGTGCGTCCTGCGCATTGACGACCTGGTCCCTCAGGGTCGGAAGGTCCGTCGGCAGGAGGGCCGAGGCAGTCCCCGGTGCCAGTCGGAGGCCCAGCAGTCCAGTGGAATCGCTGGCGCCCGCAGCGATCCAGCGGGTCTGAGGGCCGCAGACGAGGACCCGCTCCCCGCTGGCGATGAGATCGACGCAGCCATCGGCTGGAATGGTGGAGGGAGCGACTTGGCGGGAGCGCCACAGCGTCCGCCCCATCCCCAACTGCACTTCGGCGTACATGAGGTCATCATGGCACTGCTCTCCGGCTGTTTGCGCGGGCGGGGCGACGTTTGCTCGCCATGATCTGTCCAAAACGGAGGAGATCAGCCTGGACTCTGCGCTGGGGCGGGGGCCTGAAACAGCTGATAGCCCCATGGTTTCTTGGGTTTCTTGAGGTGACTGATGAGGCCGGCGGTTTAATCTCCTCCGTTTTGGACAGACTCGCGCTGTGGCGGCCTCTGGTGTCCGATCATGCTGCCGACTCGCACCTACTGGGCTGGGTTCTGCCGGTAGTTTCGGGATGCCTCGGTCACCCGGCTGATGAGGCTTCGCAGGGCCTTCAGGTCTTCAGCGCCGACTGCCCGGCCGACGGCGTTCGCCCAGGCGTGCTGCTCGTCGGCCAGGGCGTGGACGGCATCGCGTCCCCGCTCGGTGAGGTTCAGGAGGTTCTGCCCGCGCCGTGCCGGATTGGGCTGCCAGATGGCCCAACCTTGAGCGACGACATCATTGGCCACCCGCTGCACGCTCTGACGGGTCAGGCCCAGCCCGATCCGCCGCGCGATCTCGGGCACCGGCAGTGGGGCATCCAACACCGCTCCCAGCACCTGCCAGCGCGCCGGGGATAGCTCGTGCGGTGCCGTGATCATCGCGGCAGCTGCCAGGAACTCCCCGTTGAGCTCGAAGACGGGGAGGACAAGGTCAGTGAGGGCATCGCCCTCAGGAATTCTGCCAGGCACTGATGGCCTCCATGAGTGCTTCGTAATGGCGGGGATTGCCGGTGACGTGGAGCTGCTCCCATGCCGTGATGACGGGCTCCGGTGCAAGCTGGGTGACCCGCATGACCTCAGCGGTGAAGGGGACTGCGTGAATGCCTGAGGCGGTGGTGATGCCCTGGTCGGTGATCACCGGCGTGTCGACGTAGCGGTTTGCGCCCCGGTAGCCGCTGGCTGCGAGGAAGCCCGCGGCGTTCGAGGTGTGGCGACGCTCGTTCAGGAATCCATTGCGGGCCAGGAAGTAGGTGGCTCCGCAGATGGCGGCCACGGGAATATCTCGCTCAACCAAGTCCTTGACGGTGCCGGCAAGGCGCTCGTGCCCGCCCTCGACGTAGTGGCTTCCGCCTGGGACGACCAGGGCGGCGAGCATGCCCTCGTCCGCCAGCGGTATCAGCTCATCGAGGTCGGCTGCGGGGGAGAGGGGGAGTCCACCGAGCGATCGGACCGGGTCCAGACCATCGCCCACGAGCAGGAGGCGGAAGCGTCCGGGGCGAACCTCTTCGGCCGTGGCGATCTGCGTGGTCAGATGGGCGTACTCCCAATCGGCCATGGTCTCAGTGGTGTACAGCGCGATGGTCTGCATGATGCAGGGCCTCCTGGAACTTGTTGACAATGTACTGTCAACAATACAGGTTGACAGCGTGCTGTCAATAGAACAGTTCGAGAGCTCGGGTGCGTGTGGGTTCGCTCTGGGAGAGCAGCCAGCAAGGAGCTATGCTCGACGTGCGACTACGGTGAGGAGGTTCTGTGGTGAGTGTGCTTCAGGCTGTTCTTCCGGACGGCGAAGCGCTCGCACGTGTGTGCCAGGAGCGAGGTGTGGCGAGGTTGCGGGTTTTCGGATCTGTAACAGGAGATAGTTTTGATCCGGAACGCAGTGACCTGGATTTTCTTGTGGACTTTATTCCGGAGCGTCCTGATATTTTGGGGGACTTTTTTGGTTTGCAAGAAGATCTGTCCCGCCTGACCGGGAGGTCTGTGGATCTTGTGGTTGCTGAAGCTGTGACTAATCCGTACTTCCGTGCTTCGGTACTCTCTACTGCAGAGGATGTTTATGCGGCCTGATGTTGCTGCCTACCTGTGGGATGCATTGCAGGCTGCTCGTGCCGTCCGCAGATTCAAAGCCGCAACGAAAAGAGTGCCGAACCTTATCCAAGTATTGGAGGGGCTTCTGCGAGAGGCTGATGTCGTCTTTCGCCAGTAGATTGAGGCACCTCATGGCGAGTTCAGCTCGCGCAGCGGCGTCCAGCCCGCAGGCAGGGGGCCGCTGATGGAGGCGCGGGCGCGGTCCTGATCCGCTGACCAGCCTTGCGCCGCTTCCGGTGCCTCTGATCCGTCTGCGCTCATCGCGCCTCGCGCGAGCCTCAGTCCTGTGCCCTCGACGACGGCGTCGGGCGCGCTGCCCCGGCGCGTCGATGCCCGGACGCTCCAAGGGGGATCCGCCCAACTACCACCGCGGAAGACCCTGTAGTCGCCGTAGCGGGCGGGATCGAGGTAGTCCCAGCACCACTCCCACACGTTCCCGAGCGTGTCGTACAGACCGAAGGCATTCGGCTGCTTCCGCCTCACCGGTTGCGGCCCGTCGACGCCATCGAGTGACGTCCACGCGATCTCCCGCAGGTCCCCGTAATGGGGTCCAGTCGTTCCCGCGCGGCATGCGTACTCCCATTCCGCCTCGGTCGGCAACCTGAACCCGTTCGCCCGCACGTCCCAGCGCACCTGGCGATCATTGGCGGTGTACGCGGGCTGCAGCCCGTGGGCAGAGGACAACCGATTGCACAGGTCGACGGCTTCGAACCACGTCACGCCGCTCGTCGGCCGGTCGCTCCCATTCCGGACCAGTGCGCAGCGGGAGATGGAGAATGCTTCAAGCGTCACCGTGCGGCGGATGCTGCGGCGGGCGTCGTGAAGTTCCACGGCCCCTGGGGCAAGGCGAATCATCTCGCCGATCTCGTAGTCCACCGCTCGATCCTATCGGTCCGTCGTCGATGCTGGGGCTGCGGACGATCTTGATGACCTTGTGTGCACCATCGATTGCGCCCGGGGTGCTCCGCGGCAAGGGTTAGGGGAGGGAGTTTCGGTCGGGCACAGGGTTTTCGTGTCGGACCTGACTTGGCTCATTGTGGGGTGGTTGGGTTGCTGGGGGCTGGTTGTTGTTGGGATTGTGGGGGGTTGCGTGGGTTGGGGTGCGCAC
>ERZ773099.2552-NODE-2552-length-12432-cov-2.833239_pt1 | contig 12432 bp, 8 predicted proteins | sample MGYA00511120_ERZ773099 | MGnify/ENA primary metagenome ERZ773099 (study PRJEB29015, sample SAMEA2738012) | human oral metagenome | biome: human oral; feature: human-associated habitat; material: dental | place: China | collected 2104 ... | reverse complement strand
TTTTACGGGAAGGAGACGGTGTGGCCCTCGTTACCGGCTGTGCCCATCCCGGCATTTTGAATATGGTCCGGACGGTACACGAGCGGCTAAAACTCCCGGTGCGCAGCGTGGTAGGCGGCACGCATTTGAAAGAGGCTTCCGCGGAGCGTATCGAACGGACGCTGGCAGCTCTGCGGGGGATGGGGCTTTGCCGCATGGGCCTTTGTCATTGTTCTGGGGATGCGGTGCGAGAGCGTTTAGCAGTGGATGACGTTGCCGGATGTTCCTTGGGAACGGGAGATTTGATCGAATTTTAATCATTTGGAGGAGGGTTCGTTATGTCAGGTTTATTCATGGGGGCAGTTATCATCCTGGCGGTCATCATTATGATCGTTGCCATCAGTAAATACAAACAGCATCCCTTCGTCGTTATGATCTTAGTTTCCATTTTTGTCGGGCTTGTCTGCGGCATGCCGGCGGATAAGGTCATTGCGACGGTCAAAAGCGGATTTGGCGGAATTTTGTCCAGCATTGGCATCGTCATTGTCGCTGGAACCATCATTGGCACCATCTTGGAAAAAACAGGCGCCGCCCTGGTCATGGCGAATACCATTCTGGGCGTAGTAGGCAAGGCGCGCTCCGTTCTTACCATGAGTCTTACGGGGTATGTGACGGGGATTCCCGTATTTTGCGATTCCGGCTTCGTCATTTTGTCTCCCATTGCCCGGGCGTTAGCGGATCGTTCCCGTACGTCCTTAGCGGTTATGGGGACGGCGTTGAGTTCCGGGCTCTACGCTACCCACTGCCTTGTGCCGCCGACACCGGGGCCCATCGCTATGGCCGGGACACTGAACGCAGATTTGGGCATGGTCATCGGGGTGGGGCTGGTGACTTCCATTCCGGCGACGCTGGCCGGGCTTCTTTACGCGAAAAAGGTGGCGGTACGTTACGATATCCCGGCCAATCCAGAGTTTACCGTGGAAGAGCTGATGGACAAATATGGTAAACTCCCTAGCGTCTGCCATAGTTTCTCACCGATTATCCTTCCCATCCTGCTCATCGCTTTGAAATCCGTTGCCGATTTTCCTTCTCATCCCTTGGGGGTGGGAGCCCTTAAAACCTTTGCTTCCTTCATCGGTGACCCGGTTATTGCACTCCTTATCGGCATATTTTTAGCTATGACGCTCATTCCGGCTTCGGAAGGGGAAAATAAGTTCGAATGGATGAGCCAAGGCGTACTGAATTCCGCGTCCATCCTTGTCATCACCGGGGCAGGAGGTGCTTTTGGCGCGATCTTAAAAAGCCTGCCCCTGGCGGATGCGCTTTCCTCAACTCTGCTTTCCCTTTCGATTGGTGTATTCCTGCCTTTTATCATCTCGGCGCTTTTAAAAACTGCCATGGGGGCGTCCACAGTGGCTATGATTGTGACTTCGGCTATGGTTGCTCCTATGATGCCGTCCCTTGGCTTTGAAACAGAGATGGGGAAGGCATTGGTTATCATGGCGATCGGAGCCGGTTCTATGTGCGTTTCTCATGCCAATGATTCCTATTTTTGGGTTGTCTCGCAGTTTTCTGATATGACGACGAATGTGGCCTATAAGTGCCAGACCGGCGTCACCTTCGTAGAAGGCATCGTGACCGTGGCCTTTGTGTACCTTATGTCTTTGATCTTCTGCTGATCCAGGAGGCATAGGGTATGGACAAGGTGGTTATCATTCCCGATTCTTTCAAGGGGACACTGTCGTCTAAAGAGGTGGCAGCGCTGATGGGAGAAGCCGTGGGATCTGTCTTTCCCGAAGCGGATCGGATGCTTTTGCCTATCGGAGACGGCGGGGAGGGGACGGTGGAGTCTTTTTTGACTTCGCTTGGCGGGGAACGAGTAGAAACGACGGTATGTGGGCCGTTTTTTACCCCAGTGTCATCTTTTTATGGCCGTTTACCTGATGGTACAGTAGTCATTGAAATGGCGGCGGCAGCAGGGTTGCCTTTGGTGGGAAATCGTCGTGAGGTGGAACAAACAACGACCTTTGGCGTGGGGGAACTCATGGGAAAAGCCCTTGAGGAAGGAGCAAAGCATATCATTCTCGGGCTGGGGGGCAGTGCCACCAACGACGGCGGCTGCGGTGCGGCAGCTGCCTTGGGGGCGGTGTTCAACGATGAAACGGGAAACTCCTTTGTGCCCACGGGGGCGACACTGAAGATGATCCATCATATCGATATGGAGCTGCTGTACCGCCGTCTTCACGGGATAACAGTGACGGTGATGTGCGATATCGATAATCCGCTCTGCGGGGAGAGTGGTGCGGCGGCAGTTTTTGGTCCCCAAAAAGGGGCTGACGCAGCTATGGTGCACCGATTGGATGACGGGTTGGCGCATTTGGCTGCCGTGGTGCGGCAAGACTTTGGAATCTCCATCGCCGATAAGCCGGGTGCGGGAGCGGCGGGGGGCATGGGCGCGGGGGCAGCAGCTTTTTTTAGCGGTAGACTCAGGCGTGGTATTGATGTGGTCCTTGATACCGTACGTTTTGAGGAAAAGGCTGTTGGGGCCGACATGGTTTTCACCGGGGAAGGCTGTTTTGATGCCCAGTCTTTGATGGGGAAAGCGGTGGGTGGTGTTGCCTGTCGAGCTAAGGCTATGCATTTGCCGGTGACAGTACTCGCGGGGGCCATTGCCGATGAGGTGGATGAGGAGTCTGCGCTGAAGGCGGGCATAAGCGCTTTCTTCAGTATTAATCAAGCGCCGCTGCCTTTTTCTGAGGCCGCGCCCCGCAGCCGAGAAAATCTTTTCCGCACCATGAAAAATCTGCTGCGATTATGGAAAATGGCTCGTATGATGTAAAAAAAGGCCGCCCATCCTGCCCGTGCGGATGGACGGCCTTTTAGCACGGTTTCCTTTTAAATATCGCTCTTTTCCACAGCGTCGAAGATGGCGGTAATCTCCGGGGACGGTTCCCGATCCAATGTGCTCACGATAAAGATGGCGAGGCTGGCGACGAAGAAGCCGGGGATGATCTCGTAGAGTCCCCAGAGGGAGAATTGTTTCCAGAGGAGGACGGTGATGCCGCCGGTAACGATGCCGGCTAATATGCCGTTTCTGGTGGTGCGCCGCCAGAAGAGAGAGGCTAAAAGGGCGGGGCCGAAAGCCGCGCCAAAGCCTGCCCAAGCGTAGGCCACGATGTCTAAGATGAGATTCTGAGGATTGAGGCCGAGTCCAATGGCGATGGCAGCGATGATCAAGACAGAGAGACGGCTGACCCAGACTAATTCTTTCGTCCCTGCGTCTTTTTGGAGGAGGGTATGGTAGAAATCTTGGGCAAAGGCGGACGCTGCCACTAAGAGTTGGGCAGAGGCCGTACTCATGATGGCCGCTAACACCGCGGACAATATGATTCCCGCGGCAAAGGGGGAAAAGATCATGTGGGTCATGACGAGAAAGACGGTTTCACAGTCTGTGCCGGATAAGGGCACGGTCAGGTATACCTTGCCCACTAAGCCGACGATGACAGCCGCGCTCAGAGAGATGGCCACCCATGTCATGGCGATGCGGGTGGCTTGTTTTAATTCTCGCGACGAGCTGATGGCCATGAAGCGGACGAGAATGTGGGGCTGGCCGAAGTAGCCGAGTCCCCAGCCTATAAGGGAAATAAATTCGATGAAGGAGAGCGTGGAGTCGTCGGGCTTGGTAAAGGGGTCAAAGAAAGACGGGGCCATGGCGTACAGCCCTTCCACGGTGGGCGTGACGCCGCCTAAGGCGATGGCTCCCGCCGTCGGGACGATGAGAATGGCAAAGAACATCATGACGCCTTGGATGAAGTCTGTCCAGCAAACAGCCAAAAAGCCGCCGACGAAGGTATAAAAGACAACGACGAAAGCCCCTAAAAGAAGCGAGTAAGCGTAAGGCAGGCCGAAGATGGTTTCAAAGAGCTTACCGCTGGCCACAAAGCCGGATGAGGTGTAGATAATGAAAAAGATCAAGATAAAGATGGCGGGAATAATGCGCAGAAGGTTGCTTTCATCATGGTAGCGGTTGCGGAAAAAGTCCGGCAGGGTCAGAGAATTATTGGCTAATTCTGTATATTTTCGCAGGCGGGCGGCGATGAATTTCCAGTTGGCGAAGGTGCCGAGGGCAAGGCCGAGAGCAATCCAACTGGCATTCAATCCAGCGACGTAAGCGTAACCAGGAAGCCCCATAAGCATCCAGCCGCTCATATCTGAAGCCTCTGCACTCATGGATGTAACCCAGGCGCCCAGACGCCGGTTCCCGAGGATATAATCTGCCATGTTATGGGTGCGGCGATAATGATAAATGCCGATGCTCATCATGGCTAACAGGTAGAGGATAAAAGCGGTGATAATGTAAATATTGTTGGACAAAGGGCTGCCTCCCCCATGAAAAATATATAGTAACTATTATATCGTTTTTTCCTGCGCCGTCAATGGCGCGGCGTGGAAGCGGCAGAGATTTTGTGCTATGATACGAGGTGGGGAACGTCCATCATGAAAGGAAATGGGGCGGAGAAATGAAAAAGTATGATGTGGCTATTATCGGAGCGGGCCCGGCGGGCTCTTTTGCCGCCTATGAACTGACTGAAAAGAGGCCGGGTCTCAACATCGTTGTCTTGGAGAGCGGGCAAGATATTTATCATCGATCCTGTCCCATCGCGACGGGCAAGGTGAAGAACTGCATCAATTGCAAACCGTGCAATATCATGCGTGGGTTTGGCGGTGCGGGGGCTTTTTCTGATGGAAAATATAATTTTACGACACAGTTCGGCGGCTGGCTGAATGAATACATTGACGATGATAAGGTTATGGATCTCATTCGCTATGTGGATGAGATCAATCTCCGCCATGGGGCCCCTTCTCAAGTCTTTACAACGAAGGGAAGTGAACTTCGGCGAGAGGCGCTCCGTCATGATCTCCATCTCTTGGATGCCAGTGTGCGTCATTTGGGGACGGAGAATAACCTTCGCCTATTAGAGGCAATGTATGAAGTTCTTAAGGGGCGGGTGGAGTTTCGCTTTCTGACGCCGGTTAAAACAATAGAAACCGATGGGCACGGCGACAATGCGTTGGTGTTGGAAAATGGGGAACCCCTCGCTGTAGAGTATATCATCGCCGCACCGGGGCGGGCCGGTGCAGAATGGTTCAGTGATGAATGTCAACGCCTTGGGGTTAAGCTCATCAACAATCAGGTGGACGTGGGCGTGCGGGTGGAAGTACCAGACGAGATATGGAATCATATCACCGATCAAGTCTACGAAGCGAAGTTAGTCTATCGAACGAAGCGGTACGGCGATTTAGTACGTACCTTCTGTATGAATCCTCACGGTCACGTGGTGACAGAGAATACCGACGGTGTCATCACGGTGAACGGTCATTCTTACAGCGACCCGAACCTGCAGAGCCATAATACCAATTTTGCCCTTCTGGTGAGCAATCACTTTACAGAACCCTTTCACGAGCCGTATAAATATGGAAAACGTATTGCTTCCTTTTCTAATATGTTGAGCGGCGGCGTTTTGGTGCAGCGCTGGGGCGACTTAGCCAAAGGGCGGCGCACGGATACTGACCGATTGGCAAAGAGTTTCACCCGGCCCACGCTTTCTGCGACGCCGGGGGATTTAGGATTGGTGCTGCCGAAGCGTCACTTGGATAATCTCATGGAAATGATTCAGACTTTGGATCACATCGCACCGGGCATGACGAACGATGATACACTTCTTTATGGCGTAGAGGTGAAGTTTTACAGTTCTCGCATTACGTTGACGAAGGAACTGGAAATGCCCCTCTCAAATATCTTTGCTGCCGGGGATGGTGCGGGTGTGACCCGCGGTCTTTCCCAAGCGGCAGCCAGCGGTGTCTACGTAGCTCGAACCATTTTAGCACGGATGGAAGCAACAGGAGCTTCTTGCGGGAATTTCTGAAGGCTGTAAGACACATGTTGCTTTTCGCTCATTCTCTATGCCACTAAAGTTTTTTTAATGAATAGATTATCTTTTGACGGGGAATATGGTATTATGATACGTAGATTAGATTAACAGAGAAATGGGTGACGATGTGTGGAACGCCTGAAAGTAATGATTGTAGATGATTCTCGTGTCAGCTGCTCGGTGCTGTCGGAGGTTTTAGCCAAGACGAATTTTGTGGTGGCGGCGACTGCGAATAACGCTGGAGAGGCGGTAGAGAAGTATCAGGAGTGCCGGCCGGATGTGGTGACTATGGACATGAATCTGCCCGATGCCGACGGGATCGAGTGCAGCCGAAGGATTCGGGCCATTGATCCTAAAGCCCGGATCCTCATGATCAGTGCCATGCGGGATGCCGCACTGATGCTCAAGGGCCGTGAGGCCGGTATCGGTTCCTTCCTGCAAAAGCCGGTGGCACCCAATGAACTTTTGGATGCGCTGACCTTCCTTTGCCAAGATCAGTTGGGCCATTTGGGAGAGCTGAAAGATCTGTACGTGAAGTCCTTTGCCAAAGTGCTGGAAAAAGGGCTCTTCAGTCTGGTGGGAGTTCCCAGCCAGGTTATCGTTGAGGTGGCCGAGGGAAACTACCTTGATGTCAACGGCATCGCGGTCATCATCGGTTTAACGGGGACGCCTATGGGACGAGCTATTGTCTATATGGATCGTTCGACCATGCGCCAATTCGCCTGCGCTCTTTTGGGGAAGGACAATGAAAAAGAGTTGTCCGAAGAGGAGGCCAGTGATGCGGTGGAAGAGGCGGCCAACATCATCGTCGGGCGGGCCGCTTCCACCATCAATGATATGAAGGAAAAAGAGATGCGCATTTCGCCGCCGGGGACCATTTGCGGCGCGTCCATCCGCATTGCCAATTTTAAGATGATGTCTTTCCGTGTAAAAGCTGAGACACGGCTGGGAGATATCTGCATGAATATCGGTTTTGCGGAGGGGGAGTAAGAGATGGACGCGAAATTAGTCAACCCCTTCATTGATGCCATCGTCAACGTGATGCCCCAGATGGGCTTTGAGGTGCCTCAGCGGGCAGGGATGAACGTGAAGAATCAGACCTGCAAAAGTCTTGACGTATCCATCATCGTCGGTTTTACGAAAGGACTGCGGGGCAATATCGTTTACAATATGTCGGAGGATACGGCAAAGTTTATCGCTTCGAAGATGATGATGGGGATGCCGGTGGATGAGCTGAACGACATGGCACAGAGCGCGCTTTCTGAGCTATCAAACATGCTGACGGCCAATGCGGCTACTAATCTTGCTGCGTTGGGTATGGAGGTGGATATATCCACCCCCAGCCTTACCGTGGGCAAGGATTTCCAGATCAAGATCAGTAATACGCAGTACCTTTCCGTCGACATGGATCTGGGCGGTAAGGTCCTGGAACTTGATATCGCAGTGCAGTGAATAGGGAAATCGGGCAGGCGGACAGAAGCTCCGCCTGTTTTTTTATTGCAATAAAGAATATCGAAAATAATATTTGACTTTTTGACTTATTGCAGTATAATAGTGTCAGAAGCTGGGGCAACAGCTCCGACAGCATGTTAATGGACTATTACCGTTTCTATTAGGAGGGAACGATCATGAGTGAAGAAAAATATACACAAAAAACCTTAGCCGCCATACAATCGGCACAGCAAATGGCGGCGCTCCATTACCATCAGGAAATTACATCGGCACACCTTCTCTTGGCTTTGGTAAAGGAGCCTGAGGGGCTCTTGCAGACGATCTTCGATGAGGCGAAAGTGGATCTTCCTATGTTGAAAGTGCGCTTAGAGCAGATTCTCGCCAAAATTCCCAGTGTCAAGGGGCAGGATCGTCTGTCCATGGGTGTCGATATGGCGCGGGTTATGGCAAAAGCCGATGCGGCGGCGCGGGAGATGAAGGACGATTTTGTCAGCACGGAACATTTGCTCTTAGGGATCGTGTCGGACGGCAGCGAGGAAGTGCAGGCGGCCTGTCGGGAATTTGGTCTGACAAAGGCGAAGATTCAAGGCTCTATTAAGAAAAATCGCAAACAGAACGTGACCAGCGATCATCCGGAAGACGGCTATAAATCTTTGGAAAAGTATGGCCGCGATCTCACAGCGGCGGCGCGGGCCGGAAAGCTTGACCCGGTAATCGGTCGGGATGAGGAAATTCGCCGGACGATTGAAATTTTGTCCCGCCGCACGAAAAATAACCCGGTTCTCATCGGCGAGCCGGGGGTGGGAAAGACAGCTATTGTCGAGGGATTGGCGCGGCGCATTGTGGCTGGGGACGTGCCGGAATCGCTGAAAAATAAGAGTGTCTATTCCCTCGATTTGGGGGCTTTGGTAGCGGGGGCGAAATTCCGCGGCGAATTTGAGGAACGTTTGAAAGCTGTGCTGGGTGAGATCGTAAAGTCGGACGGTCAAATCCTTCTCTTTATCGATGAAGTGCATACTGTCGTGGGCGCGGGGGCAGCGGAAGGTTCCATGGATGCGGGGAATCTCTTAAAACCCATGCTGGCCCGCGGTGAATTGCGCTGTATTGGCGCAACGACCCTGAATGAGTACCGTAAGTATATCGAAAAGGATGCAGCCTTGGAGCGTCGTTTTCAGCCGGTCATGGTAGGAGAACCAACCGTCGAAGATACCATTTCTATCCTGCGCGGCTTAAAGGATCGCTACGAAGTGCACCACGGCGTTCGCATTCGGGATGCAGCCTTAGTGGCGGCAGCGACGCTTTCCGACCGGTACATTTCCGATCGGTTCCTGCCGGATAAGGCCATTGATTTAGTCGATGAAGCGGCGGCTAAACTGCGGACAGAAATCGAGTCGGTACCCGCCCCGATCGACGAAGTGCAGCGAAAGATCATGCAGCTGGAGATCGAAGAGCAGGCGCTCAATAAAGAGTCGGATGCGGCATCAAAGGCACGTTTAGCGGAATTAGACAAAGAGAAGGCGGCGCTTAAGGATAAAGAAGCGACGCTGCGAGGCCGCTGGGAAGCCGAAAAACAGGGTATCCTGCGGGTACGGGCCATTAAGAAGGAAATGGACGAAGCGAAACAGTCCATGGAGCAGGCAGAACGCAGCGGCGATTTGATGAAAGCATCGGAAATCAAATACGGGAAATTACCGGATTTGCAGAAAAAACTGGACGATGAAGAAAAGATCATCGCCGAACACGCCGCTGACAATCGACTTCTGAAAGAGGAGGTAGGGGAGGAAGACATCGCGGCGGTGGTGAGCCGTTGGACAGGGATTCCGGTTACCAAGATGCTCACCGGCGAGCGGGAGAAGCTCCTGCATTTGGCAGATGTGCTTCACCAACGGGTTGTCGGGCAGGATGAAGCGGTACGGGTCGTCAGTCAGGCTATCCTTCGGGCACGGGCCGGAATTAAAGATCCCAGCCGCCCCATCGGGTCTTTCATCTTTCTCGGCCCCACCGGTGTGGGCAAGACAGAATTGGCTAAGGCATTGGCGGAGGCTTTGTTTGACGACGAACGCAGCATGATCCGCATCGATATGTCAGAATACATGGAGAAGCACTCGGTGGCTCGGCTCATTGGGGCGCCTCCGGGGTATGTCGGTTACGATGAAGGCGGTCAGCTCACTGAAGCGGTACGCCGCCGTCCTTACAGTGTCATCCTTTTGGATGAGATCGAAAAGGCACACCGAGACGTCTTTAACGTACTCCTCCAAATCCTTGACGATGGGCGCCTGACAGATGGCAAAGGCCGGGTGGTAAACTTCAAAAATACGGTCATCATTATGACCTCAAATCTTGGCTCGCAAGAAATCCTCAATAAAGATTTCGACGCGGCGCAAAAGGCAGTTCGCGATTTGCTGAAGGAGTATTTCCGTCCTGAATTCTTGAATCGTGTGGACGATATTGTGGTGTTCCGGGCGCTGGCCAAGGAACAAGTGAAGGAAATTGCGGCACTGCTCCTTTCTGGGCTTTCGAAGCGACTGGAAAAGCAGGTCAAAGTGAAGCTGACTTGGAGCGACGCTGCCTTGGCTGCTTTAGCAGAGCAGGGCTTCGACCCGAACTTTGGAGCACGTCCGCTGCGTCGTCTCCTTAGCCATTCCATCGAGACGCTGCTTTCGGAGAAGATCATTCGGGGAGATGTGACAGCCGGCGATACGGTTGCCATCGGGCTGAAAAACGGTGTATTTACGGCGGAAAAAGTGTGAGATTAACTCAATACGGTTTATTTTGGCGTCTTTTCATCGGCGGTGTATCTGTCGGTGAGAAGACGTTTTTTGTTGATACAGCCGGGTTTCAGGTTACAGTGTTATGATTGGAAATAGATTTTGTCAGGTTTGAGGTGTTGAACACTTATGAAAAGGTATATCCTTCCCGTATTTTTTACAGCGATGGCAACGGCGGTATTGACGGTAACGCTTTTAGTGGGCGCAGGTGCTTATGCGGTGGGAAGCTGTTTCATCGATTTGGCGCTGAAGCGCGGCTCGGGGGGAGATCCTATGGCGCCGCCGGTGGTTTTTAAAAGTGCCATTGAAGGCAGCGGGCGAAAGATTGAAAGCGCACGGCGACCAGAGTACCCGGCTGAGGAATGGCGTCTTCGTTCCTTTGATGGTCTGGTGCTTCAGGGGACCCATTTCCAGCCGGCTGAGGAGAGCCATCGGTGGGTTGTTTTAGTCCACGGTTATGGCTTGGAACAGGATTATACATGGCAGTTTGCCGATCGTTATCTGAAACATGGCTATCAAGTTCTCACGCCGGATATGCGGGCTTCAGGGAAAAGCGAAGGAAAGTATCTAACCATGGGGGCCTTAGAGAGCCGGGACATAGAGGACTGGGTGAAGGAAATAAAAAAGCGTGACCCGGCAGCGAAAATCCTTCTTCACGGGGTATCCATGGGGGCGGCCACGGTGATGCTGGCGTCGGCCCGCCAGCCTGACGGTGTAGTGGCAGCGATAGAGGACAGTGGGTACAGCGATCTTTATGATCTCTTTGGCACCGAGTTGGAACGGCTCGTCGGTGTATCTTTACGACCAATACTGGAACTTTCGGATTTTATCTGTCGTCAACGGGCGGGGTTTTCTTTTGCCGAGGCATCGCCCATTGAGGCGGTGGGCAATATACATCTTCCTATCCTTTTTATACACAGCGATGTAGATAAGCTGGTCGCTTACGATATGATGGAGGACCTCTATGCCGTTTGTCCGGCGACAGGCAAGGAACAGTATACGGTTCACGGTTTCCCCCACGGCGTGGCCTATCAGGATAAAAATTATTTCTCGACGGTGTTTGCTTTTGCCGATCGTTGGACCGCTTCTTAAAATTCGAGCAGCGATGTTTTTGCGGGCGAAGGCGATTTTTCCTGTACGTTGCGTTCCTTGCTATCTATGATATAATATGAACATATTTTCATATTTAGCAAAGATGTAACAGAGATAGAGCGAGGAAGGTCAGGGGAGGAAGATTATGCTGGGGGCATACGGGAAAAATTATTTGCGTGTGGCAGTGCCTTCGGGTTTTGAGGGTATTTTTATGGTGCTGCTGGCTTCCGCTGATCTCATCATGGTGGCTTCTTTAGGGCCGGAAGCGGTGGCAGCAGTGGGCATCTTTATGCAGCCGCGGATGGCGCTCCTCTGCTTTCCTCGTTCGTGGGCGTCGGCGGTGACCCTCATTGCCGCGAAGTATGCCGGGCAGGGACGTCACCGCTCGGCGGCGGCGCTCTTAAAGCAGTCCATTTCCTTTGGCATTCTCTCGCTCGGGATCATTCACGGTGTTTTTTGGGTGTTTCGTGATTGGATTTTAGCGATCATGGGGGCGACGTCCGATTATATGGTGCTGGCTTCCGATTACGCGGCCATTGCCACCGTGGCGATCTATATCACCGCCCTGACCACCGTCATGCAGGCGGTGCAGCTTGGCTTTGGTCATACCGCCATCATCATGCGCTCCAACGTGGTAGGGAATGTGGTGAATGTCGTCGTCAACGCAGTTCTCATTTTCGGTCTTGGCCCTTTTCCGCGGCTGGGCGTCGTGGGGGCGGCGGTGGGAACCGTCGTGGGGACGCTCGTGGCGCTCGGGCTTACGGTGGCTGCACTCCAAAAGGACGGGCTTCTCGCTGGGGGGCGCTGGCTCCCCGGGCGTCTCTACTTTCGCCGGATTCTGCCGATCTTTGGCAGCGTCTTCAGCGAGCAGGGGTTTGAGCGCATCGGGATGCTCATCTTTGCGCGGATTGCTGCTGAGTTGGGGACGGTGGGCTTTGCCGTTCACAATATCTGCATGAACATCTGCGATATTTACTATTGCTTCGCGGTGGGCTTCGGCAAGGCGAGCATGGTCTTGGCGGGGCAATCCTGCGGGCGAAAGAGCGTCGGCGACTGGCAGGCGTATCGGCGGGTGGGGATTCGCTGGACGCTTCTTCTCTCTACGGTTTCCTTCGTTTTGACGGTGATTTTCCGCCGCGAGATCTTCTCCCTCTACTCCGATTCCCCGGAGGCGCTTGCACTGAGCGGCACGGTCATGGTGCTGGCGG
>ERZ773099.2551-NODE-2551-length-12432-cov-5.327381_pt1 | contig 12432 bp, 9 predicted proteins | sample MGYA00511120_ERZ773099 | MGnify/ENA primary metagenome ERZ773099 (study PRJEB29015, sample SAMEA2738012) | human oral metagenome | biome: human oral; feature: human-associated habitat; material: dental | place: China | collected 2104 ... | reverse complement strand
TTTTTTATATATAAAAAAGACTAGGATTTGATGTGAACCCCTAAATCCGGACAAAGGATTTGGGGGTTCACATCAGAATTTTCAACCTTTATTTAAAACAGCTTAAAAATATTGTTATTCTTTTTCGAATGTTTTTCACTTATTTTTTTATAATTTCCATAATTAAAATTTGAAAAATTACAAAAAAAAAGATTGGATTGCTCCAATCTATAAATTATTTTTTATAATAGCGAAAAATCTTCCATATTCCAAATTTCTGTCGCTATATCCGTATAAAAGTCCTTTTCGTGAGAGATTAAAAAGATTCCACCCTTATATTCCCTTAAGGCTCTTTTTAATTCTTCTTTTGACTCCGGATCAAGATGGTTTGTAGGTTCATCAAGCATTAGAATATTTGTCTTTTCGTTTAAAATCTTACAAAGTCTTACCTTTGCCTGTTCTCCACCACTTAAAACTTTCATCTGTGATTCTATATGCACATTTGTAAGAGAACATTTTGCAAGTGCAGCACGAATTTTAAATTGTTCCCAACTCGGAAATTTCTCCCACATCTCATCAATAGGTGTATTGTTATTGTCGTAATGCTCTTCCTGTTTAAAATATCCTATTGCCAAGTTTTGACCGAAAGAAACAGAACCTGAAATAGCTTTAATATTCCCAAGAATTGTATTAATTAAAGTTGTCTTACCAAGTCCGTTTGCTCCGACAATAGCAATTCTATCTCCTCTTTCCATACGAAGATTTAATGGCTTACTTATCGGCTTGTCATAACCTATTACCAAATTTTCAGTTTCAAAAATTAATCTGCTTGTAGAAGGGGCAGTCTCAAAATAGAATTCAGGCTTAGGTTTTTCCCTTACAAGCTCAATTTTTTCCATTTTATCAAGTTTTTTCTGTCTTGACATCGCCATATTTCTTGTGGCAACTCTTGCCTTATTACGTTGAACAAAGTCCTCAAGTTCTTGAATTTCCTGTTGTTGTTTTTTATAAGCAGCTTCAATCTGTCTTTGTTTCAACTCTTTAAGTCTTAAAAACTCGTCATAATCTCCAACATATCTATTTACTTCACAATTTTCAACATTGTAAATCAAATTTATTACCGAATTTAAAAATGAAATATCATGAGAAATTAAAATAAAGGCATTTTCATAATTTTGTAAATATCTTCTAAGCCAATTTATATGCTCCTCGTCCAAATAGTTAGTAGGCTCGTCAAGAAGTAAAATATCCGGCTTTTCTAAAAGCAATTTTGCAAGTAAAATCTTTGAACGTTGTCCACCCGAAAGGTTAAAAGCAGGTCTATCAAGCCAATCTTTAATTCCCATATTATGAGAAATTTCATCAATCTTGGAATCAATCATATAAAAGTCATTCGTTTCAAGTAATTCTTGAAGCTCCGCTGCGTCCATCATTATATCATCAAGTTCTTGACTTGATAACTCGCCCATCTTCATATAAATATCATTTAATTCACTTTCAACTTCAAAAAGATATGAAAAGGCTGATTTTAAAACATCTCGAACAGTCATATCAGCACCGATTACGGAATGTTGGTCAAGGTAGCCGATTCTTACTCTCTTTGCCCATTCGATACTTCCCTCTTCAGCTTCAAGTTTTCCCGTAACCAAGTTCAAAAAAGTACTCTTTCCCTCTCCATTCGGTCCAACAAGTCCTATATGTTCACCTTTTAAAAGTCTAAAATTTACATCTTTAAGTATTTGACGACCACCAAAGCTGTGGCTCAAATTTTTTACAGTTAAAATACTCATTTCTTCTCCTTTTAGTATAGCTCTACATATTTTACCATATTTTTCAATTTAAGTAAAAATTTAAACAACTGATTTAAAAGGACATATATTTAAACAAAAAAGCCGTCATTTCTGACGGCAATTTAATCTTTTATTAAAGTCTTTTAAGCATCTGATCTTGAAAATCCGTTTTTCATTTCACAACTTGCTGTGAAAAGTGTTTTGTCAAGCAAATCATTTGTTTGGTCTTTTACAAAATCTGTTATTTCATCATTTGCTTTTTCTAAAAATTCGTGAACATTCTCTATATTTGATTTGTTTTTCAAAAATTCTTTATCATATTTATTTAAAAATGTACGACATTTTGATTGAACTGCATTTTGATATCTTTCAACATGAGAAGCAGTTGATGGAAAATGCGCATCGCAAAGTGCTCCGATAATACGATTTATCCAATAGAAATTATCTGTTGAAGGAGTGAGAGTTGTATTTTCCAAATATTCAGGTGTTTTTGTAATATTTGCATAGTATGGAACAATCGCATTAAATACATTTGAACCGAAAGATAACCACTCAATACTTCTGATTTCCTCTGGCATATAAGGTCTTATTTGAACTAAAGCCAAAACGTCATTACGATTTATTCCTATAGGTCTAAATTTACCCTTTTGTGAAGAATCTCCAATCTTTAAATATGGATCATAAGGAGTTCCTTGATAGTGATTAGACATAATATATTTAACATCTTCTATTGTAATCTTCTTTTCAGGAATCATGCACCAAGGAAGATTATCACTATGTGGTTTAAATTCAGCATCTTCACCATCCCAATCGAAAGTGTTTGGATTAAAATATCTAAGCATTACCCAAGCACGAGGTGTATTGTAAGTGTGATCCGCATCTGAATGACTTCCAAAAGCATCTCTCGGATTGAAAGCATCATCATATTCATCATCATCTTCATCAAAAAGTGGTGCAAGAGATAAATCAAGGAAATTTTCTTCAACAAATTCTTTCAAATCTGAAGAACACATAAATTCTTCCTTTTCTCCATAAGCATCTTCAAAGTCGAAATAGTCAATTCCCAACTGGTTAGGCATTACAACATAAACCTCATCAGGAACTCTTCTTGCCATCCAATGATGACCGCCTATTGTTTCAAACCACCAAATAGAATCAACATCTTGAAAAGCAATTCCATTACTTTCATAAGTCCCATATTTTTCTATTAATGCACCAAGCCTTTCAACACCCTCTTTAGCACTATTTATATAAGGAAGAGTGATTACAACAAAATCTTCTTCTCCTATTCCGCCTTTTTTTATAATACCAGGTTCAAATTCTACTAAAGGATCTGCTCCTAAAACCCTTTCGTTTGTAGTAATTGTTTCAGTTGCAGTCATTGAAACATTTTTTTCATTTACACCGCAAGCTCCCCAAACTCCACGCCATTTATTTACATTTGGCAAACAAGTATAACGCATAGGATTTTTAGGCAATTCAATTTCACAATCTGTACGAACGGATTTGTAATGAATTGGTTGATCTTTAGGCTCAACAACAATAAATTTTTTTGATTTAAACATTCCCGCTGAAGAATCTTCAATACGAGCAACCAAAGTTGAACCGTCATAACTTGCTTTTTTACCTATAAGAATTGTAGTACACATAACAAACCTCCTCAGTCTTTAAATAATAATTATTATTAACTACAGTAATATTATAACTCAAATTCACAAAAAAGTAAAAATATTTTTTATTGTTTCACAAAAAACTTAACCATTTCTTATATTTTAAGTTATGGATATAATAAAAAAAGTGCTTCACGTCATAGCGCTTTGTAAAAAGGTGCTCTCAGCACGTCATCTCGACTATTTGTTTGTTTACAATCAATAGTATTCCCGAAAGAAATCTAAACAAGATTTATTATGTATCTGCGATACATTTACTTTTACTTGTTTACAAGCAAAAGTATGAGATCTTTCGACTTCGTTACACTTCGCTCAAGATGACGTATAAAGAGAATATCTTTGTCCAATAGCCGGACGTTAATAGTAAATAAACTTCAATAAAATGTAAAAATTGTATATTATAAAGAAATAACTCACGTCATAGAACTTTGAAATTAAATACCCCTAACACGTCATTTCGACCGAAACAGAACGTAGTGAAGTGAAGTGAATCTAGCCCTAACTCTGCTTACTTGTAAGCAGAAGTAGGTCTGACGGAGTAATTGTATCGTTAGATACAATTACTCTAGAAATCTCACACCATTATTTGCTTGCAAATAATAGTAAGTCCTGTAAAGGACTTAAAAAATAAAACAGTTAAATATAACTACTATGTAAATTTTCTAAAGCTCCATTTAGTATAAAAATTTCATATCGATGTATCTACGATACATTTACTTTTGCTAAAGCAAAAGTATGAGATCTCTCCGCTTCATTCGCTTCACTCATTTCGGTCGAGATGACGTATAAGGAAATAACTTCTATTAGTAGCTAGACATTAAAAGTAAATAAACATCAAATTATCTTTATAAATATGGTAAAAAAAATTAACCTCAAAATATTTCACAAAAAAACAATTAACGGTTCCTCCATTAATTGTCTTTCATAATATAAAACTATTTACTTTTTAATAATCTATTTACTTCTTTTTGCACTTCCTCATAATTGTAACCTGCATTTTCAAGTCTTGCACGTCTTAATTCGCCATTCCCCCAGTTTCCCTGTATAACTTCTTTGGCAACATCTCTTATCGCTTTTTCATTTATAAAAGCTCTGTAATCGACCCAGCCTTTTAACTCCTTTACATAGTAGTAACTGCCCCATTTTCGAGTTAGAGTTACCTCTTCTGCTTGATGATTTTGAGTTGTTCCAATCATACTTTTATCTTCACAAAACCAAGGCAAACTGTCGATTGAATAATATCCTTTAATTTTGCTCTTTATATTCAAAAGCTCCATATATTCTCCTTCATCTTGAAATTCTTTTAATCTATATACAAAATAATGTGGTCTGCCTACATAAACCCACAATCTATCGTGATTATTCACAGAAATTCCATTTGCAGAATAATTACAGTGGATAATTCTGTTTTCATCAATAAAAATTCCGGTATGACCATAACTTCCACTATTATTTTCCTTTTCTCCCCAGATAAAAATATCTCCTCTTTTCGCATTCCAAGGAACATTATCCGTTATCTTTTCAAAACCATTCTTTAAAAGCCAAGAATGTTCGTGTTTGGTGTCAATAGTCCAACCATTACTATCAGCCCCTGCACTTCTAAGAGCATAATATAAGGAAGAGGAACAGTCATAACTGGAAGTTCCATTTCTATTTTGCATAGAATACGAAACCTTACCTTTTCTGTTTTCAAACCACTTTATCGCCTTTTCAATATCTATCATAAAAACTCCTATTTAAGTTTTACAACCAATTCGTTTATAGCCTTTGTCAGTTCGTCTATCTTCTTTTCAAATCTTAATAATAAGAAAATGGAAAGGACAACAGGAAAGCCTACATTAGAAATACTTGTAATTATATTTTCAATATTTTCCATTTTTTCCTCCATTCTATAGTAAAAAAAGACCAAAAGGTCTTTTTCTACTAGATTAATGTAATTTCTTCATAACTTGTTGAAATAATATTAGCCTTTTTAACTCCAGTAACTTTTAAGTCGTTCTTTGCTAAAACTGACTTATAATCAAAAGTTTTAATTATATCAGATGCCTCATCAGCTGATATATTTTTAATATTTGAAATTGTAAATGCCATATTTTTTCCGTCCTCTAATGTTAGAGTCATACTCAATGTCTTCTTCATTTTTTACCTCCTACTCTAAAGTTGTTTCTACGACTTTAATTGCTTCTTTTTTTGTACCGTCAATAAATTTTTCAACGAATTCTCCGAGTTTCTTTAAATTTTCATCGGAACAATCACTTTGAACATTCTTTACAGTTACACTTCTCTTTTTAGAATTAGCAAGATTAAAACTAACCTTTAAATACTTTTTAGCCATATCTTTTCTCCTTTTATTTTATTTTGTAAGCCTTACACTTATATAATAAAAATTTTTCAAAAAAAGGGGGGATAAGGTTTATTTCTTATTCCTTTAACTTGTTAGAAACGCTAATTTATGATAAAATAATTGATACTAAGAGATTTTGGAGGCAATATGAATAACGGAGTACTCGGAATTTTTTCGTACATAATATTATTAATTTATACATTATTTACCATTGGTAATTTATATATGATTTTACAAAAAAAAGATGCAGAAAGAAGTTTTTTCAATGTATTTTTAATGCCCCTATTGGCATTATTTTACTTTTTTAAATTTAAAAACCACAATATTTTAATATATCTTTCAATTCTTTCCTTTTGGATTGGCGATATATTGTGTACAAAAAGAAATAAAAAAAATATAATCATCGGCTTACCGCTTTTTATCATTGGTATAGCCTTATATATAGTAAAACTTGCAACATTTATTAAAATTTCAGACTTAAACTACCTACTTACAATAGTGATAATGCTATTGTATTTTGGTCTTGTTTTCTTTGAATTTATAATATCTTATGAATATGCAACTGAATACTTTAAAAGCGATATAATTTACCTTTATGTTTTTGCTTTTGTAAATGCAACACTTTGTATTTTAGCGATATTGAATGCATTTTCAAATTATAAAAATGGAGTATGGTATCTAATATTTGGAAGTAATCTATTCTTACTTTCAAGCTCACTTTTCTTATTTGTGACATTTATAAAAAACAACAGATTTTTTAATCTATGCCTAACATCGACTTACGCAATTGCAAAACTGCTTTTGATAATAGGTTTTGGTTTACTTTTAATATAACGACTGATTTCAGTCGTTTTTTTATTGAGGATTTATAAAAAATAACACTTCGTCTAGTGGCTAAACGTAAACAGTCAATAAACTTCAAAACTTTTATAACAAAATAGTTCACTTTATATACTTTAAAATGCAACTCTTAAACAAAGAACGAAACTCTTTCAAACATAAAAATATTACACGCTACCAAAGTGCATTATCGTTGAAAAATTCAGATTTTCAAACAATAAATATTTATTTAAAATCTTTAATAAAAATGTATTTTTCCATTGTTTTTTTATATCTTTTATGATAGAATAACCATAGTATTTATTTTTTGGAGGTATATTGAATTGGAAGAAAAGAATATTGGAAGATTCAAAAAAGATATTGGACTCGAAAACTTCCTATGTCTTGGTTTATTCCTAACATTTTTCATACTAATTGGTAGAACAATGGGCGGAATAAATATGATCAAAACTATGATGAATACAGGTTTTGATTTACTTATGAATGTATGTCTTTATTTGATGGCAATTGCCGTATTGGCTGGAGCAATTTCAGGTCTATTCTCTGAATTTGGAGTAATAGCTCTTGTAAATAAACTTCTGTCAAAAGTTATGAAACCAATTTATGACTTACCCGGAGCTTCTTCTCTAGGTATGTTAAACTGTTATCTTTCAGATAACCCTGCTATCTTAACATTAGCACATGATGATAACTTTAGACGTTATTTCAAAAAATACCAAATGCCGGCTCTTACAAATCTTGGAACTGCTTTTGGTATGGGTCTTATCACTACAACTACAATGATGGGACTTAATGTTGAAGGTGCTGTTACAAGTGCTTTAATTGGTAACTTGGGAGCAGTTATAGGTAGTGTTGTATCAGTTAGACTTATGATGCTTGCTACGAAGAAAATGTATGGAACTACTGAATATGTTGCAGTAAAATCAAATGTAAAAATTCCAGAAAACTCAAGAGTAGTTAGAGAAGGAAGTGCAGGTTCAAGATTTATCCAAGCTATCCTTGACGGAGGAAAAGTTGGAGTTGATATGGGACTTTCAATTATTCCAGGTGTTGTAATCATCTGTACATTAGTTATTATGCTTACAAACGGACCCGGAGCAAACGGAATTTATACAGGATCAGCTAATGAAGGTGTTGGAATTCTTCCATGGATAGGAGGAAAATTATCTTTCATCCTTAACCCATTATTCGGTTTCAGTTCTCCGGAAGCAATCGCAGTTCCTATAACTGCATTGGGCTCAACAGGAGCAGCAATCGGAACAGTTGCAAAAATGGCAGCAGTAGGAAAAGTTTCAGGAAACGACATTGCTGTATTCACTGCAATCTGTATGTGCTGGAGTGGATATATCTCAACTCATATAGCAATGATGGATGCACTTGGAACAAAAGAAGCAACAGGAAAAGCATTAATCAGCCATACAATCGGTGGATTAGTTGCCGGAGTTGCAGCACATATCTTGTATATGATTTTCCATATGTTTTAATAAATAAAAAAATATTGGTAGCATTTTAAATGCTACCTTTTTTATGCCTAAATTTAAGTTTAACAAAACTATCCTTTATGATATAATAATTATGGGTTTATGCCTTATGATAAAGCTATAATTATTTCATCATAATAACCTAAATATAATTATCAAAATGGAATTATGATATAATAATCTTATGTTTATATAAAAAAATTTTTTAGGGAGAGAGTTATGGATAAGGAAAAAAAGTATTTTAAAGAACTTAAGAAAAAAGTAGATATATATTTTGTGATTATTCTTTCTATGCTATTGTCATCATCTGTTTATATGATAACTGAAATGAATGATAAAAACAAAAATAACTTAAACTTAAACTTCATTATACTAATAGTTTATATCTGTCTAGTTTTATACTTATTTAGTATTAGAAATAATAATAAATCAAAAAATATTAATGAACTTGATAAAATTCTGTTATCTTCTACTTTTTCTCTGTTTGTTTTATTAGTATTATTAGCAACAAAAAATCATCCTAATTTAATTATTCCTGATTTTATTATAAAGGAAAAAACAACATTAATAATAATTACATTATTAAGACATTTAATAGCTTCTAGTAACTTTATATCCACTATACTTTTTATTACAATTTCTATGGTTGGATATAGAAGCTATTCTTATAATAAAATCAATAAACTAGAAGAAAATATTAAAAAAGACAAAATAGAAGAAAATTCACAAACAAATAATAAGAAAATGTACACTTTAGAAGATTTACGTTATGCTAATTTCAAAAAAAATAATATTGATAAAATAGTAATTAAAGATAGTGATGATGATATACCTGATGCTTTTAAAACAGACAGAACTAAAGAAGAATTGAAAATTGCTATTAATAAGTATTCTACAATCGGTGTTGTTGGAGAATGGGGAATCGGAAAAAGCACAATTATAAACTCAACAATAAAAGAATTAGATGAAAATACCTTTATTTTAATAAGAGATTTTGACCCATGGGCAATTAAATCACAGGACGCACTAATTTTAGCAATGTATAATACAATAATGGAAAATTTAGAAGAAAATATTGACTATTTTAAAAGAAAAAAAGTTCAAAATGCTCTTATCAATATAACAACAAATATTCCATATATTGGTAAAGGAATAGGAAATTATTTTGAAAATAGAATTGATGATTATTCAGAATATAAAGAAATTAAAGCTGATTTAGAAGAAAAGTTGGAAAATTTTGATAAAAAGTTAATTTTTATTATAGATAATTTAGATAGAATGAAATCAGATAATGTTATATTTTTACTTACTCTTATTGGAACATTATTTAAGTTACCTAATATAATATATATTGTAGCTTATGATAAAAAAAGATTAAAAAGTATATTTAGAACTGACAAAATAGATCCAAAATATATTGAAAAAATAATTAACAAAGAAATTTTTATGCCTGTTTTGGATAGAGACACTTTAGAAGAATGTCTTGAAAACTTACTTAATATTTATAATTATAACTTGCAAAATCCTAAAGTAATAAAATTAATTTGTAAAAGATTTACAAATATTAGACAATTTATTCATTTTTGTAATTATCTCACAAAAAAACCCAATTTTTTAAATGTATTCATTAAACAAAAAATTGAAAGTGATTATTTTATTATCCAAGCTATAAAATATTTAGACTATAATACTTATCTTAATATATACAATGATAGAGAATCCCTTGTAGATATTAAGCACAAAACAAAAACAATTTCAAATAAATATAAAGATTATGAAGACTTAATGTACTTACTTTTCTCTGAAAGTGAAAATAGAAAATACTCAATATTAAATCCTATTTTATATAAACTATGCTATTTACCTATAGAATCAAAGACTCAAAGGATAAAAGACTGTTTAGATGAATTACTTTCAAATTATAAAGATTTTAGTCAAAAAACTGATGAATTAGATAATTCTAATTATGAAATGGATCAAAAAAAAGCAATAATTTACTATTTAAAATTAACATCTCATTCATCAAAATATGATATTATGTATTTTTTTAGTTTTCTAGAATTTGAAATTACTTTTACTTTGAAAGAATTTAAAGATAAGATAGTATTATGGGATTTATTTAACAAATGCACCTCTCATAACAAAAATAGTCTTTATAATTTAATAGTTAGTAATAATGATAATCCTAAATTAAGACGCTATTTAGATGAGAATATAGTTTCAGTTTTACTAGCTATCTTTGAAAGTTTTAGAGAAAACAATGATATTAATTGTATCCTTGATAATATACACGAAGATTACAAAAAAGACTCTAACAAATACTACAAGAAAATGCTTATGTATGAATATAATTTTAATGAAATTTCAAATAAAAATCTTAATTTCTTAATTGATAAAATGTATGAACCTATCTTTAATAATCCTATAATTATAAAAGACGAAGATTTTTACTCTAAATTTTATAGTTATTTAACTAAAAGATATGATACTTGGTCTTATAAGATTCTAAATTATATAGACAAACTATTATGTAAAGCAGTAACCAACGGAGAAAATTTATATGAATTTATTAACTTTTTTATAATAGAAAGAAGTCTTTTTTATAATCTAAGCCATTTAATTTCAGATATAATCTTAAATTCAACTTATATACACGATTTAATCGAAAAGCACCCTCCAAAAGATGAAAATGAGGAAAAAATAAAAAGAGATTTTGAAGAAAAATATCCAAAAAGATACAAAATAAAGGAGTGAATTTCACTCCTTTATTTGTATCTTATTATTTAATTCACTCTATCTGCCATTTTTTCTTTTAGAAATATACATCCCCAAAATTCCAACTGCTAATAGTAATGTAGAAGAGCCTGCGATTGCAGTTTTTGGTATTTTTGTTCCCTTTTCTTTATTAATTTCAGGTTTTTTATTTTTGTCTGCATTTTCAGGTTTTTGTTTATTGTCTTCTTTATTATTTTGTTTATTATTCTCTTTGTTGTTCTCTTTATTGTCTTCTTTGTTGCCCGGTTTATTATTATCTTTATTATCCGGTTTGTTATTATCCGGTTTATTATTATCTTTATTATCCGGTTTGTTATTATCCGGTTTGTTATTGTCTTCCGGCTTAGTGTCCTCAACAGTTGATAAATCAGTTCCATTTGGATAAGAACCATTTGTTCCGTTTGCAGAATTTTCATCTGTATCAACTACATTTGATTCAACAACAACATCTTGAAGTTTTAACAATAATTTTCCTGCATCTTCAGTCTTTTGCCTATTTTCATTTATTCTATATTTTGCAGTAGATTCCGCTAATGTGATATCAGCTGTGCCAACATCTTGTTTAGCTTTTAACTTGTAAACCAATTTTAAAGTTTTATTTTGTTCAAAAGCGTTTTTTATATCTTCTGTACTTAAAGTCCAGCTAACTTTTGGATCACTTGAGAAGAAAATTCCAGTACTACCTTTTTTAAATTCAGCATTGCCGTCTTTTTCAAGGATTTGTGCTTCGAAATTTTTATGAATTTTATCTTCTATACTTATTTCTTTTATTATGTCTTTAAATTTTTCAGCTAATTTGTTGTCATCAGTGTTTAAAAATTTACTATTTTCAGACATTTCTTTTAAGTATTTTTCTAATTGTTCTTTGTCCTTATGGCTTCTATCTATAACATCAACAGAATAAAAATTTATATTTTTATTTTTAGCAATTTTTGCTTCGCCTTGTGCTGATAAATTGTGATTGTAGAAGATATATTCTCTTGGATAAAAAATAGTGTCCATTGCAGTTTCAATTGCCTTTACAGTTGCTTTATCAAGTAATTTTATGGCTTCACTCGCATTTTCTTTTTCAATTTTTTTCTTTATTGCATCCATAATAGTCTTTTTAAATGGAAATTCTTTACTTACAACTTTTATTCTTTGATAACTGTGATGATGATATCCCTCTCCAACAATCTTGGAATAGTTAAATTCTGAAGAATCAAATTTATTACTATCAAATTCTTTTAATTTTATATAGTCGAAAACAGAATCCAAGCCGAAAAGTGATAGATACTTTGATAATTCAAGAGTTTCTTTTAATTCGTCAAAATTATGAATTCCTAATCTGTTTAACATAGCAATAAATGCTTTAAAATCTTTAATCATATTAGCTTTTTTTGTTGTTTTTTCAACATAAAAAGGCCATGGGAAAAACGGACTTTCACTTACAACACTATCTCCCTTAACTGTTGAAGTTTTTGCATTTTCCTTGTCATTTATATCAAAACTGAATGTAGCTTCTCCTTGAGATAAAAGTACAATATGTTGACGTTTCCCTGATTTTTGCTCAT
>ERZ773099.2550-NODE-2550-length-12434-cov-5.375313_pt1 | contig 12434 bp, 9 predicted proteins | sample MGYA00511120_ERZ773099 | MGnify/ENA primary metagenome ERZ773099 (study PRJEB29015, sample SAMEA2738012) | human oral metagenome | biome: human oral; feature: human-associated habitat; material: dental | place: China | collected 2104 ... | reverse complement strand
GGTCCTTCGTCGTCATCGCCGTGGCGTGGGTGCGCTTCCGCCCGCTCCTGTCCGGTTCCCTCCTGGCAGCTGCCGCCGTCTTCCTCGTCCTGACCTTTATCCGCGGGCGCAGGCGGGCCGCGTAGAGCGGGGCGTGCGGTCGTCGAGTGCAGGTGATGGGGCCGTCCGCAAGGACGGCCCCTTTCTTTCTTCAGCTTGCCGTCTTGTTGATATTTTGCCCTTGATTTCCCCCTGAATACGCTATAATCTTCTACAGTAGGAAGTTTTGGACGCCGCGAAGGGATCGACGCACCGGGAGGAAGGGGCGCCGCCCTTCGTGTTGGCGTCCGAAATCGTCCAAAAAATCAAGGTGGGAGGTTTTTCGCTGTGTGGCTGGTTCTTGTGTTCATCACTCTGGTCTTTGGTCTCCTTGGCGGCGCTTACGCCTGGACGGTCTTTCAAAAGCTCTCGGAGAGCTCCATCAAAAACGATAGGATTGCAGAGCTTGCGGGCATCATTCACGGGGGAGCGATGGCGTTCCTCAGGAAGGAGTACTCCTGGCTGGCTCCTTTCGTAGGGGTCGTCGCGGTGCTCCTGGGGATTCTCCTCGGCGTGGGGCAGGCCTTTGCCTTCGTGCTGGGGGCCCTCTGCAGCGCGGGGGCGGGCTACATCGGAATGCACGTGGCCACTCAGGCCAACGGGCGCACCGCCTATGCGGCGTCGGACAACTCGAAGGACAACGCGGCGGGCGGCGCCCTTGAGGTCGCCTTTTCGGGCGGCAGCATCGTGGGCATGGTGGTCGTGGGCCTGGGCCTGATCGGGCTGGCCGTCGCCTACCTCTTCCTGAACGACGTGAACGTCCTGACGGCCTTCGGCATGGGCGCGAGCAGCATCGCCCTCTTCGCCCGCGTGGGCGGCGGCATCTACACCAAGGCGGCCGACGTGGGCGCCGACCTGGTGGGCAAGGTGGAGGCCGGCATCCCGGAGGACGACCCCCGCAACCCGGCCGTCATCGCGGACAACGTGGGCGACAACGTGGGCGACATCGCCGGCATGGGCGCGGACCTCTTCGAGTCCTACGTCAACGCCATCATCGCCGCCATGGCCATCGGCTTCGCGTTCTCCTTCACGAAGGACGGCGATACCCTGGGCCTGTGGGGCGTGGGCTTCCCGCTGATCCTCTCCTCCTGGGGCGTCCTGTCCTCCATCGTGGGCTGCATGATGATCTCCCGCAAGGCGCCCTTCTCGGACGTCGTTGTGAGCTTTATCCGACTGCTCCCCGGCATGGATCGTGTTATGGACCGCATCGATCGCGGTGACGCCGCCTTTGCCCTGCGCACCGGAACCTTCGCGGCGGGCATCCTGATGATCCTGGGGACGCTCGTCTTCAGCCTCCTTTTCTTCTTCACGAACTCCATCAGCGTGTTCCTCTCCGTCACCTCCGGCATCCTGGCGGGCATCCTGATCGGCTACGTCACCGAGATCTACACCTCAGGGGACTACCGCTTCGTCCGCGGCGTCGCCGCCTCCTCCGAAACGGGGGCCGCCACGGTGATCCTCTCCGGCCTCTCCCTGGGCATGATCTCCACGGGCATCCCCGTCCTCCTGATCTGCGCCTCGACGCTGCTCAGCTACTGGCTGGCCGGAATGTTCGGCGTGGCCGTCGCGGCCGTCGGGATGCTCTCCATTACGGGGATCTCCCTCAGCGTGGACGCCTATGGCCCCATCTCCGACAACGCGGGCGGCATCGCCGAGATGAGTGACCTGCCTGAGGAGGTCCGCGAGATCACGGACCACCTGGACGCCATCGGCAACACCACCGCCGCCATGGGCAAGGGCCTCGCCATCGGCTCCGCGGCCCTCACCGCGCTGGCCCTGTTCGTCGCCTACTCCCAGGCTGCGGGCATCAGCAAGATCGACATCATGGACCCGAAGGTCATCGTGGGCATGTTCCTGGGCGGCATGCTGCCCTTCATCTTCTGTGCCCTGTCCATCGAGGCCGTCAGCAAGGCGGCTCAGGCGATGATCGAGGAGGTGCGCCGTCAGTTCCGTGAGATCGTCGGCATCATGGAGGGGACGGGCAAGCCGGAGTACGAGAAGTGCGTGGCCATCTCCACCCACGCGGCCCTCACCCAGATGATCGTCCCCGGCTGCCTCGCCATCGCTGCGCCCATCCTGGTGGGCTGGCTGCTGGGCAAGGAGGCGCTGGGTGGCCTGCTGGGCGGCGCCATCGTCACGGGCGTCATGATGGCCATCTTCATGTCCAACGCGGGCGGCGCCTGGGATAACGCCAAGAAGTACATCGAGGAGGGCAACTACGGCGGCAAGGGCTCTAAGAACCACGCCGCGGCCGTCGTGGGCGACACGGTGGGCGACCCCTTCAAGGACACGGCCGGCCCCAGCCTGAACATCCTGATCAAGCTGATGACCGTGGTGGCCCTCGTGCTGGCCCCGCTGTTCTAAATTTCAGCTCCCAAGCCTTGCTTGCAAAGGACTTGGAAACGGAATAAACCGGACGGCCGGCGGAATATCGACTGTAGTTCGGGAGGGCGTCCGCCCTCCCGAATTTTTCTGTCTTGAACGCCTTTTGAACGCCTCAAAGCCGCGCTCTCGACCTGCTCTCGAAAGGAGCTTCCGCTATGGCAAACGACGACGTGCAGCTCGTCAAGGAAAAACTGGACATCGTGGACATCGTTGGGGACCGGGTGCGGCTGCGCCGCGCCGGGCGGGACTTCGTGGGCCTGTGCCCCTTCCACAACGAGAAGACGCCATCCTTCCACGTGTCCCAGGAGCGGCAGAACTACCACTGCTTTGGCTGCGGCAAGGGGGGCGACGTCTTCACCTTCGTCATGGAGACGGAGGGGCTGGACTTCCGCGCGTGCCTTGAGCTTTTGGCGGAGCGGGCGGGGGTGACGCTGACGCGGCGCGGCGACGGGAAGCGCGCGGGTGGCGACCTGTACGAGGTCATGGGGGAGGCGGCCCGGTTCTTCAGCGCGCAGCTCCGGGGGCCGGAGGGCGCGGCGGCGCGGGCCTACCTGGACCGGCGCAGCCTTGCCCCGGCGGACGCGGACCGCTTCGGCCTCGGCTGGAGCGGCAGCTCCTGGGACGCCCTGACCCGACACCTTCGGAGCCAGGGCGTCACGGAGCGCCAGGCCGTCGCCTGCGGGCTGGCGCTGGAGGGGCAGCGGGGGGGGGTCTACGACCGATTCCGCGGGCGGCTGATGTTCCCCATCCGGAACGTCGCGGGGCGCGTCATCGCCTTTGGAGGACGCCTCGTGGACGGCGAGGGCGCGAAGTACATCAACAGCCCGGAGGGGGAGATCTACAGCAAGCGCAGGAACCTCTACCTGCTGCACGAGGCCCGAAGCGCCATTCGGGAGCGAAAGCGCTCCATCCTGGTGGAGGGCTACATGGACGCCCTGCGGCTGCACCTGTGCGGCTTTCCGGAGGCCGTGGCCTCCCTGGGGACCTCCCTGACGGAGGACCAGGCGCGGCTGCTCAAGCGCTTCAGCGACACCTGCTACATCTGTTACGACAGCGATGCGGCGGGGCAGGAGGCGACGCTGCGCGGCATGTACGTCCTTCAGGAGCTGGGGCTCGACGTGCGCGTCGTCTCGCTGCCGTCGGGGAAGGACCCGGACGAGTTCCTGCTGGCGTCCGGGGGCCCCGCCCGCTTCGAGGAGGCGATCGCGAACGCGCGTCCCCTGATCCTTCAGCACCTGGCCGCCGTGCGGGGGGCGCTGGAGTCGTCGGACGCCCGCCGGGCTGGCGTGGAGTCCCTCATGAACGGCCTCCTGCAGCTGGACCCCTCCAGCATAGCCCCTCACGTCCCCGCGCTGGCCGGGGCGCTGAACCTCTACCCCCACGAGTTCTGGAGGGAGCTCGAGGACTTTCGCCGCCGCGCCCCGCGCCCCGCGTCCCGCCCATCGGAGGCCCCCGCGCCGGAGGGGCATGAGCCTCCGCGGAAGCTGGCGCTGGACCCGCTCGAGTCCGCGCTGTGCTCCCTCCTCTGGCGCGACGGGACCCGCCGCCGGACGCCTGCGGAGGAGGTGCTGGCGCTTCTCTCCGACGAGCGGGTGAAGGAGGTGGCCCTGGCCATCCTGATGGAGTCCCCCGCGGCGCTGGAGGCGCGCTGGCTGTCGCTGAACGACCGATACCCCCTGGCCCTGCTGGCGCGGGGCGACGCCTTCTGCGACGAGCTTGCCGCCTCCCCCGACGGCGCGGACCCCTGGGGCGTCGTCTGCACGGCGCTGAAGCGGCGCAGGGGCGAGGCCCGCCTTGCCGCGCTGAACGCGAGGATGAAACAGGGCGCGGCCACCGCCGAGGAGCTGGCGGAGGCTCACGCCCTGGCCTCGGCGCTGAAGAGGCGGAATTGACGCTCTCCCGCCCCGCGCCCTTCGTTTTGATTTTGGTGGATTCGGGCCCGGCTTCCCTAAAGCCTCTTTTCCCCGCGCTCGATGAAGACGCGGGGCACCCGCGGCATGATGCAGCTCAGGAGCTCGTGGATGATCGTGTGTCCCGCGAGGGCCGCCTTCAGCATCAGGCGCCCGTCGAGGATCACGGCCTCGTCCCCCGCCCTGACCCCCGGAACGTCCGTGACGTCCGCCATGAACATGTCCATGCAAACGCGCCCCACCACCGGACAGAGCTGGTCGTGGATGTAGACGCTCATCCGGTTGGAGAGGGCGCGCGGGTACCCGTCGGCGTATCCCGTGGGCAGGACGGCCAGGACGGAGTCGCGCTTCAGGACCGCCGTGCTGCCGTAGCCGATCTTCGACCCCTTCGGCAGCGCGCGGACGGCAGCGATCCGGGCCTTGAGCGTCATGACGGGCTTCAGCCCCGCCGGGGACTCCACGTCCTCGTCCGGCGAGGCGTAGCCGTAGAGCACCAACCCGAAACGGCCCATGTCCAGGTGCGCCTCGGGGTACCTCAGCACGCCGATGCTGGCCGCGATGTGCCCCAGCTTGAACGTGACGCCGCGGTCCGCCAGCGCCTGGCGGGCTGCGGCGAACTTCGCCAGCTGCATCCGGGTGTATTCGGGGTCGCCGTCCGCGTTGGCGAAGTGGCTGAACAGCCCCTCGGCCTCGAGCCCGGGCAGGCGGCACAGCGTCGCCATCTCGTCGGCCACGGCCTCCCAGCCGCTCTCCGGCCAGTAGAAGCCAATGCGCCCCATGCCGGTGTCCACCTTGACGTGGATTTTGATGGTGCGCCCTGCGGCGCTGGCCGCCCTGGAGAGCGCGAGGCCGTTTTCGAGGTCCCCCACCGCCTGGGTGACGTCGTGCTCCCACATCAGGGGGGCCAGGGACGGCGCCGACTGTCCCAGACACAGGATGGGCAGCTTGATGCCGTTCTTCCGCAGCGTCACGGCCGCCATGACGTAGGCCACCGCCAGCATGTCGATCCCGCACGCTTCGAGCTTTTTCGCGACCTCCACGATACCGTGACCGTAGGCGTCCGCCTTGACCACGGCGAGGGACTTGACCCCCGGCTTCAGCAGCCCCTTCAGCGACTTGACGTTGCCCTCCAGCGCGTCGAGGTCGATCTCCGCCCACGTTCGGGTCATCGCAAGTTCCAGATTCGTCATCTCAGTCTTTCCTCCCGTTCAGGAATCGAATTTCGCAGGGCCGCCCTGCGAGGCGGTTCAAAGTTTTCGGATGGTTTCATCAGTTGGAAGTATTATAGAACAAAACCGCGGACGGGTTCAACGCGGCAATGCTATACTTAGGGAGGCGCTGAAGCAAACCGTGCTGCTGCGTTTTTTCCGGCAGCGGGCGCCATCGGGGTGTGCCTGCGGAGGGAGGAACCATGAAGGACGTTTTCAAAAAGGCGTTGCCGTATCTTGCGCTGCTCCTGCTGCTGGCCTGTCTGGGCATCGCCCTGCCCCTGAGCGTTGGGGAGGGCTCCGACTTCGGCAACTTCGCGGGGGGCAGCGACTACGGCGGAAGCTCGAGCGGCGGATGGAGCGGCGGTGACAGCAGCTGGGGAGGCGGCGACGGTGGGTTCGTGGACCTGGGTTGGGCCGGCGGCTCCATCGACTCGGGTGGGGTCATCGCGGTGCTGGTGTTCCTGTTCTTCGTCGTCAAGTTCTGTGGGGACAGGGGGCTCTTCGCCAGGAATCGTCGCGCGGGGCGGACGGACGCGCCTGAAGAAGTAATCGTTCTCTCCAGGCCCCTCCTGCCCATGAGCGATTACCTGAGGCTGGACCCGGACTTCAGCGCGGCAGGGGTCCAGGAGCACATGGCCAACCTCTACGTGCAGATGCAGGACTGCTGGCACAACAAAAACATCGAGCCCGTGCGGCCGTGGCTGACGGATGCGTTCTACAATCAAATGGAGGGCCTGCTGGCCCCGATGCGCAGTAAGCGCGAGACGGACTACATCGAGCGCATCGCCGTGCTGGAGACGAACCTGAAGGGGTACTACCAAGCGGGCGGCATGGACTTCCTCGTGGCCGCCATTCGGACCCGCATCACGGTGTACACGCTGGACGACCGGACGGGGCGGGTCGTCTCCGGCAGCAGGAATCGGGAGAAGTTCATGGAGTACGAGTGGGAGCTCACGCGAAGGAGCGGCGAGAGGACGGACCGGGCCAGGGGCGGCGTGAAGGCGGTCTACTGCCCCCACTGCGGCGCGCCCCTCGACGTCAACGCGTCGGCCCGCTGCTCCTACTGCGGCGGCACGGTGACGGCCTCCAGCAAAAACTGGGCCGTGTGCCGCATCAAGGGGGTATCTCAGCGAACCGTGTGAGCGCGCCTCTGAGCCCTACCGGAAGTACTCGAAGAGGTACCCCAACTGCAGGCCGGCGACCTTCGCGTTCCGGAAGCGCCGGTAGAGGGCGCGCTTGCCGTCCTCCAGCTCCGTGGGGCGGATGCCGGTGCGGATGGAGGCCGACGCCTCGATGTAGGCGGCCAGCTTGTCGCACACCCCGACGAGTTGGCCGTCCATCGGGTTGCAGTCGTCGCGGTTCAACTCGGCGGGGATGTCGCCCGCGTGCCGCTGGATGGGGTCGATCTGCCCGCTCTGCCACGTCTTGTTGGTGAACTCCTCCTCCGTGTACCAGCGCAGCTCGTCGTGCCACCCGTCCGGGAGCAGGGGCAGGATGCGCTCGTTCATCGCCTCGTGCTCGTAGCGGCGGATCATCTTGTCCAGCCCCTCGACGGAGGCCTTGACGGGAGAGATGATGTCGCGCGTCAGGACCTCCGGCAGGTCGTGGAACAGGCCGCAGAAGAAGTTGTTGTAGAGCCGCCGGGGACACGCGCCGATCTCCTGCGACAAAAGCCACGAGACGACGGCCACGAACAGGAGGTGCTCCAGGACGGAGGTCTGGGGCACGCGGTCGGTCTGTGCCCAGCGCTTCTGAAAGGTCAGCTGCCCCACCATGGAGATGAACCCCCACAGGGGGGAGCCGTCCCGCGCGTCCAGCATGGCCCGCGCGGAGGGCAGGTCGATGGCGGCGACGTTGGCCTCCACCTCGCGCCGCGTCCGCTCGATGCCGTACATGTCCGCGCTCCAGTGAAGGATGAACGCGAACTCCCAGCTCGTGGCCATGTAGTGCGCCGCGCCCAGGATGCGCCGTTCGAGCGTCCGCTCTCCCGCGTGGCGGTGGTAGTCCCGGAAGGCCCGGTCCATGTCGGGCGAGAAGGCCGCCAGGTCCGGCGCGAGGCGCTCCGCGACCCACGCGTCGAGCTCCGCCTTCGTCTCCGGGTCCTGGATCAGCTTGTGGAACACCGGCGGGCGGATGTCCGTCACCACGACGCGGTAGAGGAACTCGAAGATCCCGCCCCGGATCAGCGCCCCCCAGTCCACGCTCTCCCCGCGGTCCTCCTCGCACTTGCCCAGCACCCACGCTGTGACCATCTTGTGCGCCTGCTTGCCCAGCTCCGTGAACACGGCGGGGTGCGGGTGGTCGTTCCAGCGTTTCATGCTGGCCGCCGAGAAGATGCGCTCAAGGAACGTCCGCGTTATCACGTTCAATCACACTCCGGTCGAAGGGTAAAATCGAAGAATCAAAGGGCCCGTTTCCCGTCCAGCGCCGCGTGGGCCTCACGGACCAGCGCCTCCGGGTCGAGGCCGGGCAGGAAGCCGCGATCCTCGCGGGTCAGCCGGCAGAGGAACTCCATGTTCCCCTCCGGCCCCAGGATGGGGGACCAGGTGAGGTCCGACACGAAAAGGCCCGTCTCCGCCTCGGCGAAGCCCGTCACCTCGCGCAGGATGGCCGCATGCACCGACGGGTCCCGCACCACGCCGTGGGCGCCCAGTCGTTCGCGACCCGCCTCGAACTGTGGCTTGATGAGCACGACCGCCTCCCCGTCCGGGGAGAGGAAGGCATCGACGGCCGGCAGGATCAGCCTCAGGGAGATGAAGGAGGCGTCGCAGACCGCGAGGTCGATCGCCTCCGGGAAGTCCGCCGCCGTCAGGTTGCGGGCGTTCGTCCGGTCCATGACGGTGACGCGCGGGTCGGAGGCGAGGCGCCACAGGAGCTGCCCGTAGCCGACGTCCACGGCAAAGACCCTCCGGGCCCCATGGGCCAGCAGCACGTCCGTGAAGCCGCCGGTCGATGCGCCCAGGTCCGCGCAGACGCGCCCCTCCGCCGAGAGGCCGGAAAAGGCCTCAAAGGCCCGCAGGAGCTTGTGGGCGCCGCGGCTGGCCCAGCGCGTGCCCTCGTCCACCTCGATGGGGAGGTCCAGGGGGATGGCCGTCCCCGCCTTCGTGACGGGACGTCCCTCAACGCGCACCCGCCCCGCCATGATCAGGGCCTGCGCCCTGTTCCTCGTCTCCGCCAGCCCGCGGTCCACCATGAGCCGGTCCAGCCTCTCCCTGACCTTCATGGTTCAGCTTGCCATGAGAAACGGCGCCGCGAGACGGGTCAGACGGCCTGGGAGAGGCCCAGACAGGGTCGGCAGACCTCGACGATGTTCTCAGGCGTCATGCCGTAGAGCGCCCGTTGTTCCTCCGGCGTCGCGTGGGGGACGCAGACGTCCGGCACGCCGAAGCGCCGCAGCAGGGTGGGAGTCCCCGTCTCCGCGATGCGGGCGGCGATGGCCTCCCCGACGCCCGCCTCCATGTAGTTCTCCTCCGCGACGGCCACCAGGGGAAAGCGGCGCAGGACGTCGTCCAGCGTCTCCATGTCCAGGGGCTTGAGCCGGCGCAGGTCGTAGACGGCGGGGAGGGGCAGCCCGGCAGCGTCCGCGGCCTCGCGCGCCGCAAGCATCGTGTGCACCGTCACCCCGTGCCCGATGAGGGCCCACTCCGTGCCGTCCCGAAGCAGGAACGCGCGCAGCGGCTCCGTGCCGGCGAAGAGGTCGTTGTGGACGGGCAGCGAGCCGCGGGGGTAGCGGATCAGGGTGGGGCCCTCGCGCCGCGCCGCGCAGGCCATCATCTGCCGCAGAGAGGGCTCGTCGGAGGGCGCGTAGACCTCCAGGTTGGGGATGGGGCGGGACCAGGGGACGTCCAGCAGCCCCTGGTGGGTGTCCCCGTCCGAGCCCACCAGCCCCGCGCGGTCCACCATCAGGACGACGGGCAGGTTCTGCAGGGCGACGTCGTGCATCAGCTGATCCATCGCGCGCTGCAGGAACGTGGAGTAGATGAAGACCCACGGCCGCATCCCACCCGCCGCCAGGCCTGCGGCCATGGTCAGCATGTGGCTCTCGGCGATGCCCACGTCGAAGAACCGCTCCGGGAAGCGCGTCCGAAAGCGCTCCAGCTTGACGCCGGTGGACATGGCGGCGGTGAAGCAGACGACGCGCGGGTCCGCCTCCGCCATCGCCTCCGTCGCCTCGGACGCCGCCTCGCTCCAGCTGCGCCGCTTGGGTCCCTTGGCGCTGGAGCGGGGGGACATCTGGTGGTACTTCGTGGGGTCCGCCTCCGCCTCCGGCATCCCCCTTCCCTTCACGGTGTTGAAGTGCAGCAGCACGGGGCGGTCGTAGCGCTTCGCCAGCTCGAAGACCACCTGACAGGCCTCGACGTCGTGGCCGTCGAAGGGCCCCCAGTAGTTGATGTCCAGGTCGTCGAACATGTTGTTCGGCTTCACGAGGCTCTTGATCTGGTCGTGGATGCCCTCCAGGCTCCGCTGCAGGACGCCGCCCGCGGGCAGCACGCGGCAGGCGTCCTTGATGGCGGACTTGATCTTGTTGTAGGACGTGCTGGCGGAGAGGTGAGCCAGCATCGTGGAGAAGCCCCCCACGCAGTTGCTGATGGAGTGCTTGTTGTCGTTCAGGACGATGATGACCTTCGTCTTCGTTTCCTGCACGTAGTTCAGGGCTTCGAGCGCCAGCCCGTTGATGAGGGAGGCGTCCCCGATGAAGGCGACGACGTGCCGGTCCTCGCCCAGCAGGTCGCGGGCCTTGGCGTAGCCCAGCGCGGCGGAGATGGAGGTGCTGCTGTGCCCCGTGTTGAAGTGGTCGCAGGGGCTCTCGGAGCGTCGGGGAAAGCCGGAGAGCCCGCCCTTCAGGCGCAGCGTGCCGAAGCGGTCGGCCCGGTCGGTGAGGAGCTTGTAGGGGTAGGACTGGTGCCCGACGTCGAAGATGATGCGGTCTTGAATGGGGTTGAAGCAGCGAAGCATGGCGATGGTCAGCTCCACCACCCCCAGCGAGGAGCCGATATGCCCGCCGTTTTCGCTGACGGTCCTGATGATCTCCTGCCGCACCTCGCTGGCCAGGGCGGGAAGGTCCTTTGGCGCGATCTTCAAAAGGTCCTCGTGCTTGAACTCAGGCGATAAAAAGGTCATGGGAGGCCTCCGGAATCTGTATTTTTTTGCCCGCGGAGCCGCTCAACGGGGCGGGGCAAAAGATTTTTTCGACTTTTCATTATACAGGAGGCGGCGCGGATTGCTATCGTCCAAAACAGCCAACCGCGCGGGGCTCCGCAGCGATCTTTTGGCCCCGGTGACGCTTCAGCGGGGCGCCTCGGCCGTCAGGTCCTCCTCGCTCATCCCGCTGCGGATGCCGAAGCGCGTCAGGACGAAGTCGTAGCGCGTGGGGTCGCTGGGGCAGATCCGCCGAAAGGCGTCCGTGATCTCAAGGGCGGAGCGCAGGTCCGCCTGCTTCCGACCGGTCAGGCCGAGCCTCGCGGCGATGGCGTGGATGTGGGTGTCCACCGGCATGATGAGGTCCTCCGGACCAAGGATCGTCCAGCCGCCGGGGTCCACGCCGTCGCATCGAACCATCCACTTCAAAAAGAGGAAGAGGCGCTTGCAGGCGCTGCCGTCCCTGGGGGCTGCGATCAGGGGGAAGCCCCCTCGATCCGCCGGCCACAGGGCGTCCGCAAAGCGGTCCAGCGCCGGCAGGAGGTTCCGCTTCCCGCCCTCCGCCAGGCAGGCGCGCAGAAGGCCCTCGAGGCTGCCGTGCTCCCGCAGGGCCAGCGCCGCGCGGGCGAGGAGCGTCGCCACGTCCTCCGACGTGGTGAACCGGTGCTTGAATCCGGCGAGGGCCTCCGGGAAACGCCCGGAGCGCTCCAGGAGGAACCGGCGGGGGTGGGGGCCCAGCGCGTTCAGGACGCGGCGGACGCTCCGCAGGATCTGCGCCACGCGGCCGTAGGCCAGCGACGACGCCACGAGGGCCACGACCTCCCGGTCGGGCAGGTCGTAGGGCTCCAGGAACTCAAGGGGGTCCGGGCTGATGAGCTCGCGTCGGCTGTAGGCGAAGTAGAGCCCCTCCAGGAACGCCCTGAGCCTCCGGTCCCGCCCCTCCGTGTCGGACGTTGCGATCGCCTCCCTGAAATTTAAGGAAGGGGAACGGCTCCGGCCGTCCCCCTTCGCAGTTTGCGGTTTTAGATGCACGTCTTTTATATCTGCGCCTTCCAGAGCCCGTGCTTGTTGCAGTACTCGCGCGCTGCGGCGCCCGGCTCCGCGCTGTCGAAGGCGGCCTCCGGCTTCTCGCCCGGCTTCAGGAAGCAGCGGCAGACGCGCTCGCCGTTGATGACCTCGATCCACTCGATGTAGTGGTCCGCCTCCATGGGATGGGCCGCGCTGCCCACCTTGATGTCCTTGCCCGCACGGACGGGCACGTGCTTTTCCTGGGCCGCGTCCGTGGAGTTCTCCGCCATGACCTTCATGGGCTCCCCACAGCACGACAGCGTGCCGCCGCCCACGTGAAGCACCTCCACCATGTTGCCGCACTTCGCGCACTTGCAAACGTTCAGCAGTTCCATGACATATTCCCCCCATCATGATCGGGGCCACAGAGCGGCGATCCGCCCGCGGCCCCTATGCCCTCAGTGTATCGGAAACCTGACTTCCGGACAGGGGAAAAACGCTGATTGTGCGTCTTGAGGTCGCCGGCCGTCGGCAGAATCGCCACTGTTGTGAGGATGCGTGAGGTTCAGAGGGATGAGAGCGGGGGTGAAAGGCTCCTCGATCCGGGCGATGGATGGCTGCGTGAGGCGATCGACTTTTGCCTGGCCGGGCCCATTGGATTGCCGAGGCCCAGTAGGAGTTTCAAGAAGGATTCACGCGCCGG
>ERZ773099.2548-NODE-2548-length-12440-cov-4.644247_pt1 | contig 12440 bp, 10 predicted proteins | sample MGYA00511120_ERZ773099 | MGnify/ENA primary metagenome ERZ773099 (study PRJEB29015, sample SAMEA2738012) | human oral metagenome | biome: human oral; feature: human-associated habitat; material: dental | place: China | collected 2104 ... | reverse complement strand
TTGGTGCATTTAATATTAATAATATGGAGTTTGTTCAAGCAATTATGGATGCTGCAGCAAAAGAGAAATCTCCAGTTATTTTACAAACATCATCATCTGCTATTAAATATGCAAGAATTCCATATTTAATGAAAATGATTGAAGCTGGACTTGAAGAACATGATATTCCTGTCGCAATTCACTTGGATCATGGTCCTGATTTTGAAACTTGTAAAAAATGTATTGATGCAGGATATACATCAGTTATGTTTGATGGTTCAAAATATGATTATGAAGAGAATGTTGCTAAAACTAAGGAAGTAGTTGATTATGCACATGCACATGGTGTTGTAGTTGAAGCTGAACTTGGAAGATTGGCAGGTATTGAAGATGATGTTAATGTATCAGATAGTGATGCATTGTATACTGATCCTGATCAAGCATATGATTTTGTTCAAAGAACTGGTTGTGATTCTTTAGCAATTGCTATTGGAACAAGTCATGGTGCTTATAAATTTAAAGGTGATGCAAAATTAAGATTTGATATTTTAGAAAAAATTAAAGAAAAATTGCCAAATACACCAATAGTTTTACATGGTGCGTCTACGGTTATTCAAGAATATGTAAAAATGTGCAATGATTATGGTGCAAACTTACCTGGTGCTAAGGGATGCCCTGATGAAATGCTTCATGAAGCTAGTGTTAGAGGTGTTTCAAAAATAAATGTTGATACTGATTTAAGACTTGCTATGACTGCTGGAATTAGAAAAACATTTGTTGAAAGTCCAGAAGCTTTTGATCCTAGAAAATACATGGGTGTTGGAAGAGAATATATTGAAGAAGCTGTTGCTCATAAAATGAGAGATGTATTTGGCTCTAGTGGAAAAGCTGAATAAGTTTAGGAGTTATAATGGAGAAAAGAATGATTGCAAAAAATCCGACGGCTTATCATAATTATGAAATTTTGGATAAGTATGAAGCGGGTATTGTGCTATATGGTACGGAAATTAAATCTATAAGAGCTGGTAAAGTTAATATGAAAGATTCTTATGCCTCTATTGATAAACATGGTGAGATTTTTGTATATAGCATGCACATTTCTCCATATGATTATGGGAATATTTTTAATAAGGATCCTTTACGTGTAAAAAAACTTTTATTAAATAGGAGTGAAATTAATAAATTGGTTGGCAGTGTTCAATTGAAAGGTTTGAGTCTTATTCCGATTGACTTATATTTTAGTGGTAATTTTGTTAAAATGACACTTGGAGTTGGAAGGGGTAAGAAATTGTTTGATAAAAGAGAAGACATTAAGAAGCGTGATGTGGAAAGAAAATTAAAACAATATAAATAAAATTTATGGGGTATTTGAGCTTGCTTAATACTCCATTTTTTATAAATTTTATAGGTGGTTTTTATGGATATTGAAATAATTAGTGAAGTTATTAAGAATAGTTATGGTATTGTTAATAGAGTTGTTAAAAATTTAAAATCAACTGATGGAAATGTTTATGATGTTTTTACTCAAGATGGTAGGTATATTGTTAAGATTTATAATGATTTAAATCATGTTAATAAAATGATTCGAATTTTAGATATGTTGAATGTCAATAATATTAAAGTTCCTAATATTATATCGAATGTGTTTAATTTAAAATATATTTCAATTAATAATAGTTATCTTGTTGTTTATGAATTTTTAAATGGAAAAAGTATTATAAATGATGATATTACTGGATTGATTTCTAGGGAGATTATTATTAAAATAGCTAAAGAAGTTAGAAAGATGCATGATTTAATGATTTATAATGATATTGAATTGGAAGAAATAAATTTTAATATTAATTTAAATAGAAAATCTTTATTACATTTTGATTTGACAAAAGAAAACATATTAAATAATAATGGGAATATTGAATTTATAGATTTTGATGATGCAAAATATGGAGAATCTGTTATTGATATTTCTATTTTAATAGCTTTATTATTTTTTTCTAAGAAACGAGGAGTTGATTTGAAAGGAATTCAATTATTTATTGATTCATATTATGGTTGTGATATTGAATTGAAGAATTTAGAAATTAAATTTATTAAAAAATGTGCATTAAATTGGATTGATTATATATTGAAAAATAATGATTTAGGAATTTCTATAAATGAAAGTTTTGAAACGAAGAAAAAATTAATTAAAGAATATTTGTAAAAAAATAATTGTGCATGTGACACAATTATTTTTTTAATCTTGAAAATATTGCAATTGCAAGAAATATTATAACTATTCCAATGGCAATTAAAATTATATTTAGAATTTCTGATATTCCTAAAACTGTAGGGTTTACAGATGAATTAATTGAACTTACACTTGATATTGGTGTTCCTTGATTTGCTGTAGTTTGTGCAGTTTGTGTTTCGGAAGATTGTGTTGTTGATTGAGTAATTGTTTCTGAAGTACTAGTATTTGTTTTATTAGTATTTGTAGCAAAAACAGGAATTTGTATTAAAATAATTAATATTATTGTTGTTAATATTGTTTTTAATTTTGCCATAATTGCCTCCTTAGTATATAAAAAGTATAATATAAAATTTATTTATTGTCCATTGATTAAATATTAATTTTATTTGACAAAGTGTAAGTAAATGGTATAATGACAGCAGAAAAGAGGTATTATGGTTTTAACAAATTCACAGGAAGAATATTTAAAAGTTATATATTTATTAAATAATGCAATGGGGGAAGTTAGGGTTACTGATATTGCAAATAAAATGAACAAAACTAAGGCAAGTGTTACGGCTGCAGTTAATGTTTTGGCTCAAATGAATTTGATTGAGTATAAACATTATGAACCTATTAAGATTACCAAGCAGGGTGAACTTGAGGCTATTAAGGTTTTAGAAGCTAGTAATATTGTTAAATTGTTTATGACTGATATTTTAAATATTGATTCTAAAATTGCTGAAGATGAGGCAAGTAAGATAAAAACTATTTTATCCGATGACAGTTTGAATCGCCTTGCAGTATATACTTTTAAAGAACTTGGAATTAATTTAAAAGGGTATGATATTAATAATATGGGATGTATTAAATGTCCTAAAAAGATGAATATAAAGAAATAAAACAGATAAACTCAAAATAATGAGTTTATCTGTTTGTTTATTCATAATCTGTTAATGTGTCATTATTAATTACAATGTTTTGAAATGTTTCTGATGGTGTTTTTATTAGAGGTGCTTTGATAATTTTATGTTTTTTTGCTGTTGTGCTGTCACCTTTTGATAGTGTACATGCTCTATTATAAACAGCTGTTAATAATTTTTGTACTTCTGGTTGCTCATAAATTAAATCATCATTTAATTTTAATGTATTCTCCAAATGGCTATATTTTATAACTTGTTGTGTTTCTTGTTTTATAGTGTAGAAATATGGTTCTCTATATTCTAAATCTTTTATAATTGATGATATTATATATTCTGGTAATTCATAAATTTCTTCGGGACTATGTTTTGCTAATGCAGTAGGTAATTTTCTATCTTTACCAGGTCTTGAAGCGTGAAGTGCTAAAGCATGGTGTGTAACTTTATCTGCGACTCTTCTATCATTAGTTGTATCATATATATATCCTGATTTTATTTGTGATTCTATTGAATATAAAGGATTATTTTCTAATTCAAATTTATTATGTTCTGCTAAATAACCTGGTTTATATTTATGTTTTAACATATCTATAATTTCTTTTGCACGATTATCTTTTAGAAAAGGAATTTTTCTAGTTGAAATTTTATAGAAAAAATCTTGTCCTAATAAAAGGATTGCTTTTTGTTCTAAATTTAAACGAGTGTCGGTATTAAATTCTTGATCACGTAATTGAATTAGTTTATTAAACTCTGTAAGTCCTTCAATTTGTGTACCTTTTGGAATTTTTTCAATAATTAAAGTAAATGCTAATAAATCTAATGATCTTAAAAATTCTTGTTCGTTAAGTAATCTGTCAAATTTTGATCTGAATCTATTATCATAATTTGTTAATGTCAAGTTATGAATTGATCTGCTTGTATCAAAAATTCTTGTAGCTGATTCTAAATCTAATACATCTGAATTATGATTGAATTTTTTTCCTATATCTCCAAAGTTTGTAGTTAAATCAAAAAGTAAATCTGCTTTTTCTGAATCAAAAAGCGTTGGACTTAATTTGATTTTTGCATATATCATTCTTGAAATATATGTTTTTGTTGTTGATGATAGTGCCTTATTGTTTAATAATGTGGCTACTATATCACGATATTGGTTTGGATGTGAAATATAGTTATTTTCTAAGATTTCTAATTGTCTGTAGCAATTTAATTTTTTTAGAGCACTACTTGATGATTCATCAATTCTTTCTCTAAGAAAATGATAAAATTCTCTATAGTCTATATTTATTTTTTCTTGTTTATTATCTTCTAATTTTTTATTTTGAGCATTGATATAATGTGTAAATTTTTCAGGGTTTTCAGCATTTAGAACAGCTAATTTTGATAAACGTTCAAGTATTAGGTTTTTTATTTTATTATCTATACTTGATAATGATTTAACTCTGAACGGAATATCTCTAACAGGAATAGTTGGATATAATTGCTGAAATGATTTTAAAAATTCTATTGTTAAAACAATGCCTTTATTTATATATTCTTTACTTTCTCTTAATTCTTTATGTTGTTTTAAAGATTTGTAATATGGAATTAATGGATCTTCTTGATATAGAATGGACTCATATAATCCTTCATCATGGTGTAACATAAAACCTCCTAAATTTTTAGCGCTCAATCTAGTATAGCATATATTTACATAAATGTCTAGAGAAATTAGGAAAATAATGTTTTAAATATTACTGATTTCTAATATCTAGGTTGACATAGATTCTGAAAAATAGTAAAATAAAGTGCGGGATTTATAAGAAAAATTGGTATAGTTGTTAGATTTATCCTTTGTATTAGAATTATTAGAAAATTGAAATTTTCAAGCAAAAAATATAATGTTGAAATTAAGGATAATGGGTATTTAAATGATTATAGAATAATTGATAGAATTAATTTCACGAATTTAAAGATTAATATTGTAAAGAGTTTAACTAGATAATTAATTGACATCGGAGCTGTAAATTCATATAATATTTATAGATGTATGAAAGAGGTTATGATTATGGCTGAAAATATTGATAAATCTAGAAAAAAGAATGAAGAGATTTTAGCGGCAATTACACTTGCTAATCAAGATGAAGAAAAGACACTTGCACAAATTGCAGAAGAACAATCTTTTAATAAAAAAGAAGAGGATACTGTAACTTTTGTAGGAAAACTTGGAGATACAACTCTTGAGAAAGAGTTTGTTGGTTTGTTACTAAATCAAGTAAGAGCAATCTCGGTTTATAATTTCAAATATGAAGATTGTTTTTTTGCAAATGAAGAATATTTAGATTTGTATAAAAAAGTATTGTTTACAGATGGAGAAAAATATGCTCCAATTCCAGCAAAGGAAAGATTTAATTTTGCTAAAGAATCACCAAAGCTATATCAATTAAAAATTGATGTTAGAACTGAGTTTGAAAATTCAAAATTAGATATTGAAAAAGTATATATTGATTTAAGTAAATTATTTCAATTAAGAAAAGTATATTTGGAAACTCCTGAAAAGAATATTCAAGCTAAGATTGTTGAAATTTTAGATTATGAATTATATGATAAAATGAATGTGGATGATGTAAAAGCTGCTATTCAACAAATTTTAGATACTGAGAAATTTAAAAGATCAATACTTAATAAGAATTTAACTGATTTTTTAATTGAAGGTGAAGGAATATTAAATAGTGGACTTGAAATTCCATTTAAAATATTATCAACTGTTTTTAAGGGTATTAGAAGGGGTGAAACTTCTTCTTTTGCAATGCCTTCTAACTGCGGTAAGAGTAGATATACTACTTATTTAGCTGCATATATTGCAATTATGCATAAAAAGAAAGTTTTAATTATTTCTAATGAGATGTCTGAAGAAAAAATGAAACTTTGCTTAATTACTACTATTATTAATAGTCCGGATATTCAAAAGATTCATGGACAAAGAGTTAGAGTTTCTGAAAATCAATTATTGGATTTGAAATTTAGGCCAGATGATCCAAAGGCTGTTAAAATCGATAAAGATGGTTATGTACAAAGAAATGAAGGAGAGAGCTCTAGAGATTTTGCAGAAAGATTGAAGAGAGTTTCTTCGGAATTTAATAAAGTTATTAATGTTACAAATTGGTATAATGATAATTTATATAATTCTATCCATTTTATCAATATTACAGACCACACAAATGATGAACTAAAAAAAGTTATAATGAACTATTATTATAAAGAAAATGTTGGATATGTATTTTATGATACAATGAAAACTGATATTAATAATATTGGTAATGGTGAAGAGCTTAAGAAAACTGCAACTATTTTATCAAATATTGCTCAAAATTTTAATATATATATTGGAACTACTTTGCAGCTTGCTGAAACTCAAACTGATCCAATCAACTTAAGTGTTAATGATATGGCTGTTAGTAGAACTGTTAAGGAAGTATTAGATACACTTTGTTTGTTTAAGCAAATAAGAAGTGAGAATTTTGATGAATACCAGTTTTCAATAAATGAAACTGATGAAAAAGCATTTGATTTACAAAGGTTTAAAAATCCTGATGTTCGTTATTATGCATGTGTTATTGATAAGAATAGGGCAGGTCCAAAACCAAAACTATTATTTAGATTAAATTTAGCATATAACTATTGGGAAGAATTAGGTTATTTAAGACTTAAAAATCGTCCTTATGAGGGTGGTCAATAATTTAGGAGTTTAATATGGAAAATAATGAAAGATTAAATGAAATTAATAATTCTGAAGTTGAAAAATTGCTTATTGGAAAAATGCAGGATATTTTTGGAGAAAATAAAACTAGATATTTTAATGAAGGAATTAATTTAGAGGGTATTTCTGTTTCTAATGTAGATGGTAAAGTTGTTTACGAGGTTATGGAGAGGGATGCTTATGGATTTGATAGAAGAAGCTATTATGGTGGTGATGGTAAATTAATATTTACTGATTCTTCAAAATTTGGAGTTCCTGTTTTTTCTACTAAAGGACTGGGTAAAGAAATTGCAAAAGAACCTGGAAAAGTAGACAGATTTAAGGATGCTTATGACGATAATGATAAATTATCAGATAGGGATATTAATAAAAATAAATATGACAAAGCTACAATTGATGTTATTGCTAAAAATATTAATGCAGATTCTAAGGATATTGATGTTACAGAATATGATATAAATGAGATTCAAAATGCAAAAATTAAAGTTGATAGTATTGATAAGAGTAAAATAGTTGGAGAATTTAAAGGAAATGAAGCGGTAACTTATCGTGATTCATTAAATTCAATGCTTGGTGGAAATTATGTAAAAGTATTGTTTGCTAAAGATGCTAATAATAGAGTTGTAGCATATGGAACTGATGAAAAAGGTGTTTTAACTCCAATTCAATTAAAGCAGTTTCCAATGGGACCATATAAAACAAATGTAATTGATAGGGATGGTGTAATTAGAGATAATGTTACTCAATCTGGAATATGTATTTCTGGAATGCAAAATATGGATGAGGGATTATCTATTAATATTAATCAATTTGGAAAATTTGAAGTAACTTATACAAGGGATATGTTGTCTAAAAATCCAATTGGAGCAGTTATAGCTGATTCAAGAGCTTATAATAATGATCAAATGATGAAATTGGTTGATAAATATCATGTTACTAGGGATGAGATTGAAGAAGATAATAAAATGGTTAATAGTTGTGATAAAAGAAATGATCACATTATTAAATCTGATTTAATTGCAACTGATTCTGAAATATATCTTAAGAATGGAGTTTTTGATCCAGAAGTTTCTAGGAAGTTATACCATGAACTTAACGGTAATATGGAGGATTTTGATAATATTGTAAAATTAGCAAAGGCTAATGTTATTGACTCAAAATCTAAGGGAGCTGATGATTTAATTAATGATTATGAAAAGATAATTAGAAGACCTGTTGATAGAGAAAGAAAGATTGATCATCCTTTACCGGAGATGGGGAAACGTGAATGGTAATTTTATGAATGGTTTAGGTATAATTGTTGCAGAACAAGAAGAATATAATGCAATTGTTAAAATAATTAATGAACATGAATCTAAAAATGTTTATGGACTAGAATTTATAGTTGGATATATTGAGAATGTAAAAATTGTTTTAGTTAGAGCGGGTGTTGGTAAAGTTAATGCTGCTAGAACTGCGCAAATTTTAATTGATAGATTTGATATTGATTATGTTTTAAATGTTGGTAGTGCAGGAAGTGTTAATGATGAGCTTAATATTGGAGATGTAATAGTTGCTAGAGAAGTGGTACAGCATGATTTTGATGTAACTGCTTTTGGGAGAGATAAAGGATTTATTCCTGATGTTGGAAAGTATTTTGAAAGTGATGAAAAATTGTTTGACAAATTAATTAATCTTAATATTTCTAATATAAACTTTAAAAGTGGAGTGATTGCTTCTGGTGATCAATTTATTACAAACATTGATTTGAAAAATAGTATAGCATCTGAATTTAATGCAGATTGTGTTGAAATGGAAGGTGGAGCAGTTGCTCAAGTTTGTCATATGGCAGGTAAAGCATTTTGCATTATTAGAGCTATTTCGGATAAGCCTAATGGTAATAATAATATTGATTTTAATGAATTTTTAAAATTAGCTTCTGAAAAGTGTGCTAAGATTGTTTATGAATTAATTAAAAATATATAAATAACAACCCTAAATGATTAACATTTAGGGTTGTTTATATAGTTCATAGTCGATTTCTGGAAAGATACAGTCGATTTCTTCTATGGATTGTAAAAAGTTTAAATCATCTTCGGTTAATTTGTGATTTGAATATACCCAATTAGACAATTTGGTGAACCTACCAATATGATCTTTAATTCTTTTTTTAGCATAATCTACCATGGTTCCATTTGTTATTATAAATAGCCAATCACTGCTTTGGGCAAGTACTAATTCACGTGCACATTGATTTAAGATTCTTCTTTTTATTGATTTTTTTGATTCGTTTGGATATTTTGAAGCCAATTCACACATTTTATCACCTGCTGTATGTAAATGCTTATGAATATAATCATTTGATTGATTTAACCATACGTAGCTGTATCCGTTTGCACCCCAACTTGAGCGACAAATGTGTGAAATTTGCATTGTAGGATATTTATCAATGTATTCACTTGGAGTTATTAACTCAAAGTTGCAATTGTCAAAATGTATTTTTTTAGCTAATATGTATAGCCATTCTGGCCCTTCATACCACCAATGTCCATATAATTCGGCATCGTAAGGGCAAAGTATTATTGGAGGATTTTCGGTATTTTTTGATAATTCTTCTATTTGTGTTGTTCTACAATCAAAGAAATGTCCAGCTTGATTATTTATTGAATCTTGGGCCCATTGTAAGTTATAAATATCTTTATCGTTTGTTTTTCCTGTAATTCTATGATATTTTATTCCTGTTGGTACTCTAACACCATCATGTGCTATATATGGTTTTATATATTCATATGGTGCTTCATATCCAATGTCTTTATAAAATTCTCTATAATTATAATCTCCTGGGTAACCATTTATTGAACTCCATACTTGACGTGATGATTCAATATCTCTACCGAATGCTATAAGACCTTCTGGTGATATTATTGGTGCATATGTTCCATATAATGGTGTAGGGTCGGCGTATAGGATGCCGTGTGTTTCTACAATTATATATTCAATACCAAATTCTTTTAAATATTTATCTGATTCTGGAACATAACCACATTCGGGAAGCCAAAATCCTTTTAGTGGTTTTGTGAAGTATTTATAATAAGTTTGAGTTCCTAGAGCAATTTGAGCTCTTATAGTTGTTTCATTTATATATAGAATTGGAAAGTAGCCATGTGTGGCTCCACATCCTATAATTTCCAAAACTCCTAAATCATTGAATTTTTTAAATTCTTTTATGATGTTGCATTGGCAATAATCTTTGAAAAAAATTAAATCGTCAGAATATCTGTTATAGTAGTATTTTGATAGTTCATTTATTCTTTGGTCAAATTTTGTTCTTTCAATTTCTTTTTTTGAAAGTTCTATATGATCTTTTAAATATTTTATATAGCGTTTCTGTAATAATTTATTATCCAGCATATTTAATAATGGTGGAGTCAATGACATTGTAAATCTAAAATTTATTTTTTCGTCTACTAATTTTTGAAAATTTTTTAATAGTGGTATGTATGTTTCTGAGATTGCTTCAAATAACCATTGTTCTTCAAGATAGTTTTCGTTTTCTGGGTGGTGAATGAATGGAAGATGTGCGTGCAATACAAAACTTACATAGCCTTTTTTTATTTTTGACATTGTTTTAATTCCTTATAAAAAATTTAGGTTTTCTAAAAAAGAAAACCTATTGATAATTAGTATGCTGATGATGGATTTTGAAAATCAAATTCAGCTGTTTCATTATTTAATAATTCATTATAATTTTGGTAAATTGATTTTAATTGTTTATTGTCTTTATTAGAAATTGTTTTTAATGTAATTTTATTTGTTAAAATATTTTTGAATTCTAATTTTTCGTTTGGTTTGAAAAATAGTATATGATCGTTTGGTGTTTCTAAAACATTTGATTTAACAATTGGAATATAATTTTGAATAGGTAATGGAAGTGGCAATTGCTCTTGAATTTCTTTAAATTTCCTTGCTAGAATAATTTGATATTGTAAATGTGATTCGTTTACATGGATGTACCAATTGTTTGTAAAGTCATCTATTTGTATTTCGTATGTTTTATTGTTTTTTAAATCTGTTAATACAAGGAGTGGTATTGTTGCTTTGAAAAAATCATCTCCATATTTTTTGATTAGATTTGTTTTATCTTCATCTGATACTTCCCAATACACAAATAGAGTGTGAGGATTTTGTGCTAGAAACTTTACTGTTGTTTTATTATATCTATATGGCAAATCATAATATTCTAGGATAATTGGATTTATTTTTTTATTTTCAATTGTTTTAAATATTTTTTTTATTGATGTATCTTCTAATGGTTCTATTTGTATAGTTTTTGTAGATTTTTTTGATTCTGCTTTTGATATTATTTTTGCTGTGTTTTTAGAAATATTTTTATTTAAATTTTTATCTTTTGAATTAATCGCCATAGTATCCTCCTATATATGCAATATATTATATCAAAAAAACTTTTTATTCAACAATTAATAAAAAACTTTGAAAAAATGTAATATTTTGTACTTTAATGCTTTACTTTTAAAATTTCTATATATAAAATGTTATTAGTTAAGTTTTGCAAACTTTTAAGAGATGCATGGGGGACATATACAAATGAAAATTTTGATGTTAACATGGGAATATCCACCAAGAGTTGTTGGTGGTATTTCAAAAGTTGTTTATGATTTATCTCATAAAATGGTTAAAGAGGGAAATGAAGTTACTGTTGTTACTTATAAAGATGGTGATAATGTTAAATATTATGAAAATGACAAAGGTGTTGAAGTATATAGGGTTGACAACTATATGATTAGACCTAATAATTTTATTGATTGGATTATGCAATTGAATTTTAATATGATTACCAAGGCAAATGAAATTATTAATAAAAATGGTAAATTTGATGTAATTCATGCACATGACTGGCTTGTTGCATATAGTGCAAAATCAATAAAAGAATCTTATAATATTCCATTAATTTCTACAATCCACGCAACTGAAAGTGGTAGAAATAATGGTATTCATGATGAAACGCAGAGATATATCAATGATTCGGAATGGATGCTAACTTACGAATCTTCTGAAGTTATTGTGAATAGTAATTATATGAAGAACGAAGTTCAAAGGTTGTTTGGACTACCTTATGATAAAATAAATGTTATTCCTAATGGAGTTAATTTACAGCTATTTTCAAATGTAAATATTGATTATGATTTTAGAAGACAATATGCAATGGATAATGAAAAAATCATTTTATATGTTGGTAGATTGGTTTATGAAAAAGGAATACAAAATTTAATTGCTGCAATGCCTAAAATACTTGAGAGATATCATGATTCTAAACTTATTATTTGTGGTAGGGGTGGAATGATTGATGAATTAAGAGAGCAAGTTAAGTATTTAGAAATTGAAAATAAAGTATATTTTGCAGGATATTGCGATTCTAAGAAAATGCAAAAAATGTATAAATGCGCTGATGTTGCAGTATTTCCTAGTACTTATGAACCTTTTGGAATTGTTGCTATTGAATCAATGTTATCTGGAACGCCGACAATTGTGTCAGATGTTGGTGGTCTTAATGAAATAATTGAACATGGTGTAACTGGTATGAAATCTTATGCTG
>ERZ773099.2545-NODE-2545-length-12449-cov-3.884622_pt1 | contig 12449 bp, 13 predicted proteins | sample MGYA00511120_ERZ773099 | MGnify/ENA primary metagenome ERZ773099 (study PRJEB29015, sample SAMEA2738012) | human oral metagenome | biome: human oral; feature: human-associated habitat; material: dental | place: China | collected 2104 ... | reverse complement strand
CAGCTGCTTCATATATTGATAATTTTAGAATTAAAAATACTGATTCATTGGATAAATATATTAGTAATATTAATAATGATAAGTATTATAAAAATTTAAAAATTGAAGAAAAACAGAATATTGATGAACAAATGAAGGAATTTGTTATTTTAAAGTTACGAATGATGGAAGGCTTTAAAACAAAGGATTTTACAACTAAGTTTAATCGAGATTTTTATAGTGTGTTTGAAGAACAGTTTGAAAAATTACTTGATGAAGAATTGATTTATGCTGAGAAATTTGGTTATTTGAAACTTACTAAAAAGGGCATTGATTTAGCAAATATTGTTTGGGGCGAATTTATATAAACATAGGAGAAAATGATGGAAATTGATAATAGTGATAAGAAAGTTGAAAAAGTAAAAAAAGTGAAGAAAGAAAATAAAGGAACAAAGAGTAAGAAAAAGATAATTAAAGAGGCTATTCAAAAAATTATTGCATTGATTATTTTAATTGCAATGGTTGCGGCGAGTGCTGGTTATTTAATTTCTTATATTGTTAATTTATAGGAGTTAATAAAATGTTTGATGAATTAACAAAAAATTTAAAAATTAGTTTGGATGGGTATTTTTTGAATTTAAAGAATAATCCATTTGAAATTGTAACAGTTGTACTTGATATATTGTGTGTTGCTATTTTAATTTATATATTCTTTAAATTAGTAAAAAAATCTAGAGCGTGGCAATTATTAAAAGGAATTGTATTTTTAATTATAATTACTACAATTAGTGGATGGTTAAAACTTAGAATTTTGAATTTTATTTTAACATCTGTAATGACCTATGGTGTTATTGCATTACTTGTAATTTTTCAACCTGAGCTTAGAAGAACTCTTGAACAATTGGGATCTAATACTAAATTTCTTAGTAAATTTTTTGAATTTAATATTTCAGCAAGGGATAAAGTTAAGGATGATATTTATAAAGTTACTGTTGCAGTTAATGAACTTGCTAAATCTAAAACTGGTGCATTAATTGTGTTTGAAAGAGATATTAAACTTAATGATATTATTGAAACGGGTGTTGAAATTGATTCTGAAATTTCACCTCAATTATTAGTTAATATATTTGTGCCAAATACTCCACTTCATGATGGAGCTGTTATTATTAGTAATAATAAAATTACTGCTGCAGCATGTATTTTGCCTCTTTCTGATGATAAAAATATTGCAAGGGAGCTTGGTACTCGTCATAGAGCTGGTATTGGTATTAGTAAGGACTCTGATGCAATAGTTGTTATTGTTTCAGAAGAGATGGGTAGTATTTCTATTGCTAATAATGGTGTGTTAATTAGAGATGTTAAAGATGAAGCTTTAAAGAGAATTTTGATTAAGAATTTAGTTACTGAAAGATTTGGTGCTGAAGAAAGAAGACAAAAATTCAAAGCTTGGAGGGAAAAAATAAGAAATAAAAATGATAAATAAGGATATGCTTGAGATATAGTATATCTTTTTTATATAAGAGGAATAAAGATGATAAATATTAGAATAACAATTGAATATGATGGAAAAGATTTTAATGGATGGCAAAAACAAAAAAATAAGTTAAATATTCAAGGAGAAATTGAGAGAGCAATTGAGATTATAACGGGTGAGAGTGTTGATTTAATTGGATCTGGTAGAACTGATGCTGGGGTTAATGCATTGGCACAGGTTGCTAATTTTAAAATTTTAGAATTAAAAATTCCGATTGATAGATTAATTTATGCTCTTAATTCTCAATTGAAAAAGACTATTAGAATTATTAAGGCAGAGGTGGTGTCTGACGAATTCCATAGTAGGTATGCTGCGAAAAGAAAAACATATAGATATACAATTAATAATTCTATTGCTGGTAGTGCAATTTATAGAAATATGCAATATCATTATCCTTTTAAATTGGATGAAAATTTAATGGATGATGGAGCAAAGTATTTTATTGGAGAACATGATTTTAAAGCTTTTAAAGCTAGTGGTACTAGTAATAAGAGTAGTGTTCGTAAAGTATATGATGCTAGAGTATATAGGGATGGAGATTTAATTAATATTGAAGTTATGGGGAATGGTTTTTTATATAATATGGTGAGAATTATTGCGGGAACATTGCTTGAAGTTGGTGAAGGTAAAATAATGCCGTCGGATATTGAAAATATAATAAAAGGAGGAAGTCGTTCAAATGCAGGTAAAACGCTTCCGCCAAGTGGATTATGTTTGGTTAGTGTTGAATATTAATTATATAGTTTTATATTTGAATGTGTTATGGTTTCATCTTCATTTTTAATACAGATGATATAACCATTTGGATGTTCTTGATCATTATATAAAAATGAGTGAATAGTTTGGCCTAGTTTGATTTCGTGTTTGAAAAATATTTCTACATTATTAAATTCTGGACCATAGAAAATATTTTCTGGAAGTAGTTCATAAGCAAAATTTAAATAATTAAGATTATGTACGTGCATATTTGCATCTAAATCAAAACGACGAATTTTATATTTATCTGAAAAAATTGGATATGTTGTAGGATCTGATAAACGTGGTAAATCTTCATTGTTAAAAACTTTTTTATCAATTGTTCCATACATAGTTCCAATGTTTTCTGGAAGTTTTGCGATGCGACCTCTTGTTAAATCGAATAAACAGAATTTGGATTCAGCTATTGCACATAAATTATTTTCTTCATCATACATTTTATATTCTCTTAATGTATAGATATGATTGAAATAACTTATCCAAGTTTTGATTTTTACAATACTTTCTCTTGGGGGTCTATGGAAAACTTGCAATTTCCAGTTAAGTATAATCCATGATAAATTATTTTCAATTAGATTATTGAATGAGAAATTAATATGTGCTGAATGTGCATTTGCTGTTTTTTGGAATAATAGCATAAATCCTTTATTTGTTAAAATTCCTTTTAACCCGGCGTCTTCATATTCAATAATTGAAGTTGTTTCAAAAATACTATTTTCATTTTTTTTCATAGTTTGTCTCCTTTAAACAGGAACATTATAACATATTTTTTAGAAAGGTTAAATAATGGATTTAATTAGTAAGTGTGAAATTTGTCCACGTAGATGTAAAGTTAATAGATACGAAAAAAAGGGATATTGTGGTTGTAATGATAAAATTAGAATTGCTTTAGTATCTAAACATTATTTTGAAGAGCCTTGTATTAGTGGAAAAAATGGAAGCGGAACAATATTTTTTAGTAATTGTAATTTAAATTGTATATTTTGTCAGAATCATGATATTAGTCAAGGTGGCAAAGGCAAAGATGTTACAATTGAAAGGCTTGCTGAAATTATGATTGAACAACAGAATAGGGGAGCAAATAATGTTAATTTAGTTACTCCTACAATGTATGTTGAACAAATTATTAAGGCAATAGATATTGCTAAAAATAATGGTTTAAATATTCCAATAGTTTATAATACTAATGGTTATGAAGAAGTTGAAACTATTAAAAAGTTAAAAGGATGTGTTGATATTTATTTGCCAGATTTTAAATATTTTTCAAATGAATTGGCAATTAAATATTCTAAAGTTCCTAATTATTTTGAAAAAGCTACTTCTGCTTTGCTTGAAATGCAGTCGCAGATAGATGAATATGTTTTTGATGGTGGAATTATGAAAAAGGGAATGATTGTCAGACATTTAGTTTTACCAAATCATATTCAAAATTCTAAAAACGTATTGAAATGGATTAAGGATACTTTAAGGGATGATATTTATGTAAGTGTTATGGCACAATATTTTCCAACTTATAAAGCAGTAGATGATGAATTAATTGGTAGAAAGCTTTCTTTTAGTGAATATAAAAAAATTGAACAATTTTTTTATAATTTAGATATTAAAAATGGCTATATTCAAGAACTCGGCAAGCATGAGGAAGAATTTTTACCTGAATTTAATTTTGATAATGTGTAATGTAACATAATTGAAATATAAAAATAAAATTATTTTTATTGAAATAAGATTTTGTTAGATATATATTATTATTGTAAACAAAAGAACGGAGGGAAAAATGCAATCATATAATATTGAAGAATCTACTTCAAAGCCAGCTGTGTATGCACAATTAGCAACAGTTACAAAGTGGGTAAAAATTAGAAATAAAATTAGTTTAGCTATAAAAAATGCGTTTGTAATAACTCCATATAAACAAAAGGTTTTTAGTGAAGTTGCTGCTTTTTGGAATCAGGAGATTTATTGGAATAAGGGACTTCATATAAGACCTGCAGTAAAAAAAGATGTTTTTCAAGAAAATCAACCAATAATTGAATTTCATAGAAATCAAGAGCCAATTATGAATTTTGGTAATGAAATTTCAATTGATTCAATAGTTGAAATTCCTGATCAATATTTTAATGATTAAGATACAGATGATAAAATATATACTGTACAAATGAAAAAGTTTTTAGTTACTAAAGAAGTTTGTGTATACAAAAGAAAAAGTGTCAAAGGTTTGAGCTTATACCTATGTATGGTATGAGCTCTTTTTATATAATTAAAGAAAGATTATCGCAGAAAATTGTGCGGAGGGATAATGAAAAATAAGTATTTTAATAAAGAAGAAAATAGTGAAAATGATTTTGTACATAGAAATTATTCTAAATATGATATTAAAGCAGATTGTGATTTTAAATGGCAGAAAAAATGTTTGGATGTTATAAAAAAAGAGAATAAAGTTATATTGAGTTCACCAACAGGAAGTGGTAAAACTAGAGTTTTTTTGGAATGGGCTAATGAAAAAAAGGAAGGTCCAATTATTATTACAGCGCCTATTAAAGCTTTGACTAATCAGAGATATAAAGATTTATTAAAAAAAGGATTTAAAGTTGGATTAGAAACGGGTGATATTAAGAATATTCCGGAAGGTTATGATTATTTATGTTGTACTCAGGAAATTTATACTAATAAATATACTCAGATGGAGGATGCTACTGTTATTTTAGATGAGTTTCATTATATTTATGATAATCCTGAGAGAGCTAGATCTTATATTGATGGATTGTATAATTCTAAGGCTAAAAATATATTGATTTGTTCTGCTACTTTAGGAAATATTGATGATTTTAAGAATTATATTGATATGGTTACTAAATCTGATTTTAAAGTATTTGAAAATCATTCTAGAATAACTGACATGCATTTTGGTGGTGATATTGGATCATCTGATATAAAGAATGCGTTGGTTGTAGCTTTTTCAAAAGATGGAATTGAGAGAGCTGCTAATCTTTTGAGAGAAGTTAGGGACGAAAATTCTTTTGAAAGAATTGGTAAAATAAATAAAATTAAAGAATTAGCTGAAGAATATGGTATAAGTAATGATAAAATTTTAAAAGATTTATTTTTAGGAATTGCTAAATATCATGGTGCAATGTTACCTAAACAGAAGTTATTTGTCGAAAAATGTTTGGAAGATGGTCTTATTGATATAGTTATTGGAACTGATGCACTTGCACTTGGCGTTAATTTTCCTTTTGAAAATGTTGTTTTTGGACAATTAGCTAAATATTATGAAGGGCCAATATCAAAGAATTTATTTGATCAAATAGCTAGTAGAGCTGGAAGAAAAGGGTATTATGATAGGGGGAATGTTTACTATTGGTCAAAATTAGCTAGGGAAATTGAGGCACTTGGTTATACAACTTCTAGATTGTATGAAAAAATTTTAAAGCGTAAAAATGAAAATATTTTTATAGAATTGAATCCTAGAATTAAAGAGATTTTAAATAAAAAAGTGAGTATTGAAGATGAAGTGGAATATATTTCTAAATTTTCTACAATAGAAATTGATAAAGATGAATTGAAAGCGAATATTGAAGAAACTATTGATTCAATATATGGTGGATTTGAAAAAAATGTTTTAAATATTATGAAAGATGAAATCTATGATGAAATAGGTATTAGGACTGATCTTAAAAAATTTGATTTTCCTACAGATAGGCATCGTAAAAAATATGAAGAGTTAATGGAAAAAAATGATGAATATCATGAAAATATATCTAAAGTTTATTTTGAGGAATATTCTCCTGAAGAAAATATTAAATTGTTTACTAAAATTTTATATGGTGTTAATAGGGATAGAATTATTAAAGAAGTTTGTTATAGTAAAGGATATGCTGATTATTTATTAATGAAGCAATTTTATAAATATATTAAGAATTTGCCAAGTGAATATAGAATTGGTTTTGGAAAATTGAAGACTATGTTATATGAGATTGATGATACGGATGAATTTCAATTTCCTGAATCAAAGGTTATGGACGAAATTGCTGAAGATTTAAAAGAAAGTAGAAAATTGTCTTCTGAAAATATAAGTAGGGTTTTATCAATGCAGAAAAAAGATATTAATTCTATGAAAGATTTAAAATTAATTGATAAATCTGGAATGGAGGATTATGATGGTTAATATTGATTATAGTAAAGGTTATGCAGAAGTATTGGAAATTATAAATGCCATGCCAAAAAAGGATTATAATAGAATTCCAAGTAAATATATTGAATACCTTGAAGAGAATGCAGATAGAAGTGTTAATTTTCAATATAATATTGCAGTTCCATTTGATAAACAGGAAATTTCTGATGAAGCTAAAGATGTTTTAGCAGTTATTTATAGATTGTTTTTGGCTGATGAAGAGAATAAGAAAAAATTATCGGAAATTGATAGAGAGTTAGTTCAAAATTTTAAAGAGATTAATGCGAATAAAGTGAAATTTGAAGAACAGGCTAAATACAAGCAATTGACTAAAACTGCAATTATGGTTGTAAAAAAACAATCATTAATAAAGAGAATTTTTAATAAAGTTAAGAAATGGTTTGGGTTTTAGTATTATAAAGTAAAAAATAAAAAAATAATAGTTTGATTTTTAAATATTAAGTGATATCATAAAGATGAATATAAAAATAATTTTTAACATAATTAATATATTGATAATTATAATTGTAATTTTATGTGTTGATAATATTAAAAGAATTTTAATTCTTTTCAGACTGTTGACAAAGTATATAAAATATTTTGTTAAACAGTCTTTTCTTTTTTTAATTATGGTTTAAAATAATATTAATCTTTACAATAACTAATTAAAGATTAGAAAGTGCAGATTTTTCTAAGAAAAAATGTATACTTTAGAGCAGTTAGTGCCCAAAGAAAGTCTTTATAGAAAGATTGATAAATACATAGATTCAAAATCTTACCAGATATGCGTATGAAAGATTAAAAAAAATTTCAAACATTGAATTTTCAAAAAGAATTGATAAATGCAGTTGTAAAATAGGATTTGGCATTATTACATTTAAAATTAACGGTATCGACAGCTCCGAATTAGGACAAATTTTAAGTGATTATAAAATCTATGTTAGAACAGGTGATTTCTGTAAAAGTTCTAAAGGTGAAGATTTAATAAGAATCAGTCTACATATATATAATAGTAAAGAAGATATAGATAAATTAATTAAAGTTTTAGAATATATTTTATCAGAAAATTAAAAAAAAATATAAAATATTGACAATCCATTTTAAGTAGTTATAATTTAAATATAATAAATAATTATTATAGAAGGGATAATATATAAATGAAAGTACATTTTATGGGAATTGCAGGAAGTGGGATGGCTCCTATTGCCTTAATCGCAAAAAGTATGGGAATTGAGGTAAGCGGTTGTGACATTTCAAATGATACATACTATAGTAGAGCTTTATGTGAAAATAATATTGATATACAAATTGGTCATGATGAAAATCATCTTAAAGATATAGATATTTTAGCAATTACACCAGCTGTATATGATTATAATCCAAATCATCCAGAATTGATTAAAGCGCAAGAAAAACGGAATTTTAATGACATGGCAAGAATTTTCGGGTAAATATATTCAAAAGGATAAAGAAGTTGTTGCTATTTGTGGAACACATGGGAAATCATCAACAACTGCTATGATAGGTTTAATGATGGAACATGCGCAATTAGATCCTATTGTAGAAGTTGGTACTATAGTTAATGAATGGGGCGCAGGATATAGAATTGCTAATTCAAAATATTTTGTATGTGAAGCAGATGAATTTAATAATAATTTTTTAAATTATAATCCATCATATTTAGTTATTAATAATATTGAAATGGATCATCCTGAGTTTTTCAATAACATTGGTGAAATTATAAAGTCATATATTGACTTTATAAGGAAATTGATTAATCAAAAAATTTTAATTGTTAATTTCGATAATGAAGGAATACGTACAGTACTTGAAATGACTAAAGAATGGATTTTAAATAATGATGTAAAAATATATGGATATTGTACAAATATTAATAATATAATGAAATGGATAAACGCTAATATATATATTTATAAAATTCTAGAAGAAGATATTCATGGTACTTCTTTTTCTATTAATAATGAAATTAGTTTTCATATAGGAATACCTGGAATTCATAATGTGCAGAATGCTATGAGTGCTTATTGCTTAGCAAAAGCATTAAATATTGATGACAATGAATATTCAATTAGTATTGATTCTTTTCATGGAATTAGTAGGAGATTAGATAAAAAATATGATGAAAATGGTATAGTATTATTTGATGATTATGCACATCATCCAACAGAAATTAGAGCTATTTTAAATACTATTAAGCATATATATAAAACGAAAAAAATAATTGCTATTTTTGAGCCACATCAAATTTCACGATTTAAATTATTTGTAGATGAATTTGTCGATGCATTTAAGATAGCAGATGAAATTATTGTTACAAAAACATATATTGGACGTGAAATATCAAAAAATATTGAGCCTTTAGATATTAAAGTTTTCATTGAAAAAGTCAAGAAAAAAACATTATATATTGAAGAATTTAATGAAGTAGAAAAATATGTAATAGATAATTTATCTAATAATGAAGTGATTATTGTATTTGGAGCAGGATATTCTTATAAATTAACACAAAAAATAAATGAATCATTAAGGAAAAGGATTCATAAAAGTTTAGATAAATAATAATATATTTAAACATACTAAAGCAAAGGAGACCAACTATGAAAAGTCAATAGAAAAATAATTTATGGAATAGTGATTATAGTAGCAATAAAATTGGGCTATAGATCCAAAAGAACTAAGTAATTTATTAAAATTAAATGGCATTCTTGTGAGAATAAAAGTAAAATCAATTGGTGATGCCGTATTTTTGCCAAAAACTTCAGAAATGAATGATCCGTATCGTCCTTATACACCAATTAAAGTAGAAATACTTCAGAATTTATCTGGAAAAGATATTAACATTAAAGATAATATAGTATATATGTGTGGTGGAGATATAAAAGTATCAGAATATGAAAAATCAATTGATAATGTTGATAAACAGAGATTAGGTATCGATAAACTATCTATAACACAGAAAAAGAAAATAAGTATATGAGAGTAAAAATGGAATATACTTATGATTTAATAGAAAATAATGAATATACAGCTATTGTTAATAGTATTGTTGATGGCAGATATCAAATAATTAATGGAGGATATGGAATATTTATTGATGAACAATCATCTACAAGAGGCTTAAATTTAAAAAATGTTTTAACAAATAAAAGTTTCAATAAAGATGAATTAATAAAACAATCAAATAATAAATAGTAAATAAGTTAGATTATATTTTGATAAATATAATCTAACGTTTTTTTATTAATATTATAAAATTATTTTAAAAGATTGTGTATATTGGAGTTTTCAGATTTTATATATTTAACACCTTTAATTTGGATAAAGTTAAGAAATGGTTTGGGCTTTAGTATTATAAGGTAAAAAAGCTGGTGTAAAAAAGTGAAAATATTTATTATATAATTATAGATGATATTTGATATTTTTTTTATAGTTATAACCATCCATTGTTAGATAAAACTTTTTTAGTGATATTACTTAATTTACCAAGTTTTTCTAATTGTTGTATTTCTAATTTAGTGTAAAATTTTGCATTTTTTAAATCAGAAGCAGAACTAATTAAAGTATGTGTCAACAAAATGCAGGTAATTTTTTATAATGTGTTGATATTTGTTAAGTATGGTGTTATAATTTTAGGGTATTTTTAAGGAGGAGAAGAAAAAATGAAAAATTTTAGAAAAACTAAAATAATCGGTACAATCGGACCTGCTAGTGAAAGTGAAGAAATGTTAACAAAGTTAATGCAAGCTGGATTAAATGTTTGTAGAATTAATTTTTCACATGGTGGATATGAAGAAAATGCTGTTAAAATTCAAACAATAAAAAATGTTAGAGAAAAATTAGGATTACCTATTGCTTTAGCTCTTGATACAAAGGGACCAGAAATTAGAACTGGAAAATTAGAATCAGGCGATGAGAAAGTTTTAATTCATGAAGGACAAGAGTTTACATTTGTAAAAGATGATGTTCTTGGAAATGAAACAAAGACAACAATTACATATAAGGATTTATATAAAGATGTAAAACCTGGAACATCAATTTTAGTTGATGATGGTGCATTGGAGTTTGAAGTTAAAGAAGTTGTAGGAACGGATATTGTTACTGTTGCTAAAAATACAGCTAAATTAGGTTCAAGAAAAACAATGAATATTAGAGGTGTTAAAGTTAATTTACCTGCATTGGCGCAAAAAGATATTGACGATATTACAAATGGTATTAAAGCTGGATTTAATTATATTTTTGCTTCTTTTGTAAGAAGAGCTGATGATGTTTTACAAATCAGAAAATTATTGAATGATAATGGTGGACAAGAAGTTGAAATTATAGCTAAAATTGAAAGCCAAGAAGGCATTGATAATATGGATGAAATCATTGAATTAGCAGATGGAATTATGGTTGCTCGTGGTGATATGGGTGTTGAAATTCCACTTGAAAATGTTCCAATTGTTCAAAAACAATTAATTAAAAAATGTAATGCTGCTGGAAAACCAGTTATAGTTGCTACTCAAATGTTAGAATCAATGCAATCAAACCCACGTCCAACAAGAGCTGAAACTTCTGATGTTGCAAATGCTGTTTATGATTTGACAAGTTGTATTATGCTTTCAGGTGAATGTGCAATGGGTAAATATCCTGTTGAATGTGTTGAAGTTATGGATAAAATCTCAACAGCTATTGAAGGTGTTATACATTATACAAAGAGATTTGATTATACAAGATTTGATCATGATTTGGCTGAAGATCCAAGACATCAAGCTTCATATAATGCTGTTGAAACTATATTAAATGCAGATGCAGATGCTGTTGCATGTTATACACGTACTGGAAGAAGTGCTGAGTATCTTTCTTCAATGAGAACACAGGTTCCAGTATTAATAATAACAGATAATGTAAATACATATAATAAAATGTCATTATTACAAGGTGTTGAGACTGTTTTAGTTAATTCTAATGATTTTGTTAATGATATGATTGAAGATGGTATTGCTAAATTTGAAGCAAATGATATATTGGAAAAAGGCGATAAAGTTGTAATTGCTGGAATTGAAACAGAATTAGGAAGTACTAGAAAATTTGCTGCTTTCTCAGGTGTTATTAATGTTTAATTAATATTAGTAATATTTAAATATATTCGTAAGAGTAGCTTTATTTGCTACTCTTATTTTTATGTAATAATAAATTGGCTATAAGTGAATAGGGATTCAATAGTGTTTACAAATATATTTTAAGTATTGTATAATGATATTATAAATTTTAGAGGAAAATTTTATGAACAAGATTAAATATTAAACATGTTACTTTTTGTTTTTTTAATATGGCTTACGTTTAAGATTTTATTTGCTAATCAAGATATGGATGATTTATTAAGAATAATTCAATCTACTAATAAAACTTTTTTATTATGTAGTTGTTTAGCAATGTTGATATATTGTATGCTTGAAGCATTTAATTTAATGAGAACTTTAAAAAGATTGAATACTGATACTTCATATTTTAAATGTTTAAAATATGCATTTATTGGTGTGTTTTTTAGTGCCATAACACCGGCGGCAAGTGGTGGTCAACCGATGCAAGTATATTATATGCATAAGGATGGACTTGATATTGGACATTCATCATTGGCTTTATTGATTAATTTGACTAGTTTTCAAATTACTACTATTTTAATGGCATTAATTAGTTTGATATTTTACCATTCTTATTTGTCTATTGGCCTTAGGGTATTTTTTGTAATTGGAGTTGGCTTAAATATTATAGCATTGGCATTATTGTTGATATCAATTTTTTCAAAAAGATTATCAAATGGGTTAGTTAATTTTGCTATTAAAATTATGATAAAATTTAAATTAAAAAAACTTGATGAAAGAATTGAAAAATTAAAGAGTTCTCTTGAAAAATATCAAGTAAGTGCAAAATATATTAGAAATAATATTCCATATATTTTAAAAACAATTGGAATTACAATTATACAAATGATAGTTTATTATTCAA
>ERZ773099.2544-NODE-2544-length-12451-cov-14.739271_pt1 | contig 12451 bp, 11 predicted proteins | sample MGYA00511120_ERZ773099 | MGnify/ENA primary metagenome ERZ773099 (study PRJEB29015, sample SAMEA2738012) | human oral metagenome | biome: human oral; feature: human-associated habitat; material: dental | place: China | collected 2104 ... | reverse complement strand
GGAAGGTGTTGTCGTGGCTGCCCTGGTAGGCCTGGAGCAGCCCCTGTCCCATGGAGATGCCGGTGACGATCGTGTTGCGCTGGATCGTGTTGTCGTGCGACCCGTAGGCCAGGTGGATGGATGAGGAAATGCTGTAGTTGAAGTGGTTGTCCTCCACCGTGTTCCCGTGGGAGCTGTCCTGCATGGACAGATTGCGGGTGTTCATGGTGGAGAAATTGTTGCTCACGACACTGCAGCCGACCCCGGAGAACTCGATGCCGTAGTACCCGCCCGTGACGCGGTTCCCGGAGACGGTGACCCTGGTCGCCCTGTGGGTGAGTTTTGGCACCTCGCCGGTTGTCACAAATCGGTCGTAGACCGGCCTGGAATCCTTCGAGAGACCGGAGTAGACGCCGATCGCAACCACCCCTTCGGTGCGTTGAAACTCGGGCCGTACCGTGACCTGGTTGTTCTCGATGCGGATGTTGTCAACATCGCCTTCGCGCCCCAGCACCGCGATACCGCGATACCGGGAATTGACGATGGTCAGACCGCTGATAGTCACATCGCTGATGTTCTCCCCACTTCTTGCGAAGGCCAGCACCCCACGGGTGAAGGTATCGGAACCTGTCATGTCGATCGTGGTATTGGTCAGGGTCGTTCCGCTGGAGCCCGGGGCGATTCGGAAAACGTTCTTCGGATCATTGCTGGTCCCGCCCTTGAGTGCGGCTGTGATGGTGGCACCCGCGCCGTCGAAGTACGTGAGTCCCTTCGGAAGCTGAAGCTCTGCGGAGACGGTGTAGCTCTGCGACGGGCTCAGCCGGACCCCGACGCCACGCTGTGTGGCGAGCTCCAGGGCGGCCTTGAGGGTGGACGTCGCATCGGCGGGAATGTCCTGCGCCAGCAGGGGAATGAACCCTTCTTTCTTGCCGTCCTTGACCTCTTCGAAGGTGGTGGCGTAGGTCGTGTCATTGATGGTGACCTCACCGTCCCCGGTGCCCTTCGCGTAGGTGAGTGAGGTGATGCCATCGGTCAGGACGAAACCCGTCGAGTCCTTCGGGAGCTGCGTGCGCGCATCGGCCAAGGAGTGGAACTCCGGCAGGCCGGCACTCGGCTGGGCAGCTGTCGATGTGGGCGCGGACGGGACGTTTCCTGCCGAGGCCGAATGGGGCGACGTCGGAACGGGTCCGGGACAGGTGTCCTCCGAAGACTGTGGTGCTGCGGAGGCCGAGAGCGAGTCGGCGGGACTCAGCGCTTCCCGTGCCGTGGGGGAGGCGCAGCCCGTGAGTGCGACGAGGGAGCAGACCAGCGTGGTCAGCAGCGGTCGCGATGGTGAGTTCATGAGACGGCTCCAGTTCGTGTGATGCTCCACTGCGGAAGCGTTGACTGGGGTGCCGGGCACAAGGATAGCCACAAGGCGAGGCGTTGGGGAAGGCAAGCCGAGGAGCTGTCTCGAAATCAAGGGTGGGGTATGGGATCGGCCGGATCCGGAGGGTATGCCCGCCGGTTCTTCTCCGGTGAAAAGGCCGACCCGGAGGTGCAGATCATCGCCTGGACCGCGGCCCCGGGTTCGACCTCCCGAGAGTGCCTCGCCCGGCTGAGGACACTGGCGTGAGAAGCAGCGCATCCGCCCGGTCTCGCTGGTGTGTGGGTGCGGAAGGTGGCTGAGCCGGGCGTGATGTGGTCACCACCCGCGGAACTCTTTGTGAGATGATTGTTGGCCGATAGTTACTACTGCCGGATGGCGTCGGCGGGGTAACGTGACAAGAACAAAAGTTCACCGAGAGCTGTCGCATGGCATTTCGCATCACAATTTCGGTTTGACAAGGGGGTCTGAGCGGATCCGCATCGTGGCGCTGACCGAGGCAAGGATGAGACAACCCGGAAGCGCTGGTGTTCCCGAGGTGTTGCGACTGCGAATCTCAGGGGTGGGCGGTGCACCGTTGAATCAGTGCGTGTGCTGAACCCGTTCGATGTGTCCGCGCGGGAAAGTTCGTCAGGTTCCGTTGTTTCGTGGGTAGGTCTCAAGAAGAGAGGATGAGGAGATCCCGGTGAGGGTCAAGAAGATGTCGGCGACGACGGCTCTCGTTGCGACGATGTCGTGTGGTCAGGCGATGCTTCCTGCTTCGGCTGTCACTGTTCCCGAGGAAGTATCGGTGCCGAGTCCCGTGCAGGAAGATGTCGATCTCCAGGCTTTGGAGGCCGAGGTCACAACCATTTTTGAACGCTATCTTCAGCAGGATTCTGGAGACAGGCGGAGCGTCGATGTTGAGGCCGTCCGGCAGGACGGGGCACCTGAGGCCGATCTGCAACGTATCGCGGAAAGGTTCAATGTCCCGATCGGAAAGTATGTGTTCCCAGGCTCGGAGGACAAGGGAGCAGGCGGGAAGAAGGGAGCAAGTCCCCAACACCAATTAGGCAGCGGGGAGTGGGGCAAATGCGTGCTCAACAGGGTCGTTCCGGGAATCTTTGAAGCAGATGTGGGAGGCGGGGTCGTGGCGTTGCCTTCCAAGGGGAAGTATGCGCAAGTGGCGTCGTACCTGATCAGAGTGGTCGGGCCTACTGCCCTGAAGGGGGCGTCGCCGTCCTGGTCGCCTCTCTTGCGGTCATCGTGGCGTGGTGCTCGACACCGTGGGTTTCATGATGTCTGCTGATACGCAACCCAGTACGCGTGAGAAGGTGATCGCCTATGTGGCGCTGTGTGGATTCCGGCTGGGTTTGGTGGCCATGGTCTTTCTGCTTGCCTGGGTGTCCACCTGGGTCGAGGTGGGAACCGCTGGGCTGATTGCGGGGTTGTTGACCGTAGTCGTTCTGGGAGCCACGGCGTATGAGGTCTTCGTGTCGCGGAAAGATCGTGCTTCTTTGTCCTACGTGATCATCACTTCCTTGGCAGTCGCTGCTTCCATAGTCCTACCGCTCGTAGGGAGTGTGCAATTCTGGCCTGCTCTGACCTCGACCCTCATAGGTGCTGGCCTTCTGACGGTTTTCCGAAAGCGGATTGTCTCCTCGGGAAAGTGAACCTGTGAAATGCTGTTACCCGATCCGCTGATCTCATTCATCGGAAGGGTGTGAACGATGCGAATAACTCTCCCTGCCAAAGCGGCGGGTCTTCGAATCAGATGAATGGTAAAAGGAGGATGGGGTGAAAGCGAAGCCGGGACCGGAACCCCGGAGGTCTTCCGGTGACTCTCTCTGCGACATCCTCGAGGACTCCGAGCGTTTCGCGAGGAAACGGTGGAGGCGCAGGTTTCCGTCAATCGTCGTATTCGCCGCGTGCATGTCTTTTCTCGCCGCAGTCATCTCGGTGATTGTCGGGTGGACGACGATCCCTCGGGCCGTGGTCATGGCTCTGATGCTCTTCATCGGTCCGGTCGGTGTCATCGCGTACAAAACATACGTGGCACGAAACTGCGAATGCACCCCGGGATTCAGGATCGCCCACTCGCTGGTCCTGATGATGGGAATCGTCGTGCCGCAGTGGGGAACTGACAAATTTGCGAACCTGCTGGCCGGACTCGTTATAGGCGCTGTCGTCGTGGTGATTTCGCAGAGCGCCTCCCACTTCCTGAAGAAGGACCGATGATCGCGGAATGAGCGGTAGTACTGGCAAATCTGCGGCGATGGGGATTTCTTGTCGTGGTCTCCCGACGAGTGCGCTTCTGCTCGTGGCGTCACTGGCCATGGTGACCTTGGCCTGTGTCGGATTTCGTCTCACCGACCGCAGATCGGGCACCATGCCATGAACCGGTGAACCGGCCAGATGCGCGCTGGAAGGGCAACACGCCGGCCGGATGCTAGCGTTCGCGTCGTGAATCCGAACCCAGGGCCGGATGAACCGACCGCATCCCCTCCGCTGATCCACGTACAAGATCTGAGGAGGGTCTTTCAGCGACCCGCAGAACCCGAGGGACGGTTCAAGGCGGTGCGTCGGCTGTTCACCCGCCGGAAGGTGGAGAAGGTCGCCGTTCACGACGTGTCCTTCGACATCGCGGCGGGGGAACTCGTCGGTTACCTGGGGGCGAACGGGGCGGGGAAATCCACCACCATCAAGATGCTCACCGGGATCCTCGTTCCCACCTCGGGCGTGGTCGAGGTGGCGGGCCGGGTGCCGTGGCGGGACCGTCGCGCCAATGCCGCCCACATCGGAGCGGTTTTCGGGCAGCGAAGCCAGCTGTGGTACGACCTGCCGTTGCGCGACTCGTTCGAACTGATTCGTGACCTCTACGGCATCGCCGACGCGGACTACCGGCAGCGCCTCGGAATGTTCACCGAGCTGCTGGACATGGCCGATTTCCTCGACGCCCCGGTGCGATTCCTGTCCCTGGGGCAGCGGATGCGCGGAGACCTGGTGGCTGCGCTGCTGCATTCACCCGAGGTCGTCTTCCTCGACGAACCCACCGTCGGTCTCGACGTCGTCGCGAAACGCCGCATCCGCGAGTTCGTCGCGGGCATCAACGAACGGCTGGGCACCACGGTGATCCTCACCACCCACGACATGGACGACGTGGAGGCGCTGTGCCGGCGCATCATCATGATCGACCGGGGAACGGTGCTGTTCGACGGCTCCCTTGAGGACCTGAAGCACCGCTACGTGCGGGAACGCGCCCTGACCGTCACCCCGGCCGCCGATGTCGACCCGGCGCTGATCCGGGTGGACGGCGCCACCGCCACGGTGGTGGACGGCAAGGCCGTGCTCACCCACGATCCGGAACGGGTCGGCACCCCTGACCTGATAGCCGCCGTCACCGCACGCTGGCGGATCACCGACCTGGCAGTGGCCGAGGCGAGCCTGGACGACGTGGTCGCCCGGATCTACGACGAGGCCGCGTCCCGGTGAATGCGTGGGTCGCTGTGCGGGCGACTGTCCGCAACTCGGTGAAAACCTCGTGGACCTATCGCCTCGACATGGTGATGGCGATCGCCGGGCTGTGGATCCAGGTCTGGTTGCTCGGCGTGGTCTGGAGGACCGTCTACGGCGATTCGGCGTCGGTCAACGGCATCGATCCCAGACAGGCCGTCAGCTATGCGGTGCTGGCCGCCTGCCTACAGGTCGCGTTGCTGCCCTGGCATTTCTCCGGTCTGGAAATGCGGGTACGCAAAGGGCAGGTGGGGGTGGACATGACGCGACCCCTCGGACTGGTCCCGCAAGTGCTGTCACACAACGTCGGCACCTTCCTGGCGCAACTGCCGATCGCGGCCGCAGGCCTGGCCTGGGCGGTGCTGACCGGGACGCTGAGCCTGCCACCGTCCATCCCAACGGTGCCCCAGTGGCTGCTGGCGACGCTGCTGGGGGTGGTCATCGTGCTGCTGATGAACTTGCTGATGTCGTTGACGTGTTTCTGGTCGCTGGAGACGGGCGGCTACAACATGCTGTACCGGCTCGGCTCGGGACTGCTCTCGGGGGCGTTGGTCCCGTTGTGGTTCATGCCCGGCTGGTTCGCCGCCGTCCTCGACTGGCTGCCCTTCCGCGCCCAGATGTTCACGCCGTTGTCGATCTACTTCGGGCAGCTCGACGGAACCGCCGCATGGCTGGCGATCGTGGGTCAGCTGGTGTGGATCGCGGTGCTTGTGGGACTGATTCACGTGGTGTGGCGGCGCGCCGAACGCAGGGTGGTGGTCCTCGGTGGCTGAACGACGACTCCCCGGCGCGCTGCGCGCCTGGTGGGTGCTGGAGAGGGCCGCTCTGCGCGCTCAGACCCAGTACCGAGCGAATCTGTTCGTCGGCCTCATCGGCGGTCTGACCTACCAGGGCATCAATGTCGTCTTCCTGGCGCTGCTGCTGAACGGTTTCGGGCTGATCGGCGGCTGGGGTTTCGCGGAGCTGGGCCTGCTGGTCGGGATCCGGCTGGCCGCTCACTCGTTCTACGTGATGCCCTTCGGTGGCCTGCTGGAGACCACACAGCTGGTGCGCGGGGGAGACTTCGACCTGCTGCTGCTCAGACCCGTCGACCGGTTCATCCAGATCATCACCCGGCGCTTCAACGTCCTCACGGTGGGCGACGGACTGCTGGGTTTGGCGGCCCTGGTCGGGTTCGGGCTCCTCGCACCCGTCGAATGGACGTGGTGGAGGCTCGGCTACGTCGTGGCGGCGGTCGTCGGGGGAGGGCTGGTGGAGACCGCCGTCCAGATGGTGATCGGGTCGCTGGCCTTCCGTGGCGGGGGCGCCAGGATCATGCAGATCCAGGCCGACCGGATCGTCACCACCTTCGGCATCTACCCGCTGACCATTTTCGGGCCGGAGGGTCTGCTGTTCCTCTGTTTCGTCTTCCCTCTCGGGTTCGTCGCCTACCTGCCCACGACCGCCCTGCTCGACCGGGTCGCGGAGGTGCCGCTTCCTGCATGGCTGGTGTGGGCGTCGCCCCTGATGGGCTGGGTGCTGTTCCCCCTGTCGCTGGTGCTGTTCCACCGCATGTCGCGGCACTACCAGAGCCCGGGTGCGTGACGCCGTCGCTCAGGTGCCTACGAGACAGGTGCCCGTCCAGTTCTGTTCGACCGTATCGGCGAGCGCCAGTGCGAAGTCGGCGTAGCCGATGGAGCGGTGGGTGAATTCCGACTCGTCCTCGGATGGGCGCCACACCCGGTAGCTGCCGGTGGCCTGACCCTCAGGGACGAAGGCGGGGGGCGGAATCAGGTAGGCCCAGTGCCGACCCGCGTATCCTGCCTCCAGGTGGTCGCGCAGCTCGGCGTGGGCGCGGCCCCGCGGCAGTGTCCGGGTGGGGAAGGTCGGGGACTGCCAGAACCTCCGCTGGCCGGGCAGGTGCAGTGAACCTGCCCCGCCGACGGTCACGACCAAGGGCGGGTGGGCGCCGGGGGTCGCGCCGAGGATGAGGTGGTGGAGATCGACCAGAGCCGTGGCGGGAATGTCCTCCCGGAGCCGGATCGCGTTCACCACGGCATCCATGCCGCGCATCGCCCGTTTCAGGGTTGCGATCGATGTCAGGTCGACCAGTGCGGTTCCGGTGATGCCGGCGTCCCCGGGGAGGCGGCTGCGATCAACGTCCGTGCGCAGCCCGGCGACGATCTCCACCCGGCCGGACAGGTGGGAGATCACGGCGGAACCGGAACGGCCCGTCGCGCCCAGCACGAGCACCCGTTTCATGCGACGACCTCGTTCCTCCGGGAGACCAGGTGTGCGGAAAAAGTCACGAGAGCGGCAGCCGTCCCCAGGAGCATCGCAAGAATGAGCAGCAGGATCGGGAAACCGAGGCCAGCGGTCGCGAGGACCGGGCCGAGACTGGCGCCGATGAACAGGATGAAACCGTTGACCGCCATGCCGCTTCCCCGCCGAGGTGCCGCGGCCTGTCCGAACAGGTTGATCATGGCCGGTACCGCCAGTGCGATCCCGACGACGAAAAGGAGGCTGGCCGCTCCCAACCCGAGCAGCGACCCGGGGGTGAGCGCCTCCGCGACGAGCCCCGCGGCGGCGATCAGGAATCCTGCCCGCGCGAGACCTGCGTCGCCTCCCAGGAGACGCCCCAGCGGACCCGCCGCCAAGGCCACGAACATGCCTGGTAGGCCCGCCAGGCGGATCAGGAACACTGCCCCGGGACCGTCTCCTGAGGCCGTCAGGTGCAGGCCGAGGCCGGTGTACATGGCGACGAACGACAACAGGAGCGTCAGGTGCGCGCCGCACAGGCACAACACGTCACCCCGGACGAGGAGCCGGGCGATGGCGAGAAACTGCTCTCCCGGGCCGCCGGTGACCCGGGCGCGGTGGTGCTCGCGTGTCAGCCAGGCGACCGCCAGGGCGCAGATCGCGAGCAGGCAGGTGCTGCCGAGGAACACCCATGGCCAACCGAACCGCTGGGTGATGGCCTGCGCGCCGATCTGCCCGGTGATCCCCGCCACGAGGAAGGCGGTGGACATGGCCCCGATGGCCGTTGCACGGTGCCGGGGAGCCACCGCCTCACTCAGGTAGGCCAGCGCGACCGGCGGAAAGCTGGAGGCCATCAGCCCCTGCGCCCCGCGAGCCAGGGCCAGGGCCGGAAGCGATGTGGTGAGCCCGCACGCGAGGGTCGCGGACACCAGAAGGCACAAGCCGATGAGCATGACCCGTCGGCGACCGTAACGATCCGCAACTGGTCCCCACAGGAGGAACCCGACCGCGTAGCAGAGCCCGTAGCCGGTCGAGAGAGCCAGGGTCGCGTTGCCGCCCAGCGCCTCCCCGACCGGGGTCAGCAGGGGAATCGCCGCGTAGAGCTGGGACAGTACCGCCAGGGCCGTGACGACCAACGCGGTCACCGCCCCGAGGCTCGCCGGGAACTCGCTGCCACTGCGGTTCCCCGTGTCCTGCCGGGGTGGGGCGGTCGCGGCCGAGCGTGTGCGTGACATGATCCACCTCAATTCCAACGTTTACGTTGGAATTGAGCGTAGTACGGTTGCTCCGAAAGACCAACCCTCGCGTTGGAATGACACGGCAAGCGGGAACGAGCCATGGCCTGGGACACAGAAGCGACGAAACGCCGCATCCTCGACGCGGCTGTCGCCGAATTCGCCGCCCACGGGCTGGACGGCACCACCATCGAGCGGATCGCGGGAGTGGCCGGGGTCAACAAGGAACGCATCTACAACTACTTCGGTGGCAAACGCGACCTGTTCGCCCATGTGCTTCGCGACGAACTCGTCAAGGTCGCGCAGGCGGTGCCGGTGGAATCCTTCGCCACCGAGGACGTCGGGGAGTACGCGGGACGGGTCTACGACTATCACCTGGAGCATCCGGAGCTTGAACGTCTGCTGCGCTGGGAAGGGCTCGCCTTCGACGCGGGAAACCCCGACGACGAGCAGCGACTGGCGCTGTACAGGGACAAGACGGCCGCCGTCGAGGCAGGGCAGCGGGCAGGCAGCGTCACCGAGGAGATCGATGCGGATCACATGATCTTCCTCATCCTGTCACTCGCGGGGTGGTGGTCCTCCGTGCCACAGGTGGCCCGCATGCTGACCGGTTCCGACACCGAAGCGGAGCGTGCCAGGCGCCGGGAATCAGTGGTACGGGCGGCCCGCCGGATCACCCGGCCGGATTGATCCCGTATGTCGTCGGACAAGTGGCCAAGTGCGTTTGACGGGCGGGAACGGCAAGATGGTAGGCATGCCGGGCCTTCTTGATGACGAGCGCCGCCGGATCCTCGCGTTCTGGCGGTTACTGGAGCTTTTCAGCCCGCAGCAGATGCCCGGCCCGGTCGCTTTGACGGAAGGGGCCGGGAACGAGCAGGTAACGGACTGGACCCCATCCAGTCCGTTGCCCTGGGAGGCGCTGACGCCCTCATCGGGAGGGCGGGAAAGAGGGCCCGGGGCGTGGCGTCACCTCGTCTTCCTGGGGGTGTATCGCTTCAAGGACACCTACGACTGGCTCCGCAAAATCTCGGGGGACGAGACCGAACATGCCGGGCGTCCCGCGGGCAGGGGCGCCTGCGTGGGTCTGGTCCTGGACGAGGACGGGAGGATCATTCCGGAATCAGCGGTGCTGTCGTCGGCGCTCTGGGCCGTCGGGAGAATCGCCCACGGACAGATCCCCGGGGCCGAATGGGTCGACGAGTTCGGCGCCGCGCAGGCCCGGTTGGAGGAGATCATCAACTCCTTCGAACGAGCCAGGCGCGCGAGCATCGAGGGAGAACTACCACCACCCCACGACACCGACTCCCTGCGGGAACTGCTGCGTATCGTCCAGAAAACCTGGGGCATCGAGGGTGCCCGCGAACTGTCCATGGACCGGATCGTCGTGAGAAGCCAGTGGGTCGATGATCAACAGGGCCGGGAAACCTCGGATCCCGATTTCTTGAACAGTTGCTTCCGTGTGGAACTGGATGACGTGATCGCGGAACTGGAGACCGATGAACGGCTGGGTGCCGCGCTGAGCGCCTACCTGACACGCGACGAAGAACTCGACGAGGCCAGGCGGGTGGACATCGCCGACCATCCCGACGCGGTCGATGCCCTGACCCTGCCGGAACGACTTCCCGTCGGTCGGTGGCCCCGCGACCCGGAACAGTCGCCGACCCTGAGGCAGCAGTTCGTGACGAACCGCGCCCTGGACGACCTGGCTCCCGGGCAGGGTCTCATGGGCATCAACGCGAGAGCCGACGCGGACAGGGTCGTCGTGTTGCGCGACATCCTGGCAGGCAACATCGTGGAACGCGCCCGGCGTCTGGCGTCGCTGTCGCACCCGATGGAGGCGTTCACCGCCGAGGAGCACGGCTGGAAGGACGCGAAGGGATTCCAGCGCGTCGTCCTGCAGCTGCGTGAGGAGTTCTGCGGATTCGAGACGGTGGTGATCTCCGAAAACGACGAGGCCGCCGCGGGATTCGCCGCGGAACTCACGGGCCGGGAGGCCCTGGGACGGCCGTGGCGGGAATCGGCGGACTACTTCGCCGACATAGCGACCGCGATTCGTGGCGGGGGAACAACCGGTGAGGACCGGAGGGCCGGGGGAGCCTGGGGCATGGTCGCGGCCCGGCTGGGGGACAAGGAAGCCCGGGAGGCGTTCAGGTCCGAGTACTGGTTCGACAAACCGGGCCTCGGCGACCGGGAGGCCGGTTCCACCAGGATGCTTGGCAAACTGCGGGACTGGCGTGACGGCAAGGCCTCCCACCAGAGCTGGTGGCTGGCCAAACACGACTTCCACCAGGCCGAGAAGAAGGTGAAACGCCTGACCCGGGCGATGATCGATGCCCGTGACGCGATGCTGAGCCATCAGGAGCTGGTGGAACGCGAACGTCTCCTGCTGGCACGCGCACCGGAGGTCGAAAAGGAACTTGCCGTCGTCGAATCCGAGATGACGGCAAACGATGAGGCGGAGGAGCGGGCGAGGCAGCGGGTCGCGGAAACCACCACCGAGCACTACAGGACGCTCGCGTTCAAACCCGGCGCGACCGAGTTCGTGTTCACCCTCGGCAACGCCACCCGGGAATGGCGGAAGCAGCACGACGTGGCGGCAACCGAGCTTCATGAGGCGGAGCAGGAATACCAGCGGATACTTGAACGCGGTGAGAAGCTCAGGGACCGGTTCGAGAAACTGCGGATGGAGCAGGTCGAGATGGAACCGGAGCTGGAAAGCATCGGGGCCGAACTGGACCAGCTGCGCCGCGAGATCAAGAAGAACCGGAGACGACTCGGCGAGAGCTACCCCGATGAGCAGTGGGTGGGGCAGAGGCGCGAACTCAACGCTCCGTGGTTGGAGGCCGAACTGGAGACCGCCCGCTCCGAACTCTTCCTGGCCGCGATGCGGCTCCACGAGGACTTCCTGTCCGGCACGGCTGTCCGTATGGTCGGTGCGTTGGGCACCGCCGTCGATGTCGTGGCCGGGAGGATCCCGGATGATCTGGAACCCGAGAAGATACGGGCTGCCTGGCAGCTCTTCTTCCTGGCGGTGCCGGTGGTCGCCACCACCCGCGAGGGGTTTACGGAGATGTTCGGTGAGTTCGGTCCCGAGGGTCTCGGGTGGGTGATCGTCGATGGGGCGGACCGGGTCGCCCCGCAGCGTACGCTGAAAGTTCTCCGAGCTGCCCGGCGGGTGATCACCATCGGAGACTCGACCGAGCGCCGGACGGTCACGCTCCCGGGCAGGGTGCTGGCCGGGATGGCCGACGCCTGTGGGGTCTCGGCCACGTGGGTGCCGCCCCGGGCATCCGCTCAGAGTCTGTCGGACCGGGTCGCCAGGTTCGGCACCACCCTTGTTCGCGGTGGGGAGGATGGGGAGAAGACGTGGGTGAGCATTCCGCTCGCCCATCGTTCTGCCGAGGCCCGGAATGACGGGGGAGCGGGTTAGGATCGCCTCACTGTTGGTTCAGGAGGATGCCATGACGTTCGTGAACATCACCGCGCTGAGGATCCCCGAGGGCGCGGGACCGGAGATCGAGAAACGGTTCGCGGCCCGCAGACGCGCGGTGGACGCGGCCGAGGGGTTCGAGGGTTTCGAGTTGCTGCGTCCCCGGTTCGGTGAGGACCGTTACTTCGTCGTCACCCGCTGGGACACCCGCGAACACTACGACGCCTGGGTGGCGGGTCGCGACACGAGCGCCCACGCCGACGACGAACGCCGCGGAATGTCCATCGAGCTGCTGGGATTCGAGGTCGTCCAGCACGACGAGTAGAACGAGCGGATCGCGACGGCCACTCAGGTGACGGTGATGGCGTAGGTGCGCGTGGCGTCGTTGCAAGTGATGCCGTCGGGTTCGCAGTTCCTGACCGTCATGGTCGTGGTTCCCGGGGAAACCCCGGTCAGGGTCAATAACGCCTCTGCCGGGGCGTAACCGGGCATGGGGCCGGGGCCGTTCGTCTTTCCGGTGGGGCGGTTCTCGAATGAGCTGGTGACCACCGAGTCATCGGCGCCGCTGGCCCTGTAACGGTAGGCAAGCGACAGGTTGACCTCGCCGAGGCTGATCGTCTGCGCCTCCCCCACCCGGAGGGTGATGTTTTGAGTCGTCTCGTCAACGGGGGGCGGTACCGGCGGGGTCGGGAAGGGACCGGTCGTCTGGAG
>ERZ773099.2543-NODE-2543-length-12453-cov-9.649056_pt1 | contig 12453 bp, 9 predicted proteins | sample MGYA00511120_ERZ773099 | MGnify/ENA primary metagenome ERZ773099 (study PRJEB29015, sample SAMEA2738012) | human oral metagenome | biome: human oral; feature: human-associated habitat; material: dental | place: China | collected 2104 ... | reverse complement strand
ACATCGGTGGTGAAGGTCACAACTTGCAGGAGCACGCTGTGGTCTTGATCCGCGGCGGCCGTGTGCCTGACCTTCCAGGCGTGCGTTATCACATCGTCCGCGGCGCGTTGGACCTCCAAGGTGTCAACAACCGCAAGCGGGGCCGTTCGAAGTACGGTACTAAGAAAGGGGATAAGTAATCATGCCTCGTAAAGTTACCAAAAAACTACAACGCCAATTGCAACCTGACCGCCGCTACCAAAGCGTGTTAGTACAGCGCTTGATCAACAAGTCAATGCTTGACGGTAAGAAGTTGGCGGCTGAGCGGGCTGTTTACACCGCCCTGGAAACTGCTGCGAAGAAATTGGATTCAGAAGATCCATTGGCAGTGTTTGAGAAAGCCTTGAAAAACGTCAGTCCAAACTTTGAGGTGAAGAGTCGCCGCGTCGGTGGTGCGAACTACCAGATCCCGTTCCCAGTTCAGGGACATCGGCAGTTGCACTACGCGTTTAGCTGGCTAGTACAATCAGCCCGCGCTCGCAGCGGTATGCCATACTCGCAGCGTTTGGCGCTAGAAATCGTTGATGCCTACAACGAAGCTGGTGCTGCCTTTAAGAAGAAGGAAGACACTCACAAGATGGCCGAAGCCAACCGCGCCTTTGCACACTTTGCTCGCGGTTAATCGATGCCTAAACGCAAAATCAGAAAATCGCTCTGTAGAAGGGGCGATTTTTGCTATAATAGAGAAAATAGGAGGATAAATGGCAAGTTTTTCATTTGATATTGTGTCAGAAATTGATAAGACCGAGATGAACAATGTATTCATGCAGGCGGAAAAAGAGATCCAAGGGCGGTATGATTTTAAGGGGACGAGTGCTGGAATTGACTGGCTGGATGATAAGAAAGGCCTGAAGCTTACTGGTGATAATGAGTGGCAAGTTGACGCGGTGCTGGATATTGTGCGTAAGAAATTGGCGGCTCGCGGTCAGTCAAGTAAAACTCTAGACCTCACTAAGGAAAAAGTTACTTCAAATCTGAAGACTACCTGGGAGATACCGTTTAAGCAGGGTCTTGATCAAGCGATGGCAAAGCGGATCGCTGCAGATATCCGCACCAACGCTCCAAAGGCCAAACCGCAAATTCAGGGCGACCTCGTCCGCGTTACCTCTGCTTCAAAAGATGAATTACAAAAAGTCATTAGTTTAGTGCGTGAAAACGATTATGACACGCCACTGCAATTTGTGAATTATAGGTAAGGTAGTAATAAGATGAATCAAAAATCAATTAAGAAATTAAGAATCTTAGCAATTGTCCTAGGTGTAATCTTTTTGGCCTCAATTATTGTTGGGGTCGTTGTTCTTAATAATAATCGCTCGTCCAACGTTAGTAGCTCAGCAAAGAAGAAGATTCAGGACTTACTTTCTGAGGAGAACTCTCGGCATTATCGTAAGGTTGTCTCTAAGTACGGATTTTCGTTGCAATATGATAAGGAAACGTTTGTTGGTGAAGGCCACGTTCTTCGTAAAGAATCTAACAGTAAGGAATATCGTGCCGACTTATATAGTGAAGATGAACTAAATGAAAGTCGTGCTTACGCAATTCTTAAATTGATATATCGGCAGAATCCAGAGAAAGATAAGAAAGATGGCAACTTTTCGCTTACGAAAATTATGCCCGAGCTTTCGATTACAACTTCGCGCAAGAAGAACTATTTTGACCGCTCAACGATGCCCGATGAATATAAAGATACGAAGAAATACTCTGACTTAGATCTGTTACTTCAGGGCGATATCAATAGCCGTAAGAAAAAAGACCCAAATATGAAATATCGCACTGGAGATGTGACAATTTCTGGTCTGCAGTTTAAGAAACTGGTCGTGGATTATGGAAGTACCTATGACGGTAAGTGGCAGAAAACTGGCGAGAGCACAATATATATGACTGTCCAGAATGGTAGACCTTACTGGATATCGATATTTGCGTTGAGCAAGAATGCATATATGCAGCCGTACATTGATCAGCTGGAATCGTTAGTGGGTGCTGTTACTTTCCAACAGCCAGACGAGAGTTATCTGGTTAGCGCTAATGACGGAAGTGGTCATCTGGCCGATTCGGGGATAACTCTAGCCAAGGCGGAGAATTTCTCGAAGGATAAGAATACTACGAACACCCTAAGCACCTTAGATGAGAAATCTATTATTAAAGTGGTAGCCAGGAACCAAATCTCTACAGTTCGTGTCGGGACAATTCGTTGCGCTGATATGATATACACAGCTCAAAATGGTGCCACTATGCGATTAAATGGTCTGTGCACTGGAGGGATTGGTAGCGGCTCAATTGTTTCGGATGATGGCTATATTGCTACAAATGGCCACGTGACAGAAGTCGCCAACCAGAGTATGATCAGGGGACTGCGGTCAAGAGAGCAGTGGGACACTTATTGTCATTTTATGATGAATGCTGGCTACATAACCAGACAAGCCCTAGTTGATCTAATAAAAAAATCACAGGGCGGTGATCAGTCTGCGACGGCAGCCATCCAAGGTCTTATTGATAATGTGCCGATTGATAATATTCGGTCAGAAAATGATCGATATGATTATATTATTCAGACCTCAAATGACCCGATTGTTCATGATAGAAGTAATCCGGAACTTTCGAGATGGAAGAAGACTCCAACCAACGTTAGCGCTAAGAAGATTGATGCAGAAGTCAATTTACGACAGGCTAGGATGGATTTAAATAGCGACAAAACCGATGTGGCAATTTTAAAGATTGACGGTAGATTCCCAGCGGTTGACTTAGGTGATAGTAATGGTTTGTCTCAGGGCGATCAGGTAACGGCAATTGGCTATCCAGCAGTTGTTGATAATGGCACACAAACAAAGCAAGCTAAGACTGTGCCAACAGTGACTCAGGGTAGTGTCAGTGGCATGAGAAGAGACGCTGGTGGCCACAAATTATTCTCGATGACGGCACAGATTGCAGCTGGAAATAGTGGCGGACCCGCCTTTGATAAGAATGGTAAGCAAATAGGTCTGAATACTTATGGTGGCGCAGCCTGTGCGAATAGCAATAAAAATAATAATTCATGTTTTGGAAGTGGCGTTTTCCGTGATATTGCCGACCTGAAAAGCATGGCCAAGAAAAACAATGTTAAGCTTTCGTCTGAAGGCGAATTAACTAAACTATGGAAAGATGGTTTAGAGGACTTTTCGCAGGGTAAATATTCTAAGGCGAAAGATAAGTTTGAGAAGCTTGATAAAAAATACTCCGGCAATTATCTAGTTACAAAGATGATTGATGTAGCTTCTAACACCCCAGATGATTATGTAGAACCTAAAAAGTCCGACAAAGAGTCTGGCGGCGTAGCAGATGCTGGGGCGAATAAAAAGTCTGAGACAGATAAGACGGATAATGACACTGTGATGGTTGTAGTAGTTGTGGTCATTGCCTCTACGGGAGCATTGTTCTTGGTAGTGTCAATTATTGCCATTATCGTTTCCGTCAGTAGTCGTCGAAAATTTAATGCCTACCCGCAGTATGTAGTCGGCCAGTATCCGCAGCAGTCACCATATCAGCAACAGGCCTATCAGCAAGGTCCTGTGTCCCCACAGCAATATCCATCACAGCAGAGTCCTATACCTTCACAACAATATCCGCCGCAGGGTTATTATCAACAATCGCCAGGTCAGCATCCACCGGCGCCTATTCAGCCTCCAGGCAATTATCCGCCTACTGGGTCGATTTCAGAGGTTGATGAATCTAAAAATCCGCCAGCTCAAAGCTAGTCAAAATTACAGATAACTGATATAATAAAACGCAAGAGTAGTTTTTTGGTGCCAAAAAATTGACCAAAAATCTCGACAAATTAACGTAATATAAAGGAAAATTATGGCAGAGACGAATGTTCCGCTGAAAAATTTTAGAAATATCGGTATTATTGCCCATATTGACGCCGGTAAAACGACGACAACTGAGGGTATTTTGTATCGCACTGGTTTGACCCACAAAATCGGTGTGGTTAAAGGCGACGGCGACGGTGCGACCACTGACTGGATGGCGCAGGAAAAAGAGCGCGGTATCACCATCACCTCGGCAGCGGTGACCTGTTTCTGGAAGGGTCATAAGATCAACATCATTGACACCCCAGGGCACATCGACTTTACCGCCGAGGTGGAGCGTTCACTTCGCGTCCTCGACGGTGCAGTGACGGTGTTTGATGGTAAGATGGGCGTTGAGGCACAGTCTGAGACAGTGTGGCGCCAGGCTGACAAATATGGTGTGCCGCGTATCTGCTTCATCAACAAGATTAACCAAACTGGTGGTGACTTCTGGAAATCTCTGGAGTCAATCCATAATCGCTTGAGCAAGCAAGCGTTCCCAATTCACATCCCAATTGGTTTCGAAAAGACCATCAATGGTGTGGTTGACCTCATTGACATGAAGGCGTACACCTATACTGACTTTGCTGACCATGAGTTGGTGCAGGGTGAAATCCCAGCTGACATGCTGGAGAAATGTCAAAACGCCCGCAGTTTGTTGGTGGAAAATGCCGTTGAGGCTGATGATGAATTGATGATGAAGTTTCTCGACCAAGGTGAAGAGGCGATTACTATCGACGAGCTGAAGTCTGCCTTGCGCAAGCGCGTGCTGGCTGGCGACTTCTTCTTGGTTACTGGTGGTGACGGCCGCGGCGTTATCGTGGAGAAGGTGCTTGACTTGATGGTTGACTACTTGCCAAGCCCACTGGATGTTGACGAGATTTGGGGTAAAAATCCAAAGACTGGCGACGAAGTAAGCCGCAAACCAGATGACAAAGAGCCGATGAGCGCCTTGGCCTTTAAGATCGCCACTGACCCATTTGTTGGTAAATTGATCTTCATCCGCGTTTACTCAGGTGTTTTGAACTCTGGTAGCTACGTCCTGAACACCACGACTGGCGACAAAGAGCGTATCGGTCGTATTGTGCGAATGCACGCTGACAAGCGCGAAGACATTGACAAGATCTCTGCTGGCGACATCGCTGCGGTGGTTGGTTTGAAGAATACTGGTACCGGTAACACCTTGACTGATCCAGCGCATCCAATCGCCTTGGAAAGTATCGAATTCCCAGAGCCGCCAGTTTCCATTGCTGTTGAGCCGAAATCAAAGGCTGACCAAGAAAAGATGGCGCTGGCGTTGCAGCGTTTGGCTGAGGAAGACCCAACCTTCCGTATCCATACTGATGAAGAAACTGGCCAGACGATCATGTCCGGCATGGGTGAGTTGCACCTGGACATCTTGATCGACCGCATGAAGCGCGAGTTTAAGGTTGAAGCTAACATCGGTGAGCCACAAGTGGCCTTCCGAGAATCAATCAAAGGCAAAGCTGAAGTTCAAGGTAAGCACGCCAAGCAGTCTGGTGGTCGCGGTCAATACGGTGACGTCTGGGTACGATTTGAGCCGAATGAGGCTGGCAAGGGCTTTGAATTTGTTGACGAAATTAAGGGTGGTGTGGTTCCTCAGGAATATCGCCCAGCTGTCATGAAAGGCATTAAGGAGACCTTGGAGGGCGGTGTTATCGCTGGCTATCCAGTGGTTGACGTTAAAGCGACGCTGTACGATGGTTCATACCACGATGTCGACTCCTCAGAACTAGCCTTCTCATTGGCAGGTTCATTGGCGGCTCGTGAAGGTATCAAGCAAGCAACCCCAATTCTGCTCGAACCAGTCATGAAAGTTGAAGTCACCACCCCAGAAGAGTTCATGGGCGACATCATCGGTGACCTTAACTCACGTCGTGGTCGCATTGATGCTATGGAGGATTTGATGGGCGGCGCCAAGCTGATCAAGGCATTTGTGCCATTGGCAAATATGTTTGGTTACACCTCAGACATCCGCTCGATGTCGCAGGGTCGCGCAGCCAGTACTATGGAATTAGCGCAGTACGAGGAAGTACCACCGAACGTGGCGCAGGAGATTATCGAGAAGCGCTCTAAATAATCTCATAAGATAAGGAAAAATCCTCAGAGTTACTCTGAGGATTTTTATTTGGTTAGACTTACATCTTTATAGATTTGGCATTTTCAGATTTCGATTATTTAACTCCGTATGGATACGATTAGCCAGTCTGTTTGCTTTTATTGATTGCGTACTTTCGGGGCCGTATCTATTTTTAATGTCCACCAGTCGCTGATCCATAGTCAGAGATTCGCCATTTGGGCCTGTCGTCATGTCTGCTAGATTTAAGATCAACAGCTCGTCTGTCCAGCTATCTATATCAGGGTTGCCGTGGTCAAATACGGCGTCGGCCCAGTCAAAACCTGACAATCTCAAGATCCTGCCGCCCTCATGCTCATGCTCTGTCTGATTTTCAACAAAGGCATAGGCGAAATCGTGGATTAATCCCATTGCGAATAAGCTGCGTGCTTTATCTTCTTTCATTTTAAAAACGTTGCGGGCCAGCTTGTATGATTTATAGGCGACGGAGCGCATGTGAAATAGTCTGGAGTCAGATAATCCGATGAATTGGGGTAAATCTTCTTTCATTATGCTTGAGTAATGCGACGAAAAATGTTAATTAATTGACGGCGAATTGGGCGACCAACTATATTACCGAACGATGCGCCAATTGCTACCGCTACGCCAATGAGAATTGCCCTGGCTAGGATGGCCAAAGCGGGCAAGAAGTTGACGCTATTTGGTGGATATAGTACGACCCCCATTAAGCCGTTGTAAAGAGATAGCCCCGGGACTAGTGGGACAATTCCCGCTGCGATGATAGCTAGAGAAGGGAATCTCCATAATCTGGAGGTGAGGACGGCTACTAGTCCAATGACTGCCGCCGCGATGCCGCTAGCTGTGACGATATCAAATCCGAAGCTCATAACTAAGCGTGAAATCCACCAGCCAAATATTGCAATCAATCCCGAAATAATCATGCCTAACCACTTCGCGTGATTTCTTAAAACAAATGCCGCCGCAATAATTCCGGCACCCAAATATTGTGTATGTTTATCAGCCAAGGTCAAACGATCTGGTGTTGCTGGGAAAGTAATACCAAACTTTGTGGCGATATAAAGACCGACCATCACGCCAGCAATCACGCCACCCGTTGCCATTACTACCTTCAGCAATCTGGCGTTTGCTGTCATGTAGTATTCATCAATTGCGTCCTGGAATGCACCAACAAACATCAGTCCAGCCACCAACAGGACGATTCCGCTAATCACTAACAAAGTGGTATTGATGCTCAGCCCCAGATAATTACTACACCAAGCCGTACCAGCCGCTGTCAGTGTGACAAAGATTGCTACAAGAGCCTGAGAATAGAAAAGTGGTGCGCCAATATGTCCCAGCCAGCGCAATAAACCAGTCGCTAAAAATCCCAGTAAAAACGCCAAGGCTGCCATTAGCGGACTGCCGCCATATAAGGTAACTGAGCCGGCACTAACCAGACCTCCCGCTGCGTAAACGACTAGCCCGGAATGTTTATTTGGTTTTTTAAGTATTTGTTTCAGTCGTTCTTCAGCTTCTTCCAAGGGAAGTTGTTTATGACGAATATCAAGCGCTAGTAGCTGCAAAGCTTGGATTAATTGGTAATTAGGGTCGTCTGGTACAATGACCCGCGCCATCGTTAGCGGCTCGTGATTGACACCACGGTCTTGAGAAACCGTTACTAATGTATAGCTAATATCTATGTGGACGCGCTTCTGGCAGTAGGTCTGAGTGATCCCTTGCGACATGCGCACTACATCACGCGCCACCACGCCCATACTCAGGAGTTGCTCAGCAATAGTCATGGTCATGCGCAGGGCTCGCATGTTCGGCGTTAAACTGTCGTCAATTTTTTCCAAATCATGCACTGGCTCAAAGCTATAAAAATTAGCCACTCTGGCTAGTGATTGTTCGATAATTTTTGGTACTTTTTTCTTCACAATATCTAGTGTAACAAATTTTATGTCAATAGAAATAGCCCGCCAAGAGAGCTCCAGCCGAGGCTTAAAGTCTCAAGCGAACTATTTCTCGACGGGCGGGCGGTTAGCCCTCGTCGTCGTGTTTGGTAGACGAACATGACGGCGCGATGACAGCGAGGATAACAGAGAGGGCATTCATGGATGACACATGGTCACCCGCTACCCTGATTTTTTGCGTGAAATCTATGGGTGCGCTGAGAGGTGTGCCATAGATCCCCAGCTCTCGGATTACGTAGATAGCTGCCAACATAAATGAGAAAGTCCATACCGTTAGTAGGAACTTTCTTAGCCCATTTTCTTCCGGCAACATCCACTTCAATGTAAGGTGCATCGACAATGGTGTTGCCATCGCTGTGCAGATGACAGCCAGACCTGCCGTGAGGTACGTATCTCCTAGAAGGAGCGTTATCATGCCGGCTAGGCCTAGGGTTGCAATGATGATTTTGAGTTTCAGCATGATGTCTCCTCTTTTTGAATCATGCAAGGACTACCTTCGTTGACGGGATTGTCAACAAAAGCTGTATTAATTTATGCCACACTTGCGTAAAAAAGTCAACATTGGTAGGAGATTAGTCAACTTTCTGTAAAATAATGCCCGTTCTGGCTGGCAGATAAACTTTAAGATTGTGATTATTACCGACTGGGGAAGTGAAAAAGCGGGAATTATGGTCTATTCGTGCTTGGCCGCCAAATACTTTATCATCGCTGCTTAGTGCCAACTGATAAGATCCAGCCTCTGCTGGCACTGCGTAATCTGATTGGGATTTATTTGGAGAAAAATTAATAACGAATAGAAATTTGCCGTGCATAAAACTGATCACGTGATCAGACTGGTGAACTGTAAGGTGGCTGATTTCATCGCCGTCAGTTTTCTGAATAATCTTCATTAGCGCCTCGTCAAACTCGCCCAGCCACTGGTATTTGAGAAAGCCATTGTCGCGTAAACTCCACTGACGCCGCGCGTACTTGAACGACCAATTATTACCCTGACGCGGAAAATCTATCCACTCGGGATGCCCAAATTCATTACCCATGAAATTAAGGTAGCCGCCGCCGTGCAGTCCGGCTGTCAGCAGCCGAATCAGCTTGTGTAGGGCTATGCCGCGTTCCACCGTCAGGTCGGGGTCGGCTTTGTCCATGTGCCAGTACATGGCCTTGTCGATCAGTCGAAAAATCAGCGTCTTGTCGCCGACCAAGGCTTGGTCATGGCTCTCGGCGTAACTGATGACTTTTTCTTCTGGGCGGTGCGAACTCAACGTATACACCAGCTCGCCCAAATCCCAATCTTCGTCACGCTTTTCTTTCAATGTCTTGATCCAGAGATCGGGCGCACCCATCGCCAGTCGATAATCAAAGCTCAGGCCGCCGTGTTCTGTCGGTGCCGCCAAGCCCGGTAGCCCGCTCATTTCCTCGGCAATGGTCGTGGCGTCGGGGCGAACGGCGTGAATGACATCATTTGCCAGTCTGAGATAGACCAGCGCGTCCTTATCAACATCGTCAGCAAAATAATCATCATAGCTGGTGAAACTTTTGCCCAAACCGTGGTCGTGATACACCATGCTAGTCACACCGTCAAACCGAAAGCCGTCAACGTGGTACTCGTCCAACCACCAGCGGCAATTGCTGGCGAGAAAGTGCAGCACTTCTGATTTGCCATAATCAAACAACCGCGAATCCCACGCTGGATGGTGGTGAGCTTTGAAGTATTGCGTCGGGCTGCCTGCAAAATTGCCGAGGCCCTCGACCTCATTTTTAGCGGCATGGGCATGAACGATGTCAATGATGACGCGTAGCCCCAATCCGTGCGCCGTATCAACCAACCGCTTGAAATCATCGGGCGTACCAAAGCGTGATGACACGGCGAAAAAGTTGCTGACGTGATAGCCAAAACTGCCGTAATATGGATGTTCGGCGATGGCCATTAGTTGAACCGTGTTATAGCCAGCCTGTTTGATACGTGGCAGGACGCCCGCGGTGAACTCGTTGAAACTGGCGACCTTTTCCTCCTCGCTGCTCATACCAACATGAGCCTCGTAAATCAGCGGCACGTTTGGTGCAGGTGGAATGTCATGCTGCCATTGGTATGGTTCATCAGGCCGCCATACCACGGCCGAAAAATCTACCGAATCATTATCCTGAACGACGTAGGTGGCGTATGATGGCAAGTGCCAACCAGCTCCGCCCGGCCAATAGGCGCGCAGTTTATATTTCTGACCGTGGCGCAGTGCGTCTTTCGGCAAATCAACGCTCCACTCACCGTGTGCGTCTGGTCGCAGAGTAAACTCCTCGCGTTCTTGCCACTCAGAAAACTCGCCAACCATCACTACGCGCGTAGCATTTGGTGCCCATTCGCGAAACACCCAGCCCGACTCAGTCTGATGCAGGCCAAAATGATGAAACCCTAGCGCAAACTCCGCTGGTGATTTTCCATTTAAAACCTTCTCAAGCGTCGACGAAACATACGCCTCGCGGGCATTGATGACGCCCTCATGCGGCGCCAACCACGGATCAAGCTCAACCAGGGTTTTCTTACTCATGGTTATAGTATACCGCATGAGGCAATGCTTGTGCTTGAAGTCTGCCATATTGCAATATACGATACATACATGGAACTACCAAAAGCTGGGACGGGTATTGATTTACTTGGTCGATTGTCCAGGGATGATTGGCGACAGATTGCTGCTGCAAACTTATGCCTCGGTGGAGAAAGTGAGGCTGAGGCGCTAGGAAGCGTAGAGCGGGTCATGCGCACTGACGAAATTGAAGGCGAGCGAGCGAGGGTTGTTGGCTACAGGCAGACTGAAGATGGTTCATATGAATTATGCGCTGTTGAGGGTGTGGTCGACTTGGTATCATCCCTAGAAAACGACCCTGAGATTCCAGCGCCTTTTGCGACTTATACTAAAGAAATGGCAGCTTTATGTGTGCGTACGGTGCAGAATGATACGGCGATGGACTATTATTTTCCGCTTGATCCGCAAGCTGTTTTGTCGGCAGAATTATTTCCAGACGACAGTGTATTGCCTCGATATATTCGTAAATTATGTCATTATGTTGATAAAACTCAGGAAGCTGTTGATAAAGATGACATTAGGGATGCTGCGTCCAGAGAATATCTCATTGATGACCTAAATGGTGTGCTGGATGATATATCACAGGGGACCGAGGTGAGAATAGATTGCAGGGCGTATAGACGAAGAGCTGGTGGTATTGAATATGGAGTTGACGTTGAGGCAAGAGCGCAAGTATTATTTGGAGCTGCGCCATTGTTTGTGTGGCGAGATGATCGTCCTATCTTGGAGATGGTTGATCCAAAAGATAGCTCAGTGATTTTTCGCATCGATGTAAAAGACATAATTGATATTCTGCCAATTTGTGAGAATGATTATAAGAAGGGTGATGATTTGTTTGAGGCAGTTTTTGCGGAGGAGTTTCAACAATTAGCTTGGCAGCTGGCAACAGACCTTAAGTATACAGATGAGTCGTGTTTTTCAAGAACTGTCCGTGATCATATAAAAACACTTAGCGAAGCACTGCCTGACGAACTTGGTTTTGACGCTATTGGTCTTTCGGGTTTTGTTATATCGCCAAGCGGTGCAAATAATAAATTGCAGTACGAATTCATTGATAGTGATAGGGCTTATTTTAATGCAGTGAAATTTGTCAGGTATGACGGCGCCATTTATGCTGTGCTTGAATTATTGCTTCATGACGATTTAAGTGGCTCATCAAGGAAAATATACTCCGTACCTAGCCGCGATAAATTATTAAGATTTGAGAGCTTAAATAGTGACGCAGAGGATTTGGAGCTTGCTGTTGATTTGCTACATGATATCGCTCGGGATGTAAGTGAAGTATTTGATGGCGAGGTTTTTTATAATTTTTCCCTGGAGGAGCAGTTAGAAATATTAAAGCAATACGAGGATGAGTCTCGTGGTGCCATTAGGACTATTAGTGAGCCGAGGGAGTTTAAGGGTGAATGTGTAGTAATGGCCTATCGCTGCTTACCTGGTGATCTACTGAGTAATCTGTCGTGGAATGACGCTACCCTAAAAGAAGTGGGTGTCGGCGAAGAGACTGAACCTTTTACTTTACGAGCGGATAAGGTGGAAGTGTGGAATCCAGAACTTGAAGGCTCGTCATATTTAACTAAGCAAATATCAAATATTTTAGATTTGCCGCTAAGCCTTGGGGAGCCGATGCTGATATTGGGAAATTCTAAGAACGACATGTTTTATCTAGTGAGAGTTCGTGACGTTGTTGGTTTATCGCGAGGCAATCCTCAGAACATTTCATGATATAATCAGACAGATTATGCAGCAAAAACCATTTTCTTTTGAAATAACTTCGCGATTTAATGGCACCTTGGCACGGACTGGCATTATTCACACGCCGCACGGCGATATTAAAACGCCGGCGTTTATCGTGGTCGGCACTAAGGCTAACGTCAAGGCGATGACCCCCGAGATGGTGGCGGATGTCGGCGCGCAGGCGGTGCTAGCGAACGCCTATCATC
>ERZ773099.2542-NODE-2542-length-12453-cov-16.442813_pt1 | contig 12453 bp, 10 predicted proteins | sample MGYA00511120_ERZ773099 | MGnify/ENA primary metagenome ERZ773099 (study PRJEB29015, sample SAMEA2738012) | human oral metagenome | biome: human oral; feature: human-associated habitat; material: dental | place: China | collected 2104 ... | reverse complement strand
AGGGCCTGGAGAAGAAGGCGGTGGCGATGACGAAGATGAACCAGGCCGCGGTCCTCGAGATGTACTTCCGGGCGCTCCCCGAGGTGGCCCGCGCGGTCGCCGAGCCCCTGGCCAACGTCGACTCGATCACGATGTACGGTGAGGGGAACAGCGCCCACATGGTCGGCGACATCACGAAGTCGATCACCCAGATCAACGCCGGCCTGGGTGATTCGCTGGGCTTGAACCTCCAGCAACTGTTCTCGGCCCTCGTGGGCGCGAAACTGGTCTCGCCCACTATCGCCGACGCGGTGGAGGAGGGCGTGCGCGGGGCGGCGGAGCCCCAGGATCCGTCGCCGAGCGCCTGAGCGGGCCGGCCCGCCCGACGAAGGCCACTCCGCCCGGCCCGCCACTGCGGGAGCCGGGCCCGCGGCCCCTTCTCGGGCCTGCCGCAACGCCAGCAGTGCCCGCGTCCCTCTCACCGGGGCCGCGGGCACTGGTGTGTCACGGTTGTGGGCTCATAGTTCGGCGCCGCCCCATTCGACGGCGGTGAAGCCGGTGCGCGCGGGCGCGGGGACGAGCTCCTGCTCGGGCACCACCGCGGAGGCGCTGGCCGCACTGATCGTCATGAACACCCGGATGAACGTGTCCGGCTCCACCACCGACCCGTCATCAGCGGTGAAGGTGTAGCGCGCCGCGTCCCGGTAGGCGCCCGAGTCGAAGGACACCAGAGTGTACTCATTGACCCGCATCCGCGGCGCCCAGTACGTGATGAAATCAGCCGCCTCCCTCTCATCGAGCCCCAGCAGCGCCAACTTCTCCTCCAAGAAGCCCACCACATCGTCCCTGGCCACCACGAAACCCGACCCCTGGGACAAGTCCGCGCCCGTGGGCCCCTCCCAGAACAAATACGGGTACGCCCGCCCGCCCGCATCGCGCAGCACCCCATCAGGCCCAGCCGTCACACTCCACGACGCCAGCGCCCTCCCATCAGCGCCCACACCCCCCACAGCCACCGGATACGAATCCGACACCACACCGTCATACGACAACCCCACACCCAACGACACAACCCGCTCCGGATACAAATACAACACCGGCTTCCTGGCCCGCGGAGCCGCACACCCCCCGAGTGCGACGAGGACGATGGCAATGGCACCGATGGCGGCGAGTGCGCGTTTCATTGGGATCAGCTCCTTGGTTGTCTCCGCTTGCGCGGATGTTGTCATGGGATCGGCGCGCCGGGGCGCGGGTATGGGAAGGGCCCACCGGGGAAGCGCGCCCCGATGGGCCCCGAGCCCTCCCGGCGCGGCCGTGCGCGCTGGGAGGGCTGAGGTGTTTCAGCGCATCTGGGTGCCGACGGAGCCCAGGCGCTGGCAGGCCTCGACAACGCGGGCGGCCATGCCGGCCTCGGCGGCCTTGCCCCAGGAGCGGGGGTCGTACTGCTTCTTGACGCCGACCTCGCCGTCGATCTTGAGGACGCCGTCGTAGTGGCGCATCATGTGGTCGACCACGGGGCGCGTGAAGGCGTACTGCGTGTCGGTGTCGACGTTCATCTTGATGACGCCGTTGGCGACGGCCAGGGCGATCTCGTCCGCGGTGGAGCCGGAGCCACCGTGCATGACGAGGTCGAAGGGGCGGTTGTTCTTCCAACCGACCTTCGCGGCGACCTCCTCCTGGATGGTGCCCAGGATCTCGGGGCGCAGCTTGACGTGGCCAGGCTTGTACACGCCGTGGACGTTGCCGAAGGTGAGGGCGGTCAGGTAGCGGCCGTTCTCGCCCAGGCCCAGGGCCTCGACGGTCTTGAGGGCGTCCTCGGTGGTGGTGTAGAGCTTCTCGTTGATCGCTCCGACGACGCCGTCCTCCTCGCCGCCGACGACGCCGATCTCGATCTCCAGGATCGTGTTGGCCTTGACGGACAGGGCCAGCATCTCCTTGGCGATCTCGAGGTTCTCGTCGAGGGGCACGGCGGAGCCGTCCCACATATGGGACTGGAAGGTGGGGAGCTTGCCCTCGGCGACCTGGCCGGCCTCGATCTCCAGCAGCGGGCGCACCCAGGAGTCGATGTTCTGCTTGGCGCAGTGGTCGGTGTGCAGGGCGACGGTGATGCCGTAGTTCTTGGCGACCTCGTAGGCGTAGGCGGCCAGGGCGAGGGACCCGGTGACGCGGTTCTTGATGGTCGAGCCGGAGCCGTACTCGGCGCCGCCGACGGACACCTGGATGATGCCGTCGGACTCGGCCTCGGCGAAGCCCTGCAGGGCGGCGGTCACGGTCTGGGAAGAGGTCACGTTGATCGCGGGGTAGGCGAACTTGCCTTCCTTCGCGCGATTCAGCATCTCGGCGTAAACCTCGGGGGTTGCGATAGGCACGGTATAGCCTCCTAATCAAAGCGACAGATCTGTCGTAGCCAATTGTGTCACACATGGGCCCCGTCACGCGAGGATGGAAGTCCCAGTGGCACCGGGCTGGGCACTACTCGGACGAGGACGCCGTCTCGACGACCGCCGTGGCCGGAGCGGGCGCCAGCCGACCACCGGAGGCCAGCCCCCACGCGAGCAGGCCGCCGAGCACGACGACGACCGCCAGCAGGCACGCGACGGCGGCGCCGAGCGGGGCGTTCTGGGACGCCCCCGGCGGGAGGTGCTGTGGTACGCGCGCAGTCATGGTCCTCCTTCGCGGCGCCGCGCCCCGGGGCGCGGCATTGCGGAATCCCATTCACATCGGTCAGCCCCTGCCGGAACGAGATTCCTCGTGGTCGTTCTGGGCCTGAGACCATAGTACCACCTCCTCTAACCATCCGGTCAGCGTTGGTCTGCGGGCATCCTTTCAGCCGTGCTGGGAGCACCACGCCCACATGGCGATGGCCGCGGCGTGGCCGACGTTCATCGAGCGCGTCGATCCGCGCTGCGTGATCGCGACGACCGCCCCGCAGGCCGCGAGCGCCCCTTCGCTCAGCCCCCCGGACTCCTCGCCGAAGAGCAGGCAGGCGGGCGCGGGCAGGACGAGGCCCTCCAGGGGCACGGAGCCGGGGACGTTGTCGAAGCCGACCAGCGCCAGGCCCTCGCGGCGGCAGTGCCCGGCCAGCGCCCCCGTCCCATCCATATGGCCGACCTCGATGTACCGGTCGGTCACCATCGCCCCGCGCCGGTTCCACCGCCTCCTCCCCACGATGTGGACGCGGCGCGCCCCCAGGGCGTTCGCCGTGCGCACTATCGAACCGATGTTGAAGTCGTGCCCCAGGTTCTCGACGGCCACCTCGAAGGGGAGCGCCCGCGAGGCCACGTCCGCGCGGATCGCCTCCATCCTCCAGTACCGGTAGCGGTCCTCGACATTGCGGCTATCGCCTTCGGCCAGCAGGCGCGGGTCGTAGCGCGCCCCGTCGGGCCACTGCCCGGGGCCTCCCGGCCATGGAGGAACCCCCCTGGTCACAGGGCCTGCGACTTGCCCCTCGTTTTCCCTGTCGTTCATCCCCACCACACTAGTGCCCGCCTACACTTGGAGTATGACCGCATCAGCGAACCACACCAAGCCCCTGACCGACCTCCCTCCCGTGTCGGCGTGGCTTTCCGACATGGACGGCGTCCTGGTCAAGGAGGAGCGCGCCCTGCCCGGGGCCTCGCAGTTCCTCGACGCACTGCGTTCCAAGGGCTACCCGTTCCTGGTCCTCACCAACAACTCCGTGTTCACCAACCGGGACCTGTCCGCCCGCCTCGCCCACTCGGGCCTCGACATCCCCGAGGACAACATCTGGACCAGCGCGAACGCGACCGCCGCGTTCCTGCAGCAGCAGTCCCCTAACTCCACCGCCTACGTCATCGGCGAGGCCGGGCTGACGACCGCGATCCACTCCGCGGGCTACGTCATGACCGAGACGGACCCGGAGTACGTGGTGCTCGGCGAGGTCCGCTCCTACGACTTCCACGCCCTGACCCGGGCGATCCGCCTCATCGAGGGGGGAGCGAAGTTCATCGCCACCAACCCCGATGTCTCAGGCCCCTCCGACGAGGGCACCCTGCCCGCGTGCGGATCGATCGCCGCGATGATCACCGCGGCCACCGGCAAAGTGCCGTATTTCGTGGGCAAGCCCAACCCCGTGATGATCCGCGCGGGCCTGAACAAGATCGGCGCCCACTCCGAGCACGCGGCCATGGTGGGGGACCGCATGGACACCGACATCCGCGCGGGCGTCGAGGCGGGCCTGCGCACCCACCTGGTCCTGTCCGGCTCGACCTCGGTCGACGAGATCGAGAACTACCCGTACCGCCCCTTCGGCATCCACGAGGGCATCGGCGAGCTCATCGAACTGGTGGGCGCGGCCATCGGCTGAGCCCCGAGCGCCCCCGCACGATTTGGAGACACCATGACCAACGACTCCCACAAGGCGCGCCTGGCCGCCCTGGTCCGCGGACTGTCCGTCGTCCACGAGAAGGTCACGCTGGCGTCCGGCCGCGAATCCGACTTCTACGTGGACATGCGCCGCGCCACGCTGCACCACGAGGCGGCGCCCCTGATCGGGCACGTGATGCTGGACCTGCTGGAGGAGTCCGGCTTCTCCGTGGGCGAGGACTACGGGGCCGTGGGCGGCCTGACGATGGGCGCGGATCCGGTCGCCGCTGCGATGCTGCACGCCGCGGCCTCGCGGGGCCTGGATCTGGACGCCTTCGTGGTGCGCAAGGCCGCGAAGGACCACGGCATGAGGCGCCGCATCGAGGGCCCCGATGTCACTGGGCGCCGCGTGGTCGTCCTGGAGGACACCTCGACGACGGGCGGATCGCCGCTGGAGGCCGCCCTGGCGCTGCGCGAGGCGGGCGCGGAGGTCGTCGCCGTCGCCGTGGTCGTCGACCGGGCGACCGGGGCGGCGGAGCGCATCAGGGCCGAAGGCCTCCCCTACTTCTACGCGCTGGGCCTGGGCGACATCGGCCTGGCCTGACGCCCGGCCGGCTGCGGGCCCGCGCGGGACGTCCGCCCAGGATCCGGGACGGCTCCACCGCCCCACGCGGGAAGTCCGCCCCCCAGTCTGTTCGGGATACCAGGACCTGGTTCTGCGGACCGGTGGGCCGCTCCTCGTGCGGAGCGGCCCACCGGTTTGTTGTCATGTGAGTGCGGTTTCCTTTGCGCCCACTGCTCCCTGTTACGCACACAAGGGCCGGATTTACGCAACACGTTGTCGCACACAAGGGCTTGATTCCGCCGTTGTGTGCCGCGCGGTGTTTCCTTATTCCCGCCCTTGTGTGCGACACCGGGGAGGGAAGGGCGCCAAGGAGGGACGAGGGGCGGAACCTCGGGGAAAAGAACGGCTGGGTTTCCAGGGAACCGCGCCTGCCCCGCGCCCGCACACTTTTGGATACACACGGGGGCTCCCAGGTGGGCAGCCCGCAACGCGCCTGAGCCTCGGAGGGCGAAGGTCCGCGGCGGCGCCCCTGCCCCCGCCAGCGCCATTGGGGCCGGGGGGAAGAAGGCACGCCAACGGGCGGCGGCGCACCTGCCAGCGCCAGCACTCCCACCTGGGGGCGAAGGGGGCGGCGGGCCCGCCGCGCGCGAGCGGGTCCTCCGGCCTTCTCAAACATATTCGGCACGAAGCGCAGCGCCTCGCGGCCGAACGGGTTCCATGCGGGAAGGGCGCGCACGACACCTCCGTGAGCTTGCTGCCCCCGCCCGCGTGGTCCCTGGCGGCGCCCTGGACCCCGACGCGGTGGGCCGCCACTGCTGCCCCCGCGACCGCGTGGTCCCTGGGCCTGACGGGCAGCGCCCCCGGGTGGGCCGTCGGCGCTCACATGTGCGGCAGGAAGCGCATGGCGCGCAGGACGAGCGCCCGGGGGGCCACTTTCATGGCGGCCATCGCGGCCTTGTAGGTGAGTGTCGGGGTGGTTTGGACGCGCCCGGCGCGCACTGCCTGGAGCGCGTCGGCGACGACCCTCTCGGGGGTCGCGACCGCCAGGCGCCCGCCCAGGTCGATGCCCGCGTTCGCGAAGAAACTGGTCGCGACGGGGCCGGGGCACACGACGGTGGCGCTCACGCCGGTGCCCGCCAGTTCCTCGGAGAGCCCCTCGGTGAAGGCCACCACCCACGCCTTGTGCGCGGAGTAGGTCCCGCCGCCCGTGCGCGAGGCGACCGACCCGATATTGAGGACGGCCCCCCGCCCACGGCTCCTCATCGAACGCGCCGCGTGGTGGCTGAGGACCATGACGGCGCGGACCATGACATCGAGTCCGCGCTCCTCGTTGGCGACGGAGTTATCGACGAAGGCCCTGCCCAGCCCGAAGCCCGCGTTGTTGACCAGCAGGTCCACCGGCCGCTCGGGCCCTTCCCCGGTTCCACCCGCGCTCCCGCGTGTTCCACGGCAGGCGCCTTCTGTTCCACGCGCGCCGCCTGGATCCCCGTCCGTTCCACACGGGCCGTCCGGCCCCCCGACGTCGAGGCGCCGGGACACCGCGGCCACCCCTTCGGGCGTCGACAGGTCGGCGGCGATGACCTGGGCGCCGACCCCGGCGACATTGCGAAGTTTGTCGGCGAGCGCCTCCAGGACCTGCTCCCGGCGGGCGACGAGCACCAGGTCGTGCCCCCCGGCGGCGAGTTGCCAGCAGAATTCCTCCCCGAGACCGGAAGTGGCTCCGGTGACCAGCGCTGTTCCCATGGGACCACGATAGGCCACCGGAGCCGTTGCGCCAGCGCGCTACCGGCGGGCGCGTCCGATCAGGTGGGCGGCCCCTCCCCCGGCCAGGGCGGCGGGGATCATGAGGAGCAGCAGCCAGTACGGGCTCCACGAGCCGCGACCGCCGTGGCCCACGGCTGCGGCCGCGGCCCCGGGTCCGCCCGGATTGGAACCGGATCCGCTACTCGCGTGCGCGGCGTCCACGCCGCTCTGGGGGCCGTCCGCTCCCGACTGCGCCCCCGATTGGGCGCCCGACTGGGCACCCGTGGCGCCTGCTGCGCCCGTCGCAGCCGTCCGCCGCGCGGCTGCAGGGGCTGAGGCGGCGCGGGAGACCCGCCGGGTGGTGGAGGAAGCGGGTTTGATCCCTGATTTCACCGGGGCTGTGCCCCCCGCCCCGCTCCCCTGCCCGCCGGAGGGCTCCTGCGCACGCGGGGCCCGGTCGTCCTGCGAGGGCGGTGTCCCCGGGCGGGCCCGGTCGTCCTGCGAGGGCGGAGCGCCCGGTACGGTGGGGGCGGGCAGCGGGGGCGCCGGGGAGGGTGTGGCGCCACCGGGGCGCCTGGCCCCCTCGACAGTGACGGTCAGCGCCTGCGGGGCGGCCAGGACCCTGCCCCCGCTGGAGGCCCCCACTGCGATGTGGTAGGTGCCCGGGGCGGAGAACACCCAGTTCCCGTGCATGTGGGTGGACGAGGTGGTGTGGATGGCCGACTTCGACGGGTCGCGCGAGTCGAAGTGGACGGTCGGCCTCCCTCCTAGCGATCCGCTCTGGAAGAACGCCGCGTAGGCGCCCGCCGGGCCGTCGAGCAGGCGCACGCCGATGTCCACCCCGTCGGGCAGGCCCGTGTAGTCGATGCCCTCGGTGGAGAACCCGGGCCAGACGATGTCGGAGTTCTGGGTCTGCGGCAGCACGTAGGAGCCCGCGCCGACGGCGCCGAGCACGTCGTAGCCGGGGTCGGACAGCGACTGGGGGCGCACGTAGTAGGCGTTGGGGTGGACGGCCAGCGTCACGGAGGGCAGCGAGCGCAGCACCGAGGCGCGCGCGGCGGTCCGGGTGTCGTCCTTGACGGCCATCGCGTAGGAGGGCCTCCCGTTCCCGTCGGCGCCCTGGGTGACGCGCAGGTCGAGGTGCCCCCGTGAGAGGGTGACGGGGACGGTGAGCAGATCCGAGGGCGCGGGATCCGGGGCCGGGACAGGGGGCGCGGTCGGCGGCGCCGTGGGCGCCGGATCCGGGGCCGGGGTGGGCTGCGGCGATGGCGATGGCGATGGCGATGGCGATGGGGACGGGGACGGCGCCGCCGTGGGCGCCGGATCCGGGGCGGCCGTGGGCTGCGGGGACGGGGCGGGTTCGGGCGTCCCGCGCAGTTTCAGCGACACCTCGGTGCCGAACTCGTCAGAGACCGTGAGGTCCTCGACGCCGGCGGAGGTGAGGGTCGCGTTGGATCTGGGGTGGGGGCGCAGGGTGACCCGCATGTACATGGGCTGGTCCTTGCAGACCCCCAGGTCCTGCTCCTTGACGTCCGCGCCCCCGGCGCCCAGGGTGCCCTCGACGGCGCACCAGGGCGTGAAGTCGCCCTTCTCCTCGAAGAACTCGATCTTGTAGGCGGCGCGGAGCTGCGGGTCGCGGGCGCGGATGGCCACCGTGTGGGCCTCGGCCCCCTCCGCGCGCGTGTACCGGACGGAGACCGCGCCGTCCACGACGTCGATCGAGGCGGGGTTCCACACGGGGGAGGGGTCGGGATTGTCCTCGGGGGCGATCTGCGCGGCGCCGTCGGTCACCGTGACGGCCTGCTGGTCGCGCTGGGAGTATGCCTGGGGCGCGGAGATCCAGCGGGCCGCCGCCCCCGCCTCGTCGGGGATGTAGACGGCCTGGACGCTCGCGTCGGCGTCGCCGAGGAGCTCGCGCGCCGTCGCCGCGCCCCCCTCGACGGGCAGTTCCGTGAGGAAGTAGCCGTTGACGGTGAGCCACACGCGTCCGGTGTCGGAGGGGTCGCCCGTGGAGAAGGACATCTCGGTGAGGTGCTCGTCTCCAGGGTGCTCGCGCCCGGCGTAGGGGGCCAGGGTGAGGGAGGGCCGGGCGTCGGAGCCGTCCGACCGCTCGGCGCGCGCCGCGCTGTAGGCGGAGCGCACGTCCTTGATCCTCCCCTCCTTGGGGTCCTCTCCCCCGACCTGCCACACGAGGGGGGTGATGGGCGAGGTGTAGAGCGCGGTCCCGTCGGCGGCCCTGGCTGTGACCATGAAGTTGGCCGTGTAGCGCCCGGGCTGGGTGAAGGTCGTGTACAGGTGGGTGTGGCGGGGGTTGTAGACGCTGCGGTAGGCGGTGTCGTGGCTGGAGAGGAAGCGGTATACGGAGTCCCCGTTGTCGATGAACATCTCCATGCGGCCGGGCCCGTCGACGTTGACGAGGTCGAGGGTGTAGGTCCCGCCGTCGAACTCGTCGGGGGCGGCCCATTCGGCGCTGGCGTCCGCGCCCAGGCCCGCCCAGATGGGCGTGTTCCCGGGGCCGGGGTTCTGGGGCGCGGCGTTGAGGACGGTGCCCTCCCCGCCCAGGAAGGCCAGGTCCGCGCGGCCCTTGGGGATGACGAGTTGGGATTTGGCCTCACCGCCCGCGGCGTCGCCGGTCCACGCCTTGGGCAGCCACAGGGCGGTCCTCTCCATCGGCGTGGTGATGGTGTTGAGGGAGAAGGACTTGGTGTCCGCGTGCCAAACGGGCACGGGGGCGTCGACGTGCTGTCCGGAGACGATCCAGTCCTTGTCCTGGTCGGGGCCCGCCGAGGCCGGGGGGGCCGCCAGGGGCAGCGCGGCGAGGGCGAGCACGAGGGCGATCGCCCCCGCTGGGGAGGTTCGTGTCATGGGATGCCTTTTCCAATCATATTGTTAATGAGAATCATTATCTATACAGGGGGCCCCGCGCGCAAACCGCGCGCACCCAGCCCTACCCTGGAGCCATGAGAATCGCGACCTGGAACGTCAATTCGATCCGCGCCCGCGCCGCCCGGGCCACCGCCTTCCTGGAGCGCTCGGGCACCGACGTCCTCGCCATGCAGGAGACCAAGTGCACGACCGCGCAGTTCCCCGCCGAGGCCTTCGAGGAGGCCGGCTACCACGTGGCCGTCCACGGGCTCAACCAGTGGAACGGAGTGGCCGTCGCCTCGCGCCACCCGATCCTGCGCGTCCACGACCATTTCCCCGGCCAGCCCGCCTTCGGCGACCCCGCCGTCGTCGAGGCGCGGACCCTGGGGGTCGTGATCGACGTCTCCGGCGCCCTAGAGGGCGCCCCCGGGTCCCCCGCGCCGGCGGAGCTGACCGTCTGGAGCCTGTACGTGCCCAACGGGCGCGAGCTCGACCACCCGCACTACGCGTACAAACTGGAGTGGCTGGCCGCCCTGCGCGCCCAGGCGCGCGGATGGCTCGACGCCGACCCCGCCGCCCTGGTCGCCCTGGTCGGCGACTGGAACGTCGCCCCCCAGGACCAGGACGTGTGGGACATGGCGGCCTTCGAGGGCGCCACCCACGTCTCCGCGCCCGAGCGCGAGGCGTTCGCCGCCTTCGCGGAGGACGGGTGGATCGAGGCCACCCGCGCCCGCACCACCAACTACACCTACTGGGACTACCAGAGACTGCGCTTCCCCAAGAACGAGGGGATGCGCATCGACTTCGCCTACGCCTCCCCCGCCCTGGAGGCCCGCATCACCAGCGCGAGGATCGACCGTGACGAGCGCAAGGGCAAGGGCGCCTCGGACCACGTCCCAGTGATCCTCGACGTGCGGTAGTCTGCGGAGTAGCGCACCGGGATCCTCCCCGGGCGCCGCCCCCGGATACGGGTGCCGGGGGAACTGCGCAGCAGGAAATAGTTCCCTAGGATTCATCTCATGGGCAGACCATCGAAGAAGACACTATGGATCGCGGGAGCGGCCACCGCGCTCGTCCTCGTGACGGGAGTGGGCGCCGCCGCCTACGCGGCCCACTACGCGGACATCGGGCTCCCCCGCGCCTCCGTCGCCGGCGTTTCCGTCAGCGGCCTCACCCACGACCAGATCGCCGAGGCCGTCGACGCCCGCGCCTCGCAGGCCGTGCTCACCGCGACTGTGTCCGGGACGACCACCGAGCTGCGGCTGGCGGACCTGGGCGTCACCGTCGACGCGCAGGCGAGCGCGGACCAGGCCCTGGCCGCCAACGCCTCGATCATGGCGCGCCTGACCGCGCCCTTCCACACGACCCAGACCCCCCTCGTCTACTCCCTGGACGAGGACGCGCTGGCCCGGACCGGATCGGACCTGGCGCTGGCCGCGGGCCCCGCAGCCGTCGAATCGGGCGTGTCGCCCGACGCGGACCAGGGGGCGTTCGTCGCCACACGGGGCCACGCCGGCAAGGGCATCGACACCGCGGCGCTGAAGGAGGCCGCGACTGCGCTCGCCGAGACGCTGGCGCCGTCCAGCGCCGAGTTCACCGCCACCGACGTCGAGCCGACCATCGCCTACGCGGACGCCGTCTCCGCCGCCGACGCCGCCAACCGGCTGATCTCCCCGGAAGTGAGCGTCACCGACGGCATCGACACGTACACCGCGGAGGTCGGGGACAAACTCAAGTGGGTGTCGGTCACCGCCCGCAACGGGGCCCTCCAAACGCCCACGATCGACCGGGCGGGCGTGTCCGCATGGGTGGAGGCGACCGCGGAGTCCACGAACGTCGGGGCCAAGAGCGCCATCGACAACGTCGACCCCCAGGGCAACGTCCTGGTCCGCTCCTTCCCGGGCTCGGACGGCCTCGAGGTCGACAACGCCGACGAGGTCACTTCCGGGATCGTCAGCGCGCTGGAGTCGTCCTCCGACTACGAGGGGGACTTCGACTACAAGAAGACCACGGCCCCGACCAAGACGATGCCGGCCATGCCCGGCTACGAGTCGTACGCGTACCCCGCACACGAGGGAGAGAAGTGGGTGGACATCAACCTGGCGAGCTCCACCCTGACCGCATACGAGGGCCAGACCGTCGTGCACGGGCCCGTGGACATCAACCACGGGGGCGTGGGGCACGAGACCGTCGTCGGCACCTTCCACGTCTACCAGAAGCACGCGGCGCAGGACATGGGCTGCACGCCCGAATGGCCCTACTGCGCGCGGGGCGTCCCGTGGGTGTCCTACTTCGAGGGCTCCTACGCGATGCACGGGGCGCCGTGGGTGGCGCGTTTCGGCATCGGGTCTGACGCCTCCAGCCACGGCTGCATCAACATGCCCGTCGAAGAGGCGCAGTGGATGTACGACTGGGACGAGTTGGGGACCGCGGTGGTCACCCACTACTGACTGATGCGGCGGGCCCCTAGCGCGCCGGGGCCGCCCGCGCGGCCATCGGCCATGGAGAGCAGGCGCTCGTTGAGCGCCGCCCAGTTGTCCTTGTGCCACTGCCCGAAGGGGCGGTCCCCCAGGAAGACCGCGCTGGCCCCCCGCGCGCGGTCGACCCACATGAAGGAGCCGGACTGGCCGAAGTGCCCGAAGGTGGCGGGGCTGGCCGTGGGCGCCGTCCAATGGGGCGATTTCTCCCCCCGGATCTCCACGCCCAGGCCCCATTGGCACGGCGAGTGGCGCCCGTAGCCCGGCACGACGCCCGCCAGGGCGGGGAACTGGACGGCGGCCGCCTCGGCCCCGAGGTCGGCGGGGACCAGGGACGGGCGGGTGAGCTCAGCGGCGAAGAGCGACAGGTCCGCGGCGCCGCACACCCCCGAGTGGGCGGGCGATCCGGGGACATCGGCGCTGGCCATGCCCAGCGGGCCGAAGACCGAGCGGGCCACCCAGCGCCGCAGCGGCATCCCCGTCGCCTCCTCGACCATG
>ERZ773099.2541-NODE-2541-length-12454-cov-7.607307_pt1 | contig 12454 bp, 6 predicted proteins | sample MGYA00511120_ERZ773099 | MGnify/ENA primary metagenome ERZ773099 (study PRJEB29015, sample SAMEA2738012) | human oral metagenome | biome: human oral; feature: human-associated habitat; material: dental | place: China | collected 2104 ... | reverse complement strand
GCCATACGCTGCTGATGGTGGACGGTCAGCGCGTCTTGGGCGGCGAGGCGAAGTACAACGGCAACGGCGACGAGCTTTTGCGCATCGGCGCGGAAAACATCGAGCGCATCGAGATCATTCGCGGCGCGGCGAGCGCCAAGTACGGCGCGGACGCCATCGGCGGCGTCATCCACGTCATCACAAAGAAGGGCGTGAAAAGCCCTTCTGTTGAGCTGAATGTCGAGGGACGCTACCATTCCTCGCGTACGGGCAGTGGCACGGAGACGAACACTTTGCCAACGAACTTCTTCCTGCGCGCCGATTCGGGCGACCTCGGCAAGCTGAACCTCAGCGCTTGGGTCTCGAAGCGCGAAGTCTTGCCCGTCTACTCAGGCGGCAAGCAGTTCGTCATGGGCGAGAACTGGTACGACGACTTCAAGCCGTCGCTTCGCTTCTACGGCTCGATCAAGAACGACGGCGTGAGCGGCGTCTACAGCTTTGACAACGCGAGAAAGCTGACCTTCCGCCTGACAACGGAGCGCGAGGATATGCAGCGGCGCAACAAGAACGTGCTTTATCCGCTCGGCTCCTTCTTCGAGCCAATGCAGATTTATCAGCGCAATCGCTCGCGTGATACCTACAGCCTTGGATTCGAGGGACGTTGGTCGAAAAAGACGGACTACAGCGTGAGCTTCGGTCACGGTAGAATGCGCGAGGACGACTCGACAGTTCTTTCCTACTATAGCGGCGGACACGATAAATATGCGGGCAAGAACAGTCTCGCAGGCGTCGATTGGCTTGAACATCGGCAGACGAATCTTGATTTCCATTTCAACACAGCAGCGAATGACGCGCATTATCTGAGCTACGGTTTCGGTTGGCAGAAAGAATACGCCGAAGGTTCGCGTCTTAAGAGTGCATCCAGAGTGCGAGAGGTGACGATCAATCCGTGGGATTACGACAAGTCGCTGTGGGTCGATGATAATACAGCGGGCATGGACGATAAGCCTGACTCCTATGTACACAATCACAAGTTTATTCGCAGTGATAACGGCTTCATCTGGGACAGCAATACGGAATATTACGGTTCGTCGACGCCGCCGCCGCTGACTTACGAGGAAGCGAAGCGGATCAATTTGACAGAGTATTTGATGAGTGGGACGATTTCCGACCCTGTTTTGAAAGCGAAGTTTGAAGCCTTCAATCGACTTTTGCGAGAGCAGAATGATCTCAGCGATCCGAAATTCGCCGACGCCCCGTCGATGTATCTTGATGCTCCCGTATTCGGGTACTATGGACTTTTTGAATCGGCGGGCGAATCCTATAAGAAGCTCAAGGACATGAAGTTCAACGGGCAATACTTCGGGCAGGAGTTCGAGCGGCGTGCAAACAAGATTCTCGTCGGCGAGGCGGATCTTACAAAGACATACGCCTATATACAAGATACCTGGCAGCTTTCGCCCAAGACGATCCTTTCGCCGATTCTGCGGCTCGATCACAGCGACCGCTTCGGCTCGCACGCTACCTTCAATCTCGGCATGACGCATACGCTTGCGCCGCATCGAAGGCTCAAGGCGAACATCGGCACGGGCTACGCCGAGCCGGGGCTAGGCGAGCTCTTCTACAACTGGGAGATGTACGGCGGCACGGGAAGAAATCACCTCGGCTGGTACTGGATCGGCAATCCCGATTTGAAGCCCGAGAAGTCGTTCAACATCGACCTTTCGCTCGAAGGGGAAAATGAAAAGACCTATGCTAAAATTGGCGTTTTCCACAACGAGATTTCCGACTATATGACGCATTACTTCACGGGACAGCTCATTGATTTCAAGTTTCAGAGCAAGACGGCAAAAGATTATGAACCCGTCGCCGACCGTATATATAGCTTCAAGAATCTCGGCAAGGCGAAACTCACGGGAATCGAAGCCGAGGTGCAGCACAAGTTCGACAGGCATTGGAGCGCGAAGCTCGGTTACACCTACCTGCGCGCCATAAACGCGAGCGACGACGAGCTGCCGAGCCGTCTGCTCGACCGGCCGACGCACAAGTTCGACATCGGCGTTAACTATAAGGACGAGGCGCACGGCTGGCGCGCCGCTTTCTGGGGCAGCTATTACAGCAATATGCTCGACAGCAACTCCGTCAAGACCGACAATCTCTTCGAGCAGGACAGTCACGGCAATTACATCAAGAAGCGCGGCGAATATCGTGAAAAGAGCTTCGGCATCTGGAATCTGCTCATCGAGAAGGATCTCACGAAGGACTTCACTGTCTACGCGGGCGTCGACAATCTGTTCAACCATCAGGACGACGATCGAGCCTATCACGACCGCACGTTCCGCTTCGGCATGAACGCGAAGTTCCACGATCTCGGCACGATCTTCGGCTATAGCTATGCGCGCAATGCGGCGGGGCAGCTCGTCGATGAGAACGGCGTGCCGCTCAAGAACATCTACGGCGCCGACTGGTTCCTGCGCCGTCCGGAATCGGCGACCGACGACAGGAAAAAGGGCGACCTCGAAGTCTTTGGCGACTATCGTATACGCTCGAACACCTATCGAGGAGAGAACAAGGCGGAAATGCGTGAGACGAAAGAGACGCAGGCGGACGACGCTGCGGCGCGCAACTATGCCGACCGAGACGGGCATGGCTTCGAGCAGCGCCTGCTTGTCGGCGCAAGCTACCGCATCGCCGACAAGCTCGATCTCAAGGTCATTGCCTCGACGGGCGCGGCGAACGACGCCGCCTACTCGTCGTCGGACAATAAGAGCCTCGCGGGCGCGCATATCGAACGCGCGGAGCTGACGGGCAGTCCCGACCGCTGGGACTGGACGCTCGGGCGCATCCACGAGCCGATGGGCGTGACGGGCTATTACTTTGGCAGGGAGTACGACGGCATGCGCGTGCTCTATACGGCGAACAACACGCAGCTGGCGTTCGGCATCGGCAACTTCTCGCGCACGACGGGTGTTTCGGACAGCGCTTACAGCCATAAAGAAGCGGCGATGATTCGCCGTGCGCCGACGCTCAACGAGCTGCTCGGTTACTATGCGAGGACGTTCCGCAACTCTGCCGGCGTGGATGAGCATATCAGCAATGAACCGTATCCGATGCCTTACGATCCAAAGGCAAAGGCAAACTATCGCGAGAAGTTCAACAATGCGGGCAAGATTCAGGATGCAAACGGCAACTGGGTGCGCGATCCATCTTTGACCGATGCGCAGATCGCCGAAAAGAAACTTGAGGTTGTGCGCGAGCTGGTCGGCATCTTAAAAGATATAGATGCCGAGATGCAGCGGCGTGCCGATGCCGATCCGCGCGGAACGTATAGAAATCAATGGAACAAAGTAATCAATAGACGGCGAGCGACATCGCGTGTATATTATAATTTAACGCAAGCGGACATCATTATCCGGCGTGGAGATGGGACGGTACATGATCTCACGCAGGGGGAGCCGCTGAAAAATATTCCCCTTTCTTCATATAACCGCATAAGAGATGGAAATATTGCCGGAAGCCCCAAATATGGCGGCATTGAAGGACTCCTGCATTCGGAGAACATCAAGACGATGATGGACGATGTGCTGAAGGTATATGAGGACAGCGGCAGTACCTACGAAACACGCGACGGCAGGACGCTCACTCGTGACGAGGCAATCGATCACATGTTTAGTTCCTTCGTCGGCAATACAGCGTCATGGTATAACCGGAGCAAGCCATGGACTGATTCGCACGGGGATGTGCACTATGGCATGACGGATGGAGATTGGAGATTCTATCATGGGACGTCCAAATTCTTTGAAGCTCTCACGAGAGGCGTCTTTGATCCGCTCAACGACGCGCCGATCCCCTTGCCTGGCGCACCCATTACCTTCACGCAGCCCGGCTTTTTGCTCAAGCATGACGTCATCCCCAAGATGGAGGGCGCGGGCTTCTTCAAGGTGCGTCATCAGGTCGGCGATCATCTCGGGCTTGAGCTTTGGGCGCTGCATTCCTTTGGCAGGGGTGCCGAGGTTAAGGGAGAGGAACTTCGCATCGCGAGCGTCCTTGGTCTCGGCTCGCGTCTGCGCCTCGGACCGCGTGCCATGCTCTCTTTCGACTGCGGCGTGAACCGCTCCGATATGGGACGTTACTTCCACGGCGGCAGGGACGCTGCAGGCAGATACACGGGCGGTGGCACGGATCCGTACTTCTGGATTCTGCGCCTCGACTATGGCATCGCCGATATGGATCTGCCCGGCACATGGGGCGCGTACTTCGACTACAAGAATTTCGAGCATGGCTCTTTCGTCGGCGGCACGGGTGCGGATCTCCCCGACCGCTACCTCGACGGCATCCGCTCGTTCACCGCAGGCATATCCTTCGTACCGGCGCAGAACCTTCTCTTGGAAGCTGCCTATACCTTTGGCGCAAGGAGCACGCAGATGCGCGATACGCTCTACACGCCCGAGCACTTCCGTCTCGGCGACTATGCGCGATTCCAGCTCACCTATCGCTTCTGAGCATCCGCACATTCTGAGGCAGAAGATAAGAAACAGCCCGATGGGAAATGCTCCCATCGGGCTGTTTTGTCATGTCAAAATTTGTTTAGGACTAGCGCTAGCCCTGCCAGCCCATCGCGTGGGAGACGGCGTTCTGCCAGCCGTCGTAGAGGCGTTCGCGCTCTTCTTTGCTGAAGTGCGGCGTGAAGCAGGCGTCTTCCTGCCAGAGCGCGGCGAGCTCCTTCGTATTCTTCCATAGTCCAGCGGCAAGGCCTGCCATGTAGGCGGCACCGAGCGCCGTTGTCTCGCTTTCGACGGGGCGGCGCACGGGAAGGCCGAGGACGCCCGCCTGCATCTGCATGAGCAGATTGTTGCGGCTCGCGCCGCCCGATACGCGAAGCTCCTCGATGGGAAGCGCCGCATCCGAGCGAATCGCCTCGTAGACGTCGCGCACCTGGTATGCCATGGCGGCGAGCGCCGCACGAACGAGATGGGCGCGGCGCGTGTCCTCGGAAAGCCCGATGAGCATGCCGCGTGTCTCGCTGTCCCAATAGGGCGCGGAAAGCCCGCGGAAGGCGGGCACGAAGTAGACGCCCGCCGTGTCCGTGACGCGCTTGGCAATCCATTCGGACTCTTCGAGCGAGTCGAGGATCTTGAGTCCGCGCCGCAGCCATTCGAGTGCGACGCCTGCCACGAAGATGCTGCCTTCGAGCGCGTAAGTGATACGATCGCCGAGCTTCCAGGCGACGGTGGCGTTGAGTCCGTTGTGCGACTGCACGTAGCGGTCGCCCGTGTTGAGGAGGAAGAAGGAGCCTTCCCCGTAGGTGTTCTTCGCCGTGCCGGGCGTGAAGCAGCACTGGCCGAAGAGGTCGGCCTGCTGGTTGCCGAGGATGCCGCTGATGGGAATCTCCGTGCCGAATACAGCGGGCGAGGTCATGCCGTATTCGTGTGCGGATGGATGAATCTCCGGCATGAGGGCGTGCGGGATGCGCGTGTGCTGCAGGAGCGTTTCATCCCATGTGCCGTGCGCGAGATGGTAGAGCATCGTGCGTGAGGCGTTCGAGTCGTCCGTAGCGTGCACCTTGCCGCCCGTGAGCTTCCACAGAAGCCAGCTGTCGATCGTGCCGAAGGCGAGGTCGCCTTTTTCCGCCAGCTCGCGTGCGCCGGGCACGTTGTCGAGGAGCCAGCAGATCTTGCTGACGGAGAAATACGGCGAGAGCACCATCGCCGTGTTTTGGCGGAACTCTTCCAGGAGATCGGCGTTCTTGCGGAATCGCTCGACGATCTCCTTCGACTGCATCGACTGCCAGCTTATGGCATGGTGAATAGGCCGTCCCGTATGGCGATTCCAGATCACCGTCGTCTCGCGTTGATTCGTGATGCCGATTGCCGCGATTTCCGACTTTTTGATGCCCGCCTCGCGAATCGCCTGCTCCGCCGTCTGAATTTGCACCGCCCAGATCTCGTCCGCATCCTGCTCGACCCAGCCGGGCTGCGGGCGATAGACGCTCAGTTCCTTCTTCACGAGAGCGACGAGATTTGCTCGCTCGTCAAAAATTGCCGTACGGTTCTTCACCGTGCCCGAATCGAGTGCAAGGATGTATCTCCTGCGCATAGGAAAAGCCCCCTTCCGTATGATGCCGTCACAGACATTATATCATAGGAAGGGGGCTTTGTGGCTTATGCTTTTTTATGCGACGTTGCTGCTTGCGCCTGCAAACTTTTTCTGCCGGTTCTTACGATGGCATCCTCAGAGAGGCACGTTGTACATATCCTTACAGAAATCTAGCCAATGGTCTGCGCCTGCGGCTTGACGCTTGCAGCAGGCTGGCGAATCATGTATAATACCGAGAGAGAACCACTAGGCTGAGCGGCTGCTTCTTCCACTCCCCATTCCAAAAAGAAAGGGGGTGGCGCAGATGACTTCTTCCGAGTTGATTTTAGTTTTGATACTCGCGATAGGGTTTGTCGTTGTGTTAAAAAAGAATTAACCGCCCCTCGGACAAGGAATGCGGTTAATTTCTTTAGCTAAAAACCTTGGAAGAGGCAGCCGTTTCAAGTGGTTCTCTTCTTTTCTATATTATACCAGATTGACGAAGGGCTTGCAAGCCCTTCGTCAATTTCATCTTATTATGAAGGTTTACAGCATGCCGATGCCGTGCGCTACGAAGTAGGCGGCGGCTGCGCCGGCGAGGGGGGCGACGACGGGAATCCAGCCGTAGGCGAAGTCGCTGCCGCCCTTGCCCGCGATGGGCAGGAGGAAGTGGGCGAGGCGAGGGCCGAGGTCGCGCGCGGGATTCATCGCGTAGCCCGTGGGGCCGCCGAGGCTCAAGCCGAGGCCGACGATGAGGATGCCGACGATGTACGGGCCGTAGCCGGGCACGAACGGGCCGTTGACCTTGGCGAAGATCGCCCAGATCATGAAGAGCAGGAAGAAGGTTGCGATGAACTCGCAGAGGAAGTTCTTCCAAGCGCAGCGAATGGCGGGCGCCGTGCAGAAGAGACCGAGCTTCGTCGCCTTGTCCTGCGTCTTTTCAAAATGGGGCAGATAGGCGAGCCAGACGATGGCGGCGCCTGCGATGCCGCCGAGGATCTGGATGACGGAAGTCGCGAGGAACTGTTGGAAGTTGTAGACGCCGGCAAGCATCTTGCCGATGGTGACGGCAGGATTGAGGTCGGCCTGCGGCGCACCGAGCGAGATGGCGGTGAATACGCCGAAGGTCACGGCAAAGCCCCAGCCGAAGACGATGCAGATCCAGCCGCCGCCCTTTCCCTTGGAGCCTTCGAGGGAGCATGTGGCGCAGACGCCGCAGCCGAAGACGATAAGGACGAGCGTGCCGAAAAATTCGCCGAGAAGATTATCGTACATCGTACATCCTCCTATTCTTCATCCGCGAGCCAGTTCGCGGCGTGCTTGACAGCTTTCCTCCAGCCCTTGTAGAGCTTGTCCGCATCTTTCTTGTCAAGGGCGGGCGTAAACCGCGTGTCGAGCTGCCAGCTCTTCTTCAGCTCCTCCTTCGACGCCCAGACTCCCGTGGCAAGACCTGCGAGGTAGGCGGCGCCTAAAGCGGTCGTCTCCGTGATCTGCGGGCGGTCGACGGGAACGCCGAGGAGGTCAGCCTGGAACTGCATGAGGAGGTTGTTGGCTACGGCACCGCCGTCGACCTTGAGCGCGGCGAGGCGGTTGCCCGAGTCGGCTTCCATCGCACCGAGCACGTCGCGCGTCTGATAGGCGAGGGAGTCGAGCGTGGCGCGAACGATGTGCGCCTTCGTCGTGCCGCGCGTGAGACCGATGATCATGCCGCGCGCATTCATGTCCCAATACGGTGCGCCGAGACCGACGAATGCGGGAACCATGTAGACGCCGCCGGCATCGGGAACCTTCTTCGCGACCCATTCGGAATCGGGCGCGGAGTCGACGAGGCGCAGCCCGTCGCGCAGCCATTGGATGGCGGAGCCGCCGACGAAGATGGAGCCTTCCAGCGCGTATTCGACCTTGCCGTCGAGCCCCCAGGCAATCGTCGTGACGAGCCCGTTCTTTGACATGCAGATGTCCGTGCCGGTGTTCATCAGGAGGAAGCAGCCTGTGCCGTAGGTGTTTTTCGCCTCGCCGGGGTTGAAGCAGTTCTGCCCGAAGAGCGCGGCCTGCTGGTCGCCTGCCATGCCCGCGACGGGAACGGAGGCGCCGATGATGGAAGGAATCGTGTGCCCGTAAATCTCACTTGAGGGATGTACCTCGGGCAGCATGTTTTTCGGCACATCCAGATGGGCGAGCAGGGCGTCGTCCCATTCGAGGGTGCGGATGTTGAACATCAGGGTGCGCGAGGCGTTCGAGTAGTCCGTCATATGGACCTTGCCGCCCGTGAGTTTCCAGAGGAGCCAGGTGTCGATCGTGCCGAAGGCGAGCTCGCCCTTTTCGGCTTTTTCCCTCGCGCCCTCCACATGGTCGAGGATCCATTTGACCTTCGTGCCGGAGAAGTAGGCGTCGATGACGAGGCCGGTCTTTTCCTTGAATTCATCGCCGAAGCCCCGACGCTTGAGGTCTTCGCAAATATCCGCCGTCTGGCGCGACTGCCAGACGATGGCATTGTAGACGGGGCGCCCCGTTGCCCTGTCCCAGACGACGGCCGTTTCACGCTGATTCGTGATGCCGATGGCCGCGATGTCGCTGGCGACGATGCCCGACTGCTCGACGGCTTCCCGCATGACTTCGTGCATGGAGCTCCAGATTTCTTCCGCGTCGTGCTCGACCCAGCCGGGCTGCGGGAAGTGCTGCGTGAATTCCTTTTGTGAAACGCCGATGATTTTTGAGTCCGAATCAAAGATGATAGCGCGGTTGCTTGTCGTACCGGCATCGAGCGCCATGACGTACTTCTTTCCCATAATACCACTCCTTTTTCTTGTACCCAATTCCCTTTTTGAGGTCGTCCCTGCATTGGCGCAGGGAGATGCATAGGCGTATTGGTTTCACTGCGGCTTAGTAGTCGCCGGCTGCTTTCTGCGCGAGGTCGAGGATTGCCGGTGCATCCATCTCTCCGTAGAGTTTTTCCGGAATGACGTCGAAATGGACTTTGGGATAGCGCACCTTGAGCTCCCCGAGCTGGTGCTTCGCCTGCGGCGCAAGCATCAGGACATCGGCAAGCTGCACGGCGCTCCCTGCTTCAGCGATGGGGAAGAAGCTGACGGAGCAGTCGTAGCCCTGGCGGGCGGCTTCTTCCTCCATCTTGCGCACGAGAAGGCTCGTCGAGACCCCCGCTGAGCATAGGAGAACGATTCTTCGCATAGATTTCAGCCTCCTTTCTTTTTAGGAATGTCCCCGTTGTGCCTGCAGCGTTTCAAAGTTTCGGGAAATGCTGCAGCGGCGGGAAAATTTTTTATGAAAACCCGGGCAATCGTGAAACGGCCCGGGCTCAGTAAGCTTATGCGTTATATGCCTGCGCGAGGATTTCGATCGGATGGCAGGTTTTCTTGCCTGAACCGTGACGGATCTGGAGCCGGCATGTGCCGCAGTCGGAAACGACGGTGTCGGCGCCGATCTCGGCGATGCGCTGGAAGACCTTTTCCCCGATTTTCATCGAGACATCGTACTTGTCCGCCTTGAAGCCGAAGTTGCCCGACATACCGCAGCAGCCGGCTGCAAGCTCCTCGATGGAAAGGCCGGGAATCCTCTTGAGGAAGTTGTACGACGGCAGGCCGATGCCGGATGCGCGCAAATGGCATGGCGCATGGTAGGAGTAAAGGTGGTCGATGGACTTGAAATTCTCGTTGAGCTCCCCGCGCTCCTCGATCAGTTCGAGGAATTCAAAGGCATCGTAGACGCTGCTGGCGATCTCGTGCATCTCAGGATCCTCGAAGAGTTCGTGATACTCGTGCTTGAGCATCAAGGAACAGCTCGTGCAGCAGGCGACGATGGGGATGCCCTTTGCTTTCCAGGAGAGGATGCGCGCAGCATTTTTCTTCGCATGCTCGTGCGCTTCGTCCAGGTAGCCTGTAGCGACCATCGGCGAGCCGCAGCAGATGAATTCACGGTCCGTGATGACCTCGTAGCCGTTCTGCTGCATGACCTTGATGAAGGCAATGCCGATCTGCGGCTCGTACTCGTTGATGTAGCAGCCGGGGTAGAAGAGCACCTTTTTCTCATAGGGCTTCTGCGGCAGCTTCTTGAAGAGGCTGTAAAAAGACTCGGAGGCAAAGGCGGGCAAACTGCGCTCGCCGGCCATGCCGACGGCGGAAAAAACGCCGAGCGCCTTGCCGATCTTCATGCCGAGGTTTGCGAATGTCGCACCGAGCGGCAGGGCGCGCACGAGCTTCGACATGCGCTCGCCGTGCGCGAGCATGTCGTCCCTCTGCGAATGTTTGTGCGTGCGGTAGTATTCGCCGCGCTGCAGCATGTTGAGCGTAGCGACGCGCACGCCGGAGGGACAGGTGATCTCGCAGTTCTTGCAGTTCGAGCAGTAATCGAGGCTGCGCTCGATGTCTTCCTGGGAAAATTTCATGCGGCTGTGTGCCGGCCCGACGAGTTTCGGCCCTGCGAATTCGCGTGCCGCCTCTGTTACCGGGCAGTTGGCGACGCAGCAGCTGCAGGCTATGCAATGGTCGGCCGTATCCGGCGTAGTCTCTTCTCTTTCAAATTCTTTTTCCATGGGTCGCCCTCCTCTCACGCCATTGCAGCCTTGTAGGCGGAGGCTTGTGCCACCCCGTTGCCTGAGTGCTCACGGCAGAAGTCGTAGCCGGCCAGCTGCCGGCCGATGATGTGGACATTATCGAAAAGGATGCTGCCGCTCCCGTCGATGGGGCGCAGCGCTTCGTCTGTTTTGATGCCGGCCTTCATGAACGGCTGCTCGGCGAAGACGTCCAGCGAAGTCCATTTGTCCGGATCTTTTTCACCTGCCACGGGTAGGCCGAAGATCGGCTCATAGGGTTCGCCGAGGTTTTTCATCACGAGGCCGCCGCTGTAAAAACCGCCGGTTGCCAAAATGAATTTTTCGGCGCGGTAGTCCTTGGGGCGAACGCCTGCGACACGGATGGAAATGCAGCGCTTTCCTTCGGCTTTATGGCCGACGACGTTGGCGTTTTCGATGAATTCGACGCCGAGCTTGCGCGCGGCTTTCATCAGGGCGTCGCGCAGGCGCATGCCGTTGGCCGAGGGCGGCATGGCCGTCGTTTCGATGACGTCGCCCTTCAGTGCCGCTTGCAGCTTCTTGTAGACCCTCTGGCCGTTGACGCCGAGAATCTGCGGGAAGATGAATACGCGCCCCGGGCCGTCCTCAGCCGCGAGCTGACGGATGGCTTCGCCTGCGCCGTCTCCCTCCATCCAGCGCGCAACGCCGAGAATCAGGAGATCGCGCTCCTTGGAGAGCTTCGTGTCGATCATCGCCGTGCGCACCTTGACGCTTTCGCCGAGCGTTTCTCTGAGGTTGGCGGCCTGCATTTCGGGATAGCAGTCCTTGAGCCCTTTGATGCCGACAACGACGATGTCCTTGCCGGCGAAGTCCGGTGCCTGCATGGAAGGCGGCACCAGACAGGAAGGCTTCAGTGTGCCGACCGGCGTCACGACTTGCTGCTGCTCATGGAGGGAACCGACGTAGGGAAAGCCCTGCTCCTCCATGATTTTCTGGAAAAAGGCAGCGCCTTCGGCGACAGCCTCCGTACCGATGCGGCGATAAGGGTGCTCCTCGGGCAGCTGTTCGAGAGCAGCGAGGGGATCCTGGACGGGGCGGTGCGCCGCATCGTAGCCGAGGATGTCGATCAGCCCGCTGTTCAAGGGAAAAGATCCCGATCCGTACAGGATGACGGTCGTATTCTTGTCGTTTTTCGCGCTGGCGATGGCTGCCATCAGGCCGGCAAAGCCGCCGCCGATCACTATGGTATCTCTTTGCCTCATGCCTTCTTGCCTCCGTTGACGTTAAAGGAAAGCTCGTAAAGAGCACGCGTCATTTCCGTTTCACGCACGTTGCGTCCCATGAGGACGGGGCGCACGCCTTTCCAACGCTCCTGCAGGAAGCCGCGGAGCTGGCCGAGCGAGTCCTTCGAGGACTCTTTGACGCCTACGCGGTGGAAGATGCCGGCGGCCCTGAGGGAGCAGAAATTCCCCTGGCAGGTGCCCATGCCGAGGCGCGTGCGGCGGCGGATATCGTTGATTACATGGCTGTCGTCGCGCTGGGCGATCTCCTCGATTTCGGCAAGCGTGATGTTCTCACATTCGCAGACGAGAAGACGCGAATCGGGGTCGGTCTCGAGCTTGTTTACGACGCGATCGAAGGCCTCCGGGCCGAGACGCGTCGCCGCGAGGCTCGTGCCGAAGGACGGGAAGTACTTCGCGGCTTTTTTCTTCGCCTCTTCGCTGACTTCCGGCACGAGCGGCTCTTCCGCTGTGCGGCACGGCGTCTTGACGTTGAGCTTTTCGGCGATCTGATCCGAAATGCGCTCCGCCATCAGGCGGTATGTCGTGAACTTGCCGCCGACGATCGTCATCATGCCCTTGAGCCCTTCTT
>ERZ773099.2538-NODE-2538-length-12459-cov-5.372057_pt1 | contig 12459 bp, 15 predicted proteins | sample MGYA00511120_ERZ773099 | MGnify/ENA primary metagenome ERZ773099 (study PRJEB29015, sample SAMEA2738012) | human oral metagenome | biome: human oral; feature: human-associated habitat; material: dental | place: China | collected 2104 ... | reverse complement strand
TCCTGCTGCGCTGGTGTCTCGTGGGAGTCGCGGCCATGCTCTTCCTCTGGCAGGCAGCATCCATCTCCGTCGGCACGATGATCGTACTCACGATGCTGCTCGGGATGCTCGCAACACTCTACAACACGATGTTCCAGGCAGAGGTTCTCGCCACTGTCCCGCGCGACGCATCGACCGTTGCGACGTCGATCTACTCGGGCATCTTCAACCTCGGCATCGGCAGCGGAACATACCTCGGCGGCCTCGCGGCAGGGAACGGACACCTCGCCCACATCGGCTACATCGGCGCGGCGATTGCCGGTATCGCAGCTCTCCTCTGCCGCTACGTCTACGTGAGAAACGTGCAGGGGAGATAAACCTCATACACGCAAAATCCCGCCGTATTCAGATGAAACCAAATGCAACGGGACTTTTTATGTAGGAATTCAGTGATTCTTTTATTTCGCTTTTTTCTTCCCGCCCATGGTCATAAAGAGGAAGAAGATCGAGAGGACGCAGGAGACGAGGAGGCTGATGAAGCCGCCCGTCCAGCCGAAGTGGTCGACGACGAAGCCCCATGTAGACGCCCGCGAACGCGGAGCCGATGATATAGCCCATGAGCCTGGTGAGGCCCGTTGCGCCGCCGGTTGCAACGCGCGGCACCATGTCCGCCGCCTGCAGTCCGATCATCATAACCGGCCCGTAGATGAGGAAGCCGATCGCAATCAGCGCGAGGTTGTCCACGAGGATGTTGCCGGGCGGGTTGAACCAGTAGACGAGGATGGCAATGATGACAAGTGCCATAAAGATCATCGTCGCAGGTGCGCGCCGTCCGCGGAACATGCGATCACTGAGGTAGCCGCTCACGAGCATGCCTGGGATGCCTGCCCACTCATAGAGGAAGTACGCCCAGCGCGAGCTCTCCTTGGAGAAGCCCTTGACCGCTGCGAGATAGGTCGGCGCCCAGTCGACGACGCCGTAGCGGATGAAGTAGACAAAGATGTTCGCAATCGCCAGATACCAGAGCAGCTTGTTCTTGATGATGTACTTCATCAGAACTTCTTTCGCCGTCATCTGCCTTTCCATGACGGCGCCGTGCTCCTTCGGATAGTCGTGCTTGTACTCCTCGATGGGCGGCAGACCGCAGGACTGCGGCGTGTCGTGCAGGAGGAAGAAGGTAACGATTGCAAGTGCAATGGAGATCATCGCGGGGAAAAAGAAAATACTATTCCATGTGCCGAAGATGGCAATGCCGAGCGTCGCCAGCGGTGCGATCAGTCCGCCGCCGAGGTTGTGCGAGACGTTCCACCACGACCACCACGCGCCGCGCTCTGTTTGGGAGAACCACGTCACCATGGACTTTGCATACGGCGGGGTAGCCCATCCCCTGGAACCAGCCGTCCATGAAGCTCAGGGCGCACATGATCGGGATGCTCGTCATGACCCCCGGCACAACGCCGAACATGAGCGTTACGAGCGCGCTGAGGAGGAGCCCCAGCGTGGCAAAATACTTCGGATTCGAGCGGTCCGAGATGTTGCCCATGACGAACTTGCTCACGCCGTATGCAACCGACAGCATGGTCAGGACAATGCCAAGATCCGCCTTGGAGTAACCATAGTCCTGAATCATGTAGGGCATCGCGAGACTGAAGTTCTTGCGAATCAGGTAAAAGGTCGCGTACCCGATGAACGTCCCGAGAAAGACCTGCCGTCGGAGTAACTTGTACCGCTCGTCAATCTGGTCGGCGGGCAGCCGCTCAATGTGCGGTGCCGGTGAAAAAATTGACATATGAATTCATCTCCTTTGTGAAATTTATGCTATCTGCAGTATAGCGAATGCAGCATTGCCCGACCATCGGCAAAGTTCTGTTTTTCCCTCGGATTTCTCCCCATTTTTCCATCAGAAATACAGAACCCCACATCAGAAAAAATCCGATGTGGGGTTCTTTTGAACAGGTCACTCTACTGCAAAAGCCCGTTCCGCAGGGCGAGCGTGACAAGCTCGCTGCGCCGACTGCAGTGGAGTTTCTCGTAGATATGTTTCTTATGTGTGTCCACTGTCTTTACACTGAGATGCAGCCGCTCGGCAATCTCCGTGATCGTATACCCGTGGATCAGCTCGTCAAAGACCTCTCGCTCCCGCGCCGTGAGCACGCTGCGCGGATCATCCACCGCCTCCTCTGCGGGGCGGAACATGATGTCCATGAGTGACTGCTGTGCATTCGGACTGAGGTAACGCCGCCCCTGCGAAAGTGCCTGCAGTGCATCGAACAGCTCGTTGTCCGCCGAGGTCTTGGGCAGATAGCCCATCGCCCCGTACTGCATCGCCTTGTAGATATACTCCTCATCCTCGTGCATGCTCAGCACGAGAATCTTCACTGCAGGATAGTGCGCGCGGATCTCGCGGATGCAGGCGAGCCCGCCCATCCCCGGCATCGAGATGTCCATGATCACGAGGTCGATCGGCTGCGCCGCCAGCAGCCGCAGTGCCTCCTCGCCGCTCTCCGCCTCCGCCGTCACCGTATAGGCGGACGTGTTTTTGAGCAGCAGCTTCATCCCCGCGCGGATCAGCAAATGGTCATCCACAATCATCAGATTCATCCGTCAGCCCTCCCCTTCCACGCAGCTCAATACGATAGACCGTCGTCCACTCCGGCAGCTCTGCAGAGAGCTCCATGCGCCCCGCGAGCAGGCGCACGCGCTCCACGATCCCGTAGATCCCCATGTGGTTCTCCCGCCGCGCCGCACGGATGCGCTCCTGCGTGATGCCGTCGCCGTTGTCCTTGACATAGAGCACAATGCGCTCCTCTGCGGTCAGGCGGATCAATGCCCGCGTCGCGTGGGAATGCCGCACGATGTTCGTCAGGCACTCCTGCACGATCCGATAGACCGCCAGACTCTCCACGTCGCGGGGTACCGCCTCGACCGCGCAGATGAGCTCGATGTCCACCGCGTGCTTGCGCCGATAGTCCGCGACCAGCTTCTCAAGTGCCGCCTCGATCCCCAGCTCATCCAGTGCCGGCGGACGCAGCTCCACCGCGAGATTGCGCAGCCGCGCGAGCGTATCCGCCGTCTCGTCACGAATCGCGAGCAGTGCCTTCTGCATATTTTCATCGTCCGTCTCGTTCGCGAGCGCACGCAGGGAAAAGAGCAGTGCCGTCAGCGTCTGCCCGCTCTCGTCGTGCAGCTCCATCGCGATCCGCTTGCGCTCCTCCTCCTGCGCCGTGATGATGTGCCGCAGGAGACGGCTGCGCTCCTGCGCTCCCTCGCGCAGATGACGCTCCATATCGTTCATCGCATTCGCCAGACGCCCGATCTCATCCGTCGCGGGGAACGTGATCGCACGCCCCGAGAAATGCCCCTTGGAGATATGCTCCGCACGTTCCATCAGATGATGGAGCGGACGCGTCAGGATCTCCGACAGGCGAAAGATCAGCACCGCCGCGAGGAGCAGGATGACCAGCGTTATCCCGAGCATTTTCAGCACATTGGAGACCAGCAGCTCCCGCAGCGCATCCTCGCTCACACCGACGCGAACCGCGCCGAGCGCACCGCCCTCGATCGGCCAGCGGATGTCCTGGATCTGCCCGAGGCTCGTGTCCACGCGCAGCACCTCCGGCTCTGCGCCGCCCGCCCCGTGCAGCTCGCGCAGATGCAGCGGCATCCCCTTCGGAAAGGTATGCGCCATCACACGTTCGTCAGTGTCCAGCAAAAAGATATACGATACAAAGTCATTGTTGCGCTTCTCTGTGTGGATCAGCTCCTCAAGCGCGAAGAGATTGCCCGTCTGCAGTGCGTCGCTGCTGAGTTCCGCCACCTCTGCCGCCACGCTCAGCCCGCGCCGCTCCAGTGATGCACGCATGATGTCGGACAGCGTGACGAGCATCAGCGCACCCGAGAGAATGGCGAAGAGCAGCACAATCCCCATCACGATCACCGTCAACTTGCCCGCAATGCGGAGTTTCGCAAAATACTGCATCAGATCCCCTCTTCCGGCGAGAACCGCGGATAGAGCTCCGGCTGCGGCGGCACGAAGCGGTCGATGAGCAGCTGCTCCATCGCCTCCTTTGCCTCCGGATCTCTGTCCAGATGCAGCAGGATCTCCTGTACCGCACCCGCCTCTCTCAGATCGCGCCGCGCCACCACAGGCCCCATCCCGCTCCCCGGCAGCACCTGTACGATCCGCACCTGCTCGAGCATCGCGGGCGCATACTCCTGATAGTAGTCATACGTCAGGCTCGCAATCACGCCGCCATCCACCAGACCGTCCGCCACCGCACGCAGTGAGTCGTCGTGGCTATAGGTAAAGTAGGAGGAGCGAAAGAACCGCTCGGGATCCTCGCCCATTTTCCGCAGATATGCACGCAGCTCAAGATAGCCCGAGTAGCTCATCGGGTCCACATAGACGAACCGCCGTCCGCGCAGCTCCGCAAGCGACTCGATGCGGCTCGCACGCGGGACAATCACATACGAGAAATAGTAGTTCACCCCGCTTCGCTCCGGCATCGCCAAGAGACGCACATCCTCCTTTTTCCCATACACCATATATGCACCGCTCGACAGAAACGCTACATCCGCATCTCCCTTCGCCAGCAGCTGATTGATCTCCGCGTAGCTGCGGCGGTGTAGGAGCAGTACCGGCCGCCCGAGCAGCCGCCCGAGGCTGCGCACCATCTGACTCTGATAGCCCTCCGTACGCGCGTGGTTCAGCACCGAGATCATCGCCACCCGCAGCGGCGGCTCCCGCATCTCCATCTTGTACCCCGGGATTGGCTCCACCTGCTCGAAATCGATCTGCGTCCGATGCTCGGCACGGAGGTAGAAGAATGCACCGACCAACACCGCAAGTACCAGTCCCGTAAAAATATATCGCCGCTGCATGATACACCTCCTTTGCCGCGCACAGTATGAGAAACGATCTGTATCTTTGTTAGATATTATAGCATATAGAGACAAAACAAAGGAAAAAGTTACAACTTATTTATGTTTCCAACGATGAAATCAATATATTTCAAATAATCGCTGCGTTTATGCAGCATTATATTGCTAAAATGCAGCGATTATTGTATACTAACAAAATGAGGTGACACAATGCCAAATTTTAGAGAATATATTAGAGCACAGCGAAAACAACAGAAGCTTTCGCAAAAAGAGTTAGGGAAACGCTGTGGTCTAAGCGATGCAACCATACAACGTCTTGAAGGAGGTCTTATAGACAGTCCTGACTGCCGTCATCTTCGCAAAATTGCGGATGCGCTCCATATTCGCCGTTTTTATCTGCTGAAACTTGCTGGTTATGTGACGGAAGAGGACATTCTTCCAGCCCAGAATATTCATGGTCTTTCCGCTCTATCTGATGATGACTTAAATGAACTTCAGTTATTTATTGACTTTCTAATCCATCGAAAAAGACTGCAAAAAGGGGGTACAGAATGCACTTCAGACTAGGTGAACTCTTTTGCGGCCCCGGCGGGATTGCGTGGGGCGCAGCACATGCAGATATTGGTGATCCGAACTACAGAATCATACACACTTGGGCCAACGATTACGATGCCGACACCTGCAGCACCTATCGACACAACATTTGTCCAAACGAACCGTCCTCCGTTCATCATGCAGATATACGCACATTTGATCTCACGTCTTTGCCCGCCATCGACGCACTGGCATTTGGTTTCCCGTGCAATGATTATTCCGTTGTGGGCGAGCAAAAGGGAATCAACGGCATCTATGGGCCTCTATACTCCTATGGGGTAAAAGCATTACGGCAATTCCGCCCGCAGTTTTTCCTTGCGGAAAATGTCAGCGGGCTGCAAAACGCCAACGAAGGATCGGCATTCAAAAAAATTCTGTCAGAGCTGCGTGAAGCTGGGTATACCATCACGCCTCATCTCTATAAATTCGAGGAGTACGGCATTCCGCAGGCGCGTCATCGCATTATCATCATTGGAATACGCAGTGATCTCGATGTTGTCTTTCGTGTTCCCTCTCCTGCGCCATACGCCTACAAAGATAATACAAGCAAAACGGCACTTGAAGTTCCGCCGATTCCTAAGAATGCACACAACAACGAACCTACCAAACATGCCCCCATCGTCGTTCAGCGTCTTAGTTACATCAAGCCCGGTCAGAATGCCTTTACAGCAGATTTGCCCAAAGAACTGCAGCTGAACATCAAAGGAGCGCGAATCAGCCAAATCTACAAGCGCCTCGACCCCAAAAAGCCCGCCTACACCGTGACGGGCAGCGGTGGCGGCGGGACACACATCTATCATTGGGCAGAACCACGCGCGCTTACAAATCGCGAGCGGGCACGGCTGCAGACTTTCCCCGATAACTATGAATTTATGGGAAGCAAGGAGAGTGTGCGAAAACAAATCGGCATGGCAGTTCCATGCGAAGGAGCCCGCATTATATTCGAAGCAGTTCTGCGCACATTTGCCGGAATCGAATATGATACAATCGAACCAAATATCTATTAAGACTTAAGAAAGCTAACACCGAAGACTGTGCCTGATCTTCGGTGTTAGCTTTCTAAGATTCCATTTTCTCATATGATTTCAAGCAAAATTTCTGTATCACTTTGCCATGTAACCCGAACCGAGTTGTTATTTCCTACATTTCGCTGACGATACCAATCCCCAAGTGTTTTAAGATTCCCCCGTACTGAGAATTGCTTTGCATAAATATCTCCTGCTCTACTCGATCCTTGCGCGAGTAATTCCACCCCATGCAGAAATCCATCTGTTGAGTTTGCAATGAAAAGATTATACCCCATGCCAGAGGGAATATGATTTGAGTTATAAACGCAAAACTGTTCTGCACAATGCTTTGGAATAGGAATATACCCCTCTCCCTCGACAGGTCTTCTATTGGTTGGATTCCTGTGTTCCCCCCATTGTCGTGGCGCGTCTCCTAGTGGAATTGTATATGTATCTCCTGCATGTGCCATAATTGATCCCTCCAGACACTAATAAATTCTACTATATTGATTATATCTTTTTTTCAAATTTTATCAACACTTATAATTTCTTTGTACAATTTCCGTAAATTCTCCTCTGCTGCGTCTTTTTTCAGCTGGCACTCCCAGATCACAAAGACGCGCCAACCCACATAGGAAAGTAGACGCATATTCTCCTCATCACGTTCCACATTGCGCGCAATCTTTGCACACCAATATGCCTCATTGGTCTTGGGCCAAACAAAACGACCACAATCGTGATGGTGCCAGAAGCAGCCGTGTACAAAAATGACGGTACGGTATTTCCGCAGGACAATATCGGGACAGCCGGGAAGTCTTCGCACATTTTTTCGATAGCGCAAGCCATGAGAGAATAAATATTTGCGTACCATTTCCTCGGGTTTTGAGTTCACGCTGCGGATATGTGCCATGTTCCGGCTGCGCACCTCTTTGGAGTGATTATCCGCCATCACGTCCCCCTTATTCTCCCGTTATGTCCTCATGAACATTATAGTATGCCATACCATCCGGCAGGCGAATATTCGGAATCCAGAGCTGCCTGCCGCCCCAGCCCTTCGTCCCTGTGACCTGATACATCGTGAGAACTGCTTGCTCTGAGAAGGATGCACCCAGTTTCCAGTCATTTGGTGAGAGCAATGCACCTGTCCCCTGTGCAACATCACGCCCCCGACGTACAATCAGAATCCCCTGCGCTGTGGGTCTCTCCGACAGCATGGCACGCAGTATGGATTGAAATGCATCCAGTTTGAAATCGGCACTTGGAATGATATGCGATAAAAGCTCCTGCATAAATCGCAGATTGATCTGATAGTATGGCTCATCATTCGCAAATCTTGCAAGCAGTGCAGACAAGCCCTCAATGCTGTCGTTATTCGGGCGATACGGATAATAATTCGTACCGCCCACAATCATCTCCACACGCTTCTGATCCAGAACATTCGCACGCGTTGGACGTATCCCCTGTGGATAATACAGGCGGATATTCTCTATCCCGCGTTCGATCTGTGCGGCAATTGCATTGTTTGATGCGTTAATATCCGCAAAGAGCTTATACAAATGGCGATCCATATAAATGTGAACCAGTCCCGCATCGCGGTCGTATCCAAACATACGGCTGTGCTGCCAGATTGTATCTGCCTGCGGTTTCTTGCTCGTTCGCGTGTAGTAAATACTGTGGAGTGCAGGAAAAGTGACGCCGCGCCCCAACGTATTTCCGCCGATGATGAGATTGCAGCCCTGTGCATATGAGACACTGTCTACTTCGTGCGCGCCATTCATGATAATGATATGTATGGAATCCTCTCGAATGAGCCGCTGTGCCTCCGCAAGAATCAAAGGAAGTGCTTGTTTCTCACTTTTCTGCGGGTTCATATCCTCATAGACCGCGCGCACAGCCTCCACAAAAGCGGTCTTGCTATGTTCTTTGCACCACGCAATCTCCTGCGCTGCAGCATCAGCATACTGCGTATGCTGCGACTGGCGCACGCTCGGATGAATCAGAGCGTTGGACACGCGCCCACCTGCAAGAAAAATCTGTGCCGATACGACGATATGACGAACGACAAACGTCCGCATCGGCATTTCCATCGTCTCTAAGAAGGACACACACGGTGCCGTCTCCTCTCCGACTGGAAAGAAAAAATCACCGCCCAGATAACCATCTCCGGGCTTAAAATAGCCGACAAAACGCGGACGCCATCCGGAAACAGCCGTCTGAAGAAGGATCGCCTGGGGGGTTCCCGTCACTTGCAGATACAGGCTGCTCGATGTCTCGTTTTTGATTGCATCCAGATATTTGTTGATGGATGATTGACGCTGTCGATTCACCAGCGTATTGAGTGATGCCGCATCTGCCTCATCATCAACGACAAACAGAGAGTTCCCTTTCATAAAACCAGAGGAAGCAAGTACATTCGACCATAATTTCAAAACGCGCGCATTCTTTTTCAACACGACGATCACAGGCTGAATAAGGCTGTTGTCCATAAAGAGCTGCACATCATTCTCGCCGCAGATACAGAACCCGTCCAGATCCGCGTGCACACGCGCAAGCGTCTGCTGCTGGAGCACAACATTGTCTGTTGTAAGGAGAACAAATGCAGGAAATCCAAGATCCGCCGCCTTGCACATGATCCCAAACATCTGTCCCGTCTTGCCGGACTGTACATTGCCAAACAAAAGTCCTATTTCGTGCGTGGTAAAAGAAAAATTTTTCAACTGCCGCTCACCAATATCATCTGCAGTTTGTAAGATAGACTCCGCCAGTTTAACATTCCCGCGCTCGATAATTCTACTCAAATAGGTTTGCAAATACTGCACTTTTTCGCCTCCTATTCATCCTCCTGCTGGGCAAACGACAAAAACCAGACGGGAAGCGGCATTCCATCCGTATCCAGTGCAGTTTGACCGGTATTCTTAAAGATGAGTGCATTGCATCCGTATTCCCACAGCATCTCCTGTGTAATCATCCCCGCTCGTTCCGTATCTCTCTGCGTATCATTCACGGGGCGCACAAGCCCCGCCGCTGCAAGACGCCCTTTCAGCCAGCGCCCCATAATCAGCTCATCCCCAACCGCACTGAACTGCTTGTTGTTGTCACTCGTGGTATGCGCCTTAAAGTAGTATCCGTCATCTGTGATGACAAAAAAAGGTTGATTCTTTGCAGGATAACCCTCCCTTCGATACACATCTGCACCAACAGTCAGCTGAGTTTCGTACCAGTCCCTCGACTTGCGTTTATTGCGCGGGGCAGCATAGCATACATTGATATTGGATTTTGTGTAGTGCTTTCCATCATCCATATGCCGCTCCGCAGCACAAGGGACTTTCAGCGGAAGAACAAAGGAAAAAATCGAGGAGCAGGATTTGTAGAACTCTACATTCGACGGTGGAAGCTGTGCCACGAGTTCCAGCCCGCTGAGTGCTGTATTCATCTCCCGCACGAGAGGCATATCCGTGATTGCCGCAATGTTATCAGAGCAGCGTGGCTCATTCAGCAGAGCAATATGCGCGGCAAGCTCTGCCAACGGTTCGGACTCCGTCAGAAAAAGTGCACTCTCATATTGACGGCGATTCGATGCCTCTGGTTTCAGTACACCCAAATTTGCCGACCCGACTACGGCGGCAGCTGGCTGTTCTCCGTGGCAGAACACATATATTTTTCCATGATATTTGAAGGGCTTTACGATGCGAATCTCGCCAATTCCCGCCTCCTGCCAGCGTTGGTTAATCTGCATCGCGGTATGATACGAACGCTCCGGCATTCCTTCGATGTAGTACATACCTATTGTGAGGCAGATATATCGTATCTTTCCGGCCAAGACAAGCTGATCCAACTCCATGAGCGCAGCCCGCGACACATAGCCAACAGCAATATCGACGCGGTCTGCCAGAGCAAGCTGCTCCTTAATACAGTCTGCCACTGTTTGCTGACCGCTCGAGATGCCAAGCGGGAGAATATCAGAAACAATAAATTTCATGACGGACTCCTTATGCAACAGATTTATCCATGTTCGGACAGCCATTGATTCAATCGCTTCATTTTCCTATATCCATACTGTTTTAGTTTATCAAGTTGGTCTTTACATTCTTCAATTACATGACACAGTTCACAGGGGTATGAATACATATCAGAGGAAATACCTTTTCTCCATGTAACCTGTTTGTAAGTATCTTTCCTAAGACAATCATCATCATCCATATATAATAACCAACTTCGATAAAAAAAATTACTTTCTTCCATTTTTCCTTTTTGGAGTAATTTAGTGGTGAACTTCGCATAGCATGAGGGAAAATTCGATGTTATATACTCTTGCATATCCATCTGCAAGCTTTGTTTATTAATAACTTGTTGAATTTCCTCTTTCATTTTGCATTCGTCCATAACCGGCGAGACGTTATATGCTTGCGCATAATACCATGCATCCTGCGGTCTTCGTATAGAGATTTCCGGCGTTTCTCTATTTAATTTTTTCAGCAGCTGAAAATAAGATTTATTAATCGTTTTCTCCTTATCCCAAGATTCACTTAGCAATACATAAGTCTGAAATGTATTAAACAAGTCAACGTAACACCATAAGTATTTGTCTTGGCTAAACAATATAAGATTGTGGTAAGGTTCTCCCCTCCTCTTGATTTCCCAAGCTTCATCAAAAGGGTTCAAGGCTATAAAAGGAATAACGACATTACTAAAACTAATCTTAAAGTCTTTCTTTTGTGGCTCGATATGTAAAAAAGCTCTTAACAAGCTAAAATCAACACCCGAATATAAGGCAAAATTGAATGCAATCTTACTCATCCCCTGCTTAAAATAGTAATTGTCCATTTCAAAATTTCTAAACAAAAGAACGAGTTCTTTCAACATTTGAGGTTTAAATTTTTCTTTATAATCTTTTTTCAATTCTTTGCAGTCGACTATCTTTCCATTCTTAAGAATTACATCATACTGTTTCCCATTTCTTTTAAAAAATGCCTTTCCCTTATATTTAGGCGATGATTTCGCATGATTCGTTTTGTGCATATTCTTGAATATACCCAGCAAAGGATTAAATATTTTCGTAAATTGATCATCAATATCTCGTCTAAGGCGTTGGTTACAAGCAGAACAACATATATCAGAAAACACAAGCTGTCCACCAAGCGCATTTTGGATGATATGTTCTTTACTTTCTTTTTCTATATCTTTTTCGCAATATATACATAGACGTTTCTTATTCTCAGAATACATATCTTACACCGCCCATAGAATCATCCTGATTATCTGATTTAGATTATACCGCAGAACGCTTAAATTCAAAGGTGTAGATTTTCTGTGCACGGGAGCGTCGGAGCCCATCGATAACGAACGTTTGATACCCCCCCAAAGGATGCACGCAGAACGTGATAGAGCTTCGATAGTGTTTCATAGCTTCCGTTTCCTGCAAGATATTCATACACAACCTTCCGTTTGGCTTCTGTACTATATTTTGCCATTACAACACCCCGAAAGTTAGGCATTATTTCCGCGCTCGCAGCCGAGATCCACGGTTGTAAAACCGCTCATTGGGACATAGACACTCTGCTTCTCGGCAGAGGAGGTCGTCATAAAGCCCATCATCTGCTCGCCGCCGGTGTTGGATTTGAACCGCGCCTTTGCACAGATCCAGTCCGCGCACTCCTTCGCAATCGCGCGCTGCGTCATCTCGTTGCGCAGGCGCACCTCGAACTCCGTGCCGTAAAGGCTCGTCTCACGCGAGATGCGCGGGATATAGAACTCGCGCTTTTGCTTCTCCGTCTTTTCTTTGACGAATGTGGGGGAGGTGAAGATAAAGCGGAACTCCTCGACGGACTCCAGTTGCGCGCGGAGCTCCTGATAGGCATACATCGAGAAGCACGCTGCCGCAATCGACACCCTGCTACCGCGCACGAGCTCTGCCCGCAGATCGTCGCGCACCGTGTTTGTGACGTTATCGAATATCTTCACTCTGCTCCACCAAATCTTTCCCATAGAGATTGGCTCG
>ERZ773099.2534-NODE-2534-length-12469-cov-3.584340_pt1 | contig 12469 bp, 6 predicted proteins | sample MGYA00511120_ERZ773099 | MGnify/ENA primary metagenome ERZ773099 (study PRJEB29015, sample SAMEA2738012) | human oral metagenome | biome: human oral; feature: human-associated habitat; material: dental | place: China | collected 2104 ... | reverse complement strand
TAGAGGTATGACTGAAAAACTAGAAACCCCCACCCTCGCAGAAGTCGTCGACGCCTTCCACACGCTCTTCCCGCCGCAGCTCGCCGCCGGATGGGACGCCTCCGGCCTCGTCGCGATCCTGACGGGAGCGTAGGGGGATGTGCCGAGTCCGGCAGACACGTGCAGGAGGGAGGAGTGATCGCCTGCTCGCCAGCGGTGAAGTCCTTTTGCGTATTTTTGGTTGATGTCGCAGTTCGTGACGATCGCCCCGAAGCCGGGCACTCCGATCTGGCCTCCGTGGGTGTGGCCTGCGAGGATGAGGTCCGCTCCGGCGGTGGTGAAGGCGTTGAGGACGCGTGTGTAGGGGGCGTGCGTGACTGCGATACGAAGTGAGGAGTCCAAAGCCCAGGAGGGATCTGGTTCGACGATCCGGTCGCGCCCGATATGTGGGTCGTCTGTTCCGAGGAAGGACACTCTTTGCGAACCTCCTCGTGCGGAGCCGTGGAGTTGTGATCCCCCAAGCGCAGATTCCCCGGGCGCGGAGTCCCCAAGCACAGATCCTTCAGGTGTAGACCCCCCACATGCGGATCCGCCACCGCCGCAGGATTCCACAGTCAGTGTGCCAGCCCGATTGGAAAGGTCGAGCCATCCGGCGTCTTTGAAACGCCTGGCGAGTTCTATCCACGGCAGGTCCGGTATTGAACTCTTTGGCAGTTTTGAGGAGCCGAGGAGGTATCGTCCCCAGTTCTTCTTCTGTGCCGAGTAGTAGTCGTTGGAGCCGAATACGAATACGCCGGGCAGAGCGAGGAGGGGCTCGTAGGCCTCTTCGAGCAGCGGCAGTCCCTCTGAGAGTCCGAAGTTGTCGCCGGTTGAGACAACGAGGTCGATGTGTTCTTCAGCGGCGACGCGTCGAAGGAAGTCGACGAGGAACTGCTGTCCGGGGAAGAGATGAAGGTCGGACAGGTGCAGGATCGTCATTGTTTTGATGCCGCGGTGTGCGGGCATGTCGATTGTGATTCTGCGCAGAATGGGCATGCGTCTTTCCACGCTTCCCCATGCGAGGGCGAGGAGGCCTGTTCCGGTGAGGGCCCCGGCGGCGATGCCGAGCGCGCGGCCTGTCGCGATGAGGGCGCGCGGGGCGATCGAGGGGCGGTCGGCGATGAGGTCGAGCCCGAGGGGAAGAGCGTCGCTCGTCATCGTCAGTCTCCTATTCCTTGGGTGAGTCTTGCGGCGCTACAGGTGCCGTGTTCTGAGGAGTGGTGTCAGTGTCGGCCCGGGCTCCTTACCGAGGCTGTCGAGGCGTGCCTACCGCGGAGTTGCCGAGTGAAGCGTTATGCATGGGTTCAATCCCTGTGTCGGCGAGGGCCGCGGACATGTAGGGCGCCCAGATCTGTTGTCCGACGAAGGTCTCGCCGAAGATTGCGTGGTAGTAGGTGCCGTTAATGACGATATCGCGGACCGGGGTGGTCGAAGAATCAGCGTGGCCGACCCAGGCGGAGGTGACGAGGGAGGGGGTGAAGCCGGTGAGCCAGGTGTTCGCGGAGTAGTCGGTTGTGCCGGATTTCGCGGCGAAGGGTCGTCCGTCGGCGAGCCGTGTGGAGGTGTAGTACTGGCTGGCGGATGCCGTCAGGAGGGTTGCAACCTGGTTGGCGACGTTTGAGTCGAGGACTTGCGAGCAGTTGGGGGCGAATTCCTTCACGGTGTTCTCATCGCGGTCGGTGACTGTTGAGATCGACATGGGTTCGCAGAGTAATCCGCCGTTGTCGAAAACTGCGAAGGCGCTGGCGACTTGGAGGGGGGATGCGGAGGAGGATCCGATGATGTTTGCGGGTAGGGCCGCGATCGTTTCACCGTTTTCGGTGATGCCCATGTCGGCGGCGGTTTGGAAGATTTGGCAGAAGTCGACTCTGGATGCCATGTTGACGAAGGCTTGGTTGACGGATAGCCCGGTCGCTTTGACGACATTCATTGGGCCGTCTTTACCTGCGAGGTCTTCTACTCTCCAGGGTTCGGTGCCGATGGGGGTGCCGCCGCACCGGAAGGCGCCTGAACCGTAGTTCCTGTTGGTTGAGCCGACGGTTTCGTATGCGGAGTGGCCTTCTTTGAACCATTCAGCCAGGGTGAAGACTTTGAATGTTGAGCCGATCTGGAATTGGCCGTCTGCGGCGTAGGAGCTCATGGTCTGGCCTGCTTCGACGCCGTAGGTTGTGTTTTGGGCCATGGCGACGATTGCGCCGGTGCTGGGTATGAGTGAGACGAGAGCATCGTCTACGTCGGAGGGGTCGTCAACGGGGATGGCGCTTGTGAGGGCCGCGTAGGCGGCTTGTTGCTTCGCCGGGTCGAGGGTTGTGCGGATGGTGAGACCGCCGGTCTTGAGGAGGTGTTCGCGTTCGGCTGCGGTTTGACCGAAGGCTTCATCTTGGAGGAATCGAGTGATGACGTAGTTGCAGAAGTAACCGGTCGAACCGTTTGCGCCGATGCATCCTTCGGCGGTGTTGGTGGGGTTGAGTGTGTCTGCGAGGGGGGTTTCGATTCCGGCGTCGTACTCCTCGCTTGTGATGATTCCTTGTTCGAGCATGACGCTGAGGACCAGGTTGCGTCGTTCTTGGGAGGCTTCCGGGTAGCTGAGGGGGTCGTATTCGACGGGGGATTGGACGAGGCCGGCGAGAGTTGCTGCTTCGAGGTAGTTCAGTTCGGAGGCCGATTTGGAGAAGTAGCGTTGGGATGCGGCTTCGGCGCCGTAGGTGATGGGGCCGAAGGGCGCGATGTTGAGGTATCCGGTGAGGATTTGGTCTTTGTCCATCGTCCTTTCGATGGCGAGGGCGTATTTGATTTCGCGGAGTTTGCGGGCGGTGGTTTGTTCGGTGGCTGCGCTGACTTGGTCGGCGTCGCCTTCGAGGTAGCCTTTTTCGGCGAGGGCGTTGCGCACGTACTGTTGGGTGATGGTGGATGCGCCTTGGGTCCCTGATTCGCCGAGGTTGTTGATGAGGGCGCGGGCGATTCCTGTGGCGTCGACGCCGTTGTGTTCGTAGAAGCGTTTGTCTTCAATTGCGACGATCGCTTGTTTCATGATGTCGGCGATGTTCGCGGAGGGGACGACGATCCGTTGCTTGTCGTAGAAGCGGGCGATGACACCGCCATTGGCGTCGAGGAGTTGGGATTCTTCTGCGGGTTCGACGACTTCGATTTTGCTGGGGAGATCGTTGAGGATTGAGGGAACTGCTTTTGTTGCGATTGCCGCTGATCCGGTGAGAGGGACGAGGAGGCCGGCTCCGAGGATGCCCATGAGAGCGGAGACGGAGATGAAGGAGAGGAGGAGTCCGAGGAGTTGTGCCGGGCTCACGAGGCGCGGATGGTGTTGCGACATAGGTCCAGAATACGTGGTACCACAAGGTGAGGGGCGGGCTGGGGCCGGTGGGTGGTCCGCGTGGTGGGATTCAGGTTTGGACTCTCTCGCAAAATGTGTGTATCGTCACATGTGAAAGCTCATTGGCGAGCGATTTGGAGTATCAATCCATGAACAGTGTCGATGACGACCAGAGTTGGGTTGCGCGGGCTCTTTGCGCTTCTTGTGAACCTGATGCCCTGTTCGTTCAGGGAGCGACTCAGCGTCAGGTCCGTGTTCGGTGTCTTCAATGTGAGGTGCGTCTGGAGTGTCTGGCTGATGCTCTTCAGTCCGAAGCGAACTTCGGCGTATGGGGTGGACTGACCGAGCGTGAACGCCGTGCGATGCTGCGCCATTATGAGGGTGTGGAGAACTGGTACGGGTGGCTGAGGGAATCTGATGATCCTCTCGCTGTTGAGATCCGTTCCCCAAAGGTGCCGAGGGTCCTTGCGCACGTTCGCGCATAATGTGGTTGTGACTCGGCTGAGCTCTAGGATTCTGTTGCCTTTTCAGTGACTCCCGCTTGGTGGGTGCTGGGTGCACTGTGTGTTTCGTAGGATGGGTTCATGATGAAGTGGGAGTATGCGACGATTCCGTTGCTGACGCATGCAACGAAGGCGATCCTCGATCAGTGGGGAGCTGAAGGCTGGGAGTTGGTCCAGGTGATCCCCGGTCCGACTGGTTCGGAGAATCTTGTCGCCTATTTGAAGCGGCCTGTTGAGGGTTGAACCTGAGTCATGAGGGTCATTTAAGGCAGTTGTCGCTTTGAGGGACGCAAAATCGCTCAAGATTTGAAATTTGTACGTTCGTGTAACAGAACGCTTTTGTGGGCTGCCTCATGCTGAGCTTCTGATTGTGGCTGCTGTGGCGAATCGTACAGGTGGAGGGGTGTTTGGGTGCATTGCTCCAGCTTCGTCCCCTGTTGTCCTCGCGGTTGTCGCGGATATCGCTATGAATCGCGGTTGGTGAGTAAAGGGTCGCAATAAGGCTTGGTGAGTGGGAATAGGCGCATTTCGCGTCCAACCTCTTGCTTCTCTTCTTTGGTGCGTGAAAGACTGGCAGGGTTATCTCTCGAGGGAGGGGTGTCGGCTCTGCGGCCCTCTTCGGTTCTTGAGACTGAGTTCTTGCATCCGCCCTGTGCGGTCCAGACAAGTGGAAGGTTGATTCGTGTTCCCACGATCTGATCGATTGAATATGCGGCGTTTAGCGGCGTTCTTCGCGTTCATTCTCGCGTTCGCCCTGATGATCCCAGGCTTGACGATGATGGCAAGAGCTGAAGAAGGTCAAGTAGTTGACGTGGATGTGAGAATTACGAACTTCGAGATTCGTAATCTTAACAAGGAGACAGTTGAGAAGATCCACCACACGCAGACCTTCCTCCTGAAGATGGATTGGAATGCTGACCATCTGGGTGACACGCTTAAGTCAGGCGATCAATTCCATATCGAACTCCCTGACACTATGAAATTTCCAGCTGGGGCAGTGCAGCGGGAATTTAATCTCACTCGGGAGGATGACCCTAGTGTCGTCATTGGCAAGGGAATAATTCAGCCCGGGCCCGGTGATATTGGGGGGACGGTTACCGTAACATTCAATGAAAAGGTTGAGGGTAAACTCAATAATCATGGAACGCTCTGGATGGGCGCTCAGTTCAATATGGACAAACTGAAAGTGAATGAGGTTAACAAGTTCACGGTCACAGTGTCGAAGGTCCCTATAACTACTGAGATGACTCCCTACCTGCCGGGACCTATTGTTAACGAGGATCTTCTGAAATGGGGTAATCCTGATTCAATGGACCCTCATGTGGTAAAATGGGGGGCTCGAATCAACCATGCTAAGCATGACCATAAGAATGCTGTGATTACTGACTCACTTTCTGAAGGAATGGGGGATGAAACCTACATTCCCGGTAGCTTCATCCTAGAGGAACGAGAATACAGTGAAAATGGTGAACAATCGACAACTCTTAAAACGATTGATTTAATCGAGGGGCCAGGAGGTAATTTTACGCTCGCTCCCGACAAGCGGTCGTTCACGATTAGGCTCGGCGACATTTCCGGTAAGCAGTTAGCGCTGCGTTATTCGACGACCTACACGAAGCCTGGCAAGCAGTTGAAGAATAAGCTGACTCTGAATTCAGACCAGATTAAGGATTTCTCGAAGACCTATACCTACCAGTCCGCTGAGTCAGGTGGCACGGGCTCGAATGACGATGCTTCAAAGATTAAACTTAAGAAGGTCGATGCGACCGATCCCACCATCACTTTAAAGGGTGCTGTGTTCGAGGTCACGAAACCGGATGGGCAGACTTTCAGGCTGACTACTGGTGATGATGGCACCGCGACATCTGATGCCCTCGTCGCAGGCCAGCAATACAAGGTCAAAGAGATTGAAGCTCCGAAAGGGTATATCGCGGATGAGACCGAGCATGTCCTCACGGTTAATGCCGACTCCGCCGCTGAGCTGACAGTTCAGAACAAGCGCATCACCATTGATATCCCGGTTGAGAAGTTCTGGGAAGACAAGGGAAATCAGGCCGGCTTGCGCCCGCAAGAGGTTGAGGTTCAACTGGTTGCCAACGACAAAGATGTTGAAGGACAGAGGCGCACTCTGGTTGAGGTGAATAACTGGAAGGATGAGTTCAAGAATGTTCCGAAGTTTGATACTGACGGCAATCTGATCAAATACACAGTCAGGGAGCTCAATCCTCCGGCTGAGTATGGTGTGACCGTCACTGGCGATCCGAATGGCGACGCTTCACAGGGATTCTCGATTACGAACAGCTACGTTCCTGAGGTTGTGCGCCTTCCTGTGAAGAAGAAGTGGCTTGGTCCCGGAGCGGATTCGGTGAAGGTCCAGCTCCTCGGGCGTCTTGATGATGCGGAGCCTTACGAGGATGTTCCGGGTGCGGTTTTAACCCTGACCAAAGACGAAGGTTGGCAGGGCTCTTTTGAGAATCTTCCGAAGCTGAAAGAGGGGAAGCTGGTCAGCTACGCGGTCAAGGAACTTGATGTTGATACTTCCAAGTACCAGGTCGAAATCGACAACAAGGGCGCGTGCACGGTCTACCGAGCAACCGAGGAATGCGGCAGCACGATCACCAATCGGAATATTGAGAAGGTCGACATTAGTGGTGTGAAGACCTGGAATGATGACGATGATCGTGATCGGAAGCGTCCGAAAGAGATCACGGTGAAGCTGCTTGCTGACGGTCAGCCTGTGAGGGAAGAGACGGTTACCGCTGGGGCTGATGGCACTTGGGCGTATTCGTTCACGGGTCTTCCCAAGTACACCGATGCTGGTGGGCAGATCGCGTATTCGGTTGATGAGGTGAAGGTTCCAGGTTACGAGAAGGCCATCAATGGAACTGATATTACGAATACGTATTCGCCTGAGACTGTGGATATTCCGGTGAAGAAGGTCTGGGTTGGTCCGAAGGGGTCTGAGGTGACTGTGACCCTTTTGGCCGATGGGCAACCGGTTCCGGACAAGTCGTTGGTGTTGAATGCTGGTAATTCTTGGAAGGGCTCGTTTGATGGTCTTCCGAAGAATAAGGATGGCAATCCGATTGTTTACACGGTGACTGAGGCCCAGGTTGCGGGTGTTGATACCTCGAAGTATGAGGTGACGGTGAGTGACTTTGTTCCGTGTGCTCTGCCTCGTGGGGATCAGCAGGTTCGTGCGGATGCGGAGTGTGGCTTTACGATCACGAATAAGAATATTGAGAAGGTCAAAGTTGAGGGTGTGAAGACCTGGGACGATGACAATGATCGTGATGGTAAGCGTCCGGGTGAGATTACTGTTCGTTTGAAGACGAAGGATGGGGAGCAGGCATCTCAGAAGGTCACGGCTGCTAATAACTGGGCGTATTCGTTCACGGATCTTCCCAAGTACACCGATAAGGGTGATGAGATCGTCTACACGGTGACTGAGGATGCTGTCGGGGAGTATGCGACGAAGATTGATGCTGATGGGACGATCACGAACTCGTACACTCCGGGTAAGACGTCTGTGTCGGTGTCGAAGGTGTGGGATGACGCTGATAACCAAGATGGTGTGCGTCCTGATTCGGTGAAGGTCCAGTTGAAGGCCGATGAGAAGGCTCTTGGTGAGCCGGTTGTGTTGAACGCTGACAACAAGTGGACTCACACGTGGACGGATCTGTTCATCAACAACAATGGCAAGAAGATCGGGTACACGGTTGAAGAGGTGGACGTTCCCCAGGGGTATGAGGCGAAGGTTGAAGGTGATGCCCAAAAGGGTTACACCGTGACGAATACTCATGTTCCTGAGCAGGTCTCCATCCCAGTTGTCAAGAAGTGGGAAGGGAAGACGGGCGCGAGCGCGACTTTCCACCTCTACGCTGGCAAGGATGATACGGGCAAGGTGTTGACCCTTGATGCCGCCGTGGACTGGAAGGGTTCCTTCGATGGTCTTCCTAAGTTCAAGGACGGTAAGGAGATCGCTTACACCATCACTGAAGATGCCTTGGAAGGTTATGAGGCGAAGGTGAAGGGTGATATGCGAGATGGCTTCACCGTGACGAACACCTATGTGGACAAGAAGCTCGCCAAGACTGGTTTGTCCGGTAGTGGGCTCCTCCTTGGTTCGACCATCTTGGGTGGGGCGGGTGCTGTGATGCTCGCGGTGCGTCGCAAGCGTGAACAGGCCTGAGACACGCGAAGCGTTGAGGCGCTGAAACGCCGACGCTGACTGGTGGGGGTTGGGAACAGGAAACTGCTCCCAACCCCCACCGCTTTACGCACACCCAACTCAGAAAACGAAATGTGCCCGGGTGCCGAAGGACGTTCTGAATGAACGCGAAGGGCGCCCAGAGCACAAGCTCCGGACGCCCCAAGTGGAAGTGGGCTCTCAATCAGCCAGGCAACTTCTCAACACCAGAAGCTCCCAGGATGACCAAGCCCCCGCAGTGAATCAGCGTGCGCGACGCGCAAGCCGATCAACATCCAGCAAAGTCACCGCACGGCCCTCAAGGCGAATCCAACCGCGCGAAACGAAGTCTGCGAGCGACTTATTCACCGTTTCCCGCGAAGCGCCGACAAGCTGCGCAAGCTCCTCCTGAGTCAGGTCATGGGGAACATGCACACCCTTATCCGTCGCAGTACCAAAACGATCCGCAAGATCAAGCAGCGCCTTCGCAACACGACCCGGAACATCAGAGAAGACAAGATCCGAAAGAGACTCGTTCGTGCGACGCAGACGCTGAGCCAAAGCCTTGAGCATATGCTTCGCGAGAGTCGGATTCGTATCAAGAATCTCCATCAGATCCTCATGATCGAGGTACAAAAGAGACACCGGGGAAACAGCGGTCGCAGTCGTTGAACGCGGGCCCGGATCGAAAAGAGTGAGCTCACCGATAATCTCGCCGGGGCCGAGGACAGCGAGCAAAGACTCGCGTCCGTCATTCGAGGTGTGACCGAGCTTCACCTTACCCTCAGTCACGATGTACAGGCGATCACCCAGGTCGCCCTCGTCAAAAAGGGTCTCCCCGCGTCGAAGGGTCGTATGCCCCATCTTCTGCTGAAGGGAAATCTGCTGAGTCTCATCCAGGCCGCCGAAGAGCGGGACCTGGCTGATGAAGTTTCCGTCGCCGATCATGAGGCGTTGGCTCCGTTCTTCTCAAGGCTCCGGGACATCCGGGCCGTGGGTCACAACCCCCACGCTCTAAGGGGGTGTGGTGGATCACTGGATATTATGCCCCTTCAGATGCGCAAAGGTGTGCGCATAAGCGTCGACGCGCCGAAAGTGTTGAAAACTCGGCGCGTCGAAGAGGTTCAAACACAGGAAAATCAGAAGCGGGCAGCGGCCTTCGCAGCGCGACGACGAGCACGCGCAGTGAAATGAGCCCCCGCAGGATTGATCCTTTCAACCTCAGCGCGAAGCAGTTCCTCATTCCGGCCAATGCGACGTACAGAATGGGAAAGAAAGCCAATCCCCATGAGCACGAGACCAACCAGCAAAAGACGACCTGAATAGGCTGAAGCCTGCACATGGTGGCTCAGGTTCTGACCGAACGTACTCGAGGAACTCAGCATCCGCAAATACGGCAGAAGAAACTCGGCGGTCAGGCCCGGAACGATGAGCGAAGGCAGGCCCACAAGCGTCGTCAACACACCAACAAACCACGGGCCCAAAGAGGACTTGCGGGCCAGAAGGAAAAGGAAGAGGACGAGTACGAGTCCACCGAGGAGCTCAAGGAAAGGCAAGGGTGCGAAGTTCCCCGTCGCCACGGAACCAGCATCATTCAGGGTCAGACGAGCCCCCGAATCTGCGATGAGGAACCACGCCAGAGGCACAAGCAGAAGATACCCAAAGAGGCTCGCCCAGTGGGCTCCCGTCCGAGAAGGAACCTCAGCCTGAACAGAGGCACCATCAAAAATCGCGTCATCGAGAGAATGCGGGGCTGCTGGGGCTCCCAACTCTTCGACGGCCTGCTCGCCAATGTCCTCACGAGGACGCCATGAGGCTTCAGGCTCAGGCTCATCAAGGTCAACACTCGGGTTTATGAGCGAGCGGCGCTGCACAGAAGTCTCATCGAGAGGCTCAAAGAGGGAGGCACCCTCTTCCACATCTTCAAGCTCTTCAAAAGACTCCGCTTCGCCGTCCTCGTCCTCCACGCGATGAGCGAGCACATCACGAGGAGTCGGTGTCGGATCGATCCGAGTCATGACGGGAATCTCCCCGGTCATCACCGGGATCGTGGTCGTATGCGAGCCCAGAGTGACAGTTTCGATCTGACCGGTGATCACAGGAGCGGACTCTCCGACAATGTCATCCTCAGGCGTAATCTCACCGGGAAGCTCAACTTCCTCGCCAGTAAGGGGCTGTTCTCCTGCGAGGACCGGCTGCGCCAGTGCGGGAGCGCTCTCAGTGTCACTCTGGCGGCTGCGGTCACGCACAGCGGCCCACATGGACTCGGCGAGCTCGTCGGGCGGAGCTGAAGCCGAGGGAGATGAGCTACTCGTTGCTCCCTCGTCGCCAACAGACTGCGTTTCCAAGACGGGGGAGCTGCTCGGTGTCTCTGAGATGGGTGAGGTGGCGGGAAGCGACGCGATGCGAGAGCTGGCAGAGGTCGGCGAGAGGGGCGGGGTGTTTGACGTGCTCGAAAGTGGCGAGCCGAGAGGGGCCTGCGAGATGGGTGATCTGCCCGGTGTGCTCGAGAGGGGGGAAGTAGTCGAAGCCTTGGGATTCTCGGCCGCGTCCCCAACGGCGGCCTGTGGTTCGGGGAGTGACTCAGCGCGTCTAGTGGGAGCGCTCGAAGCGAAGACGGTGGTCGCGGAGTTTTGAATCACCGGAGCCTCAGGCGCATCGGAAGCCTCCTCCGTCTGAATGGGGGAGGGGCTTTGTGTGGAAGAAGCTTCTGGTTCGGTGGGTGAGGGTTCTTCTGCCTTCGCGAGGGGGATGCGCGGGGCTAGGGGTGCGGTCTCCGCCTGCGCGAGAGGCGCGCTCGATTCGGTGAGGGGGAAACCCTCTGCATGAGTGGCGGAGGGCGCTTGCGTGGGGGAGGCTTCTGATTCGGTGGGGGAAGTCTCCTCCGTCTGAATGGGGGAGGGCGCCTGCGTGGGGGAAGCTTCCGATTCGGTGGGGGCGGGTTCTTCTGCCTTCACGAGCGGGATGCGCGAGGCTAGGGGCGCGGTCTCTGCCTGCGCGAGGGTCGCCTCAGTCGGCGTCGTCTCCTCTTCCCGATCAACGTCTTCTTCCTCGCCCCGATCGAAGATGAAATTCGGATCGAGGGTCAGTGCCTCTTCAGCGTCGCCCTCTTCAGGGCGCTGGGGGAAATCCTGCTCAGACATGCGTCTCCTCCTACTCGTTGACACACGATAACGAGCGAAAGAGGCAGAAGCGGGCTCATTCTTCGGCTTGGCGCGGATCAGGAGCGTCGTGCACGTCACCGTTTCCAGCCCCGGCCTCGCCCTCGACGACACCATTTGACAGTGCGAAGGACCTCGCCCAATAGATTCCGATCGTGGAGGAACCGAGGACGAGGCCGAGGGTCGCCACCACAGGGGCGGCCATCGACAAGGAAGTGAGGATCGAAGCTCCGGGCCTGACGACCGAACCCGTGATGGACGTCCACAACGGCCATAGCATGTAGCTGGGGAGCACCATGAACAACCAGGCGGTCAGCTGAGGTCCCGTCAAAGACAGACACGCCATGAATGCAACAACCCCCAGCAGAAGTGCCGCCGTGAAAGCAATAATCGCCGCACCGGGAGTGAAGGGGCCGAGCGCTCCAAGGCCGTGGGCGGCGACCTCGGTCGTATCGGAAGGGGCGATCACGATGAGCAGGATGCTCGCACCCAGGGCGCTTGGGATCGCAAAACCCGCAACCCACGCGTGCCGATGGTGGAAGATTCTGCGACCCTGCGAAGTCCCAGGACGCTGCGGGTGGGCGGCGCGCCTGAAGGTCAGCATGAGAGCGAGTGCCGCCCCCAGGGTGATCGCAGTGACCCCGAGGGGGTAGAGGCTCCAGGAGACAGCGGCCTGCATATCCAGTGAGTCCACGAAAGAGGACTGGAGCATCGGGATTCTTAAGAAACCCACGAACTGGCCTGCGCCGACGATCACAGAAAGACCGCTCGTCAGGAACATACCCGCAGGCGATTCCTCGCAGTTCAACGACACGAGAGTCAACAGGACTGCGCCAATACCCATCCCGATGAGTCCCTCAACGGAGGCGAGAGGCTGGCCGATCGCAGTTTTCGCCTGCACATCCGCCATTGAGGAGCCGAGGAGGATCAGCGCGACTGGCGCGAACACGAGGGCGAAGAGGAGGCTCTTCGCGTGTGGTGTGCGAATGACGGAACGCAAAGACATGGATTCAGTATCGCAAGGACAGCTGGGTATGGCCGAAAAGCGCCCCGCTCCTTTGCGCCGTAGGCTGATGCGGTGACAATCGACGCTCTGATCGACCCTTCGGTGCACGTACTCGCCCGCGCTTCGGCGCGACCCGAGGTCCAGGCCGCTATGAACTCCGCGATTGATGCCCTCACGCGCTTGAGGTTCCACGAGGGACTGCGTCGCGGATGGGAGGAGGCGCGAGCCGAGGCGACCATTCACGAGGCGACAGCGCTCGCCTTG